>Ga0302314_10007781_pt1 | contig 19231 bp, 17 predicted proteins | sample III_Palsa_N2_3_FD_200533 | JGI IMG/M metagenome (GOLD analysis project Ga0302314, IMG submission 200533) | Peat permafrost microbial communities from Stordalen Mire near Abisko, Sweden - III_Palsa_N2_3 | ecosystem: Environmental > Terrestrial > Soil > Palsa > Peat permafrost | place: Sweden...
GGTCGAGTTCTTCGGCGGCGCCTTCGCGGGCGAAGCGCCGCAGCCGCCGCAGCGCGACCTTGATGTTGCGTGTGCCGATCTCCACCTGGTCGTCGTAGTCGCGGTAGGCACGCGCTTCCCATACCTTCACGCCAGTGCGGTTCCCGCTCGACTCGCCGCCAATGCGGATACCTTCCGGGTTATAGCCGCCGTTGCCGAACGGCGACGTACCGCCCGTGCCGATCCATTTGTTGCCGCCTTCGTGGCGGTCCTTCTGCTCGTCGAACAGTTCCTTCAGGCGGTCCATCAGCTTGTCGAGGCCGCCCATCGCTTCGATCTGCGCTTTTTCTTCCGGCGACAAATCGCGCTGCAACTTTTTCTTCAGCCAGTCGAGCGGCACATCGAGCGCCAGTTCGGATTTGGCGGCCACGCCGTTGAAATACGCGCCGAAGGCCTGGTCGAACTTGTCGAAATACTGCTCGTCTTTCACCAGCGTGAGACGCGCGAGGTAGTAGAACTCGTCGAGCGACGGCGCGATCACGCTGGCCTTAAGCGCTTCGAGCAGCGTCAGGTACTCCTTAACAGAGACGGGCAATTTTGCCGCGCGCAACGAATAAAAGAAGTCGATCAGCATGCGGGTTCCTCTCGCGTCAGCGCACGCGGCGCACTCGGCGTGCTGCGTGGCGGCGTAAGGCGTGCGCTTTCCGTTTCCCGCGCACGCACTAGTTTCAACGGTTGTTGCGATTCATGAAAATGAGCCGCTCGAACAGGCTCACGTCCTGCTCGTTCTTCAGGAGCGCGCCATGCAGCGGCGGAATGATCTGCTTGTTGTCCGAAGAGCGCAGCGCTTCCGGCGGAATGTCTTCAGCAAGCAGCAGCTTCAACCAGTCAAGCAGTTCCGAGGTGGACGGCTTCTTCTTCAGGCCAGATACGTTGCGCAGTTCGAAAAAGCTCGCCATCGCCGCGCTCAGCAAGTCCTTCTTGATGTTCGGGAAGTGCACGTCGACAATCTGCTGCATCGTCACCGGGTCCGGGAACTTGATGTAGTGGAAGAAGCAGCGGCGCAGGAATGCGTCCGGCAACTCCTTCTCGTTGTTCGACGTGATGATGACAAGTGGGCGGTGCTTGGCGCTCACCAGTTCGTGCGTCTCGTAGACGTAGAACTCCATGCGGTCGAGTTCGCGCAGCAGGTCGTTGGGGAATTCGATGTCGGCCTTGTCGATCTCGTCGATCAGCAGCACGGTCTGCTGGTCCGCCTCAAACGCCTGCCACAGCACGCCCTTGACGATGTAGTTGCGGATGTCCTTGACGCGTTCGTCGCCAAGCTGCGAATCGCGCAGGCGCGAGACCGCATCGTACTCATACAGGCCTTGCTGCGCCTTCGTGGTGGACTTGATATGCCATTGCATGAGCGGCATGCCGAGGGCCGCCGCCACTTCCTCGGCAAGCATGGTTTTGCCAGTGCCGGGCTCGCCTTTGATCAGGAGCGGGCGTTGCAGGGTCATCGCGGCGTTGACCGCGAGCTTGAGGTCGTCGGTGGCGACGTATTGCGATGAGCCTTCGAAACGCATGGCGAGACGCTCTTTCGGGGAAAAATTCCAGTATAAGTCAGAAGCCCTGTTGGGCTGATACGGGCTGGCGTATGGTGTCTTCCGCACCGGTTGCCGGGTGTGCGGCCCGGTGGGCGGGCGGCGCGAGAAGGCGGCTGGTGGCGAGCGGGGAGGCGCGCCGGGCCGCGCCTCCCGCCCGGTGGACGCCCGCGGCGGCGGCGCGGTACAATTAGCCCGATTTTTTTGGCCTGCGTGGCAACCCTAAAAGAAGAATGGTGCAGGCCGTTGCCTTTCGGGCGCCCGTTTCCCCTCAAGCCAGGTTACATGCTATGAATAAATTCGTCGGCAAACACGTCGTAATCGCAGCGCTGTCGGTGCTAGCGGGCTACGCGGCCAGTGCGCAGGCAGCGGATGTCGTCGGCAACGCCAAGGCAGGTCAGGGCAAGGTCGCGATGTGTATTGGCTGCCACGGCATTCCCGATTACCGCACGGCCTACCCGGAGGTCTACCGGGTGCCTATCCTCGGCGGCCAGAATCAGACGTACCTTGAGAACGCGTTGCACGAATACAAGAAGGGCGACCGTCACTTTGCGACGATGCACGCCATCACTGCGTCGCTGTCAGACCAGGACATTGCCGACATTGCTGCGTACTACGCGGCGCAGACCCCCGCTTCGAAAAACAATCCCGACAAGTGATCGGCTGCGGTCATCTATCCAGTCACCCGGTTATTTACTTTCGCGGGATAGGAGAATTCATGAAGAAGCCTCAACTGGCACTCCACACGATGTTCAAGGTAGCCTGTGCAGCGGCGGCGTTGTTCGGTCTGGCCGCAGCCAACGTGGCGCATGCCGCCGACGCCGGCAACGGCAAGGTGCTGGCCGATGCGCACAACTGCGCGGCTTGCCACGGCGCGAACCTCAACAATCCGGTGAGCCCGGAATATCCGAGGCTCGCGGGCCAGCATGCCGACTACATCTACTGGGCGCTGCGCCAGTATCAGATGGGCAACGGCAACCCGCACTTCGGGCGCAACAACGCGATCATGCAGGCGCAGGTGCAAAGCCTGTCGCCAAGCGATATGAACGACATCGCGGCCTACATCGAATCACTGAGCGGCAATCTGGTCGAGAAGAAGTAAGCGTCCCAGCGCACGCTTCGCGTGGCTTCGCTGATATGAAAACACCCCGCTTTGGCGGGGTGTTTTGCTTTGGGGCGGACCCTGGGTCCTTAGCTAGGTCCTTAGGTGTCCCAAGACGCCTGGCGCCACGGCGACGCTAACGGCGCCGAGTGTCAGTCGCGCGAGGCGCGGCGCTCGATGCGCTGCAGGTAGGCGTCGGTGTCGGGCGGTGTGCCGCTGCGCTGCGCTTCCCACAGGGTTTCCCCGAGGCACTCCATGATCGCGTGCTGCGCGTCATGGGTCGAGCCGAGACGGGCGGCGAGGCGCTCGTGGGCGGCGCGAATGCCGGGCGGCTGATCGATCGACAACTGTTCGCTGATCGCCAGATGCATCGACAGATGCAGGAACGGGTTGGTCTGGCCACGCTCCGGCGAGTAGTCCTGGGCCGACGCGGCTTCGCCAGCCGTCAATTCGGGGTGGTATTCGGGGTGTTCGACGATCCAGTCGGCGGCGATGGCCTCGAGCGGTGTCAGGATCGCGCCTTCGCGCTGCTTGCGCCAGGTCTCGGTGAAAAAGCTTCGAACTTCGTCGCGGCTGGGATTGAACATCGTGGACTGGAAGCGGTGTTGAAGGGTGCGCACGAAGGGCAAACCCCGTGCGCGACGGCAAGCGGTCATTTTACGCCGGGGCCGGGCGCCGCGCTGGCAAGCGGTCGCGGGTCAGGGCCAGCGGCGCGGCGTTGCCGGAAACCCCGCGATGCTCACAGATCGGGCGGCGGGGTCTTGGGCCTGAACTCGCACAGCGGTTCGATCACGCAATGCCAGCATTCGGGCCGACGCGCCTTGCAGACATAACGTCCGTGCAGGATCAACCAGTGATGCGCGTCCTGCTGGAACTCGGCGGGCGTGAATTTCTCCAGCGCCGCTTCGACCGCGCGGACGTCCTTGCCCGGCGCGAGCCCGGTTCGATTCGCAACCCGAAAGATGTGCGTGTCGACCGCGATGGTCGGATGACCGAAGGCTGTGTTCAGCACCACGTTGGCCGTCTTGCGGCCGACCCCCGGCAGGCTTTCGAGCGCCTCGCGGTCGTCGGGCACCTCGCCGCCGTACTGATCCAGCAGAATCCGGCAGGTCGCGATGACGTTCTTCGCCTTGGTCCGGTAGAGGCCGATGGTCTTGATGTAGTCGGCCACCCCTTCTTCGCCGAGAGCGAAAACCTGTTGCGGCGTGTTCGCCACCGGAAACATCTTGCGCATCGCCTTGTTGACCGACACGTCCGTGGCTTGCGCGGACAGCATCACGGCGATCAGCAGTTCAAACGGCGTGGTGTATTCGAGTTCGGTCGTGGGATGCGGGTTGAGGCTTTGAAGCGTCTCGTAGATGGCGCGGCGTTTGTTCGCGTTCATACCGGGGCGGGAGATCAGGGTTTGGGTGCGCGAGGCGTGGCGGGCGCCTCTGCGGCTGGCGCTGCTTGCGCCGGCTCAGCGGCTTCGATGCCCAGGCGCCGGCGGCGAGCTTCCGCGGCGTCGATCTGGGCTTGCACATCGGCGCTCACGCGCTCCGTGTTTTGCGGACCCGCGCCTTTGGCGGTCAGTTCCTGCTTCTTCTGGCGTGCACGTTCGAGCGCGGCTTGGATGATCGCGCGTTTCCTGGCGTCGGCGTCGCCGGAGGAAGGGCTGGCGGCGGTAGTGGCAGGTTCGGACACACCGGGCTGCGCAGCGGTGCCGGCAGCGGCAGGCTCGTGCGCTGCGCTACTCGCTGCCCGGCGGGCTGCCACGCGCGCTTCTGCCGCATTACGTTCGCGCTCGAGACGCGCCTCGCGCTGGTCGTGGTGTTCGCGAGCAGCCTTGGCTTGTTCTGCGGTCCACGCGTCCCAGCCGGTTGCAACGCCTGTGACGGGCACCATCGCAATGCAGTCGACGGGGCAGGGCGCGACGCACAAATCGCAGCCGGTGCACAGTGCCTCGATGACCGTGTGCATCTGCTTCGGTGCGCCAAGGATCGCGTCCACCGGACACGCCTGCATACACAGCGTGCAACCGATGCACAGGCTCTCGTCGATTACCGCCAAAGGCCGCGGACGTTCAACGCCATTGGCGGGATTGAGCGGTATCACCGGCTTGCCGAGCAGGGCGGCCAACCGCGTCACGCCTTCGGCACCGCCCGGCGGGCACTGGTTGTAGTTGGCTGTGCCAACGGCTACCGCTTCGGCGTACGGCCGGCATGCTGCATAGCCGCACTTCGTACATTGTGTCTGGGGAAGCAGATCTTCGATGCGGTCTGCGAGTGTTATGGAATCGGTCACGGTCACGACGGTGAGGCTTGCCGGCAGGCCGCTGGAGGCGCCTGGTGGCGGACGGGAGCAGTACGAATTCGCTGACTCCGTCAGGCGTAGGGGAAATAGCACATTATCGCCGATTTCCCCGATTGCGATTGTCAAACCATGTGCCATAATCGAAGCGCTTTTTCGAAAGACCGCAGAAGGGTGTCCCCCAACAATGGCGCGCCCGCTAACGCTGTCGGTGCAAGGCCCGAGGAGAGGCCGGCGGCGCGATCCGGATAACGCGGCTCACGATGATGCCACCATGAATCAGCCGAAAATCAAAAGAGATCCTGAAGGCACCCGGCGCCGTATTCTGCTCGCGGCAGCTGAGGAATTTGCAAATGGTGGGTTGTTCGGCGCACGCGTCGATCAGATCGCCCGCCGCGCGGAAACCAATGAACGAATGCTCTATTACTACTTCGGTAGCAAGGAGCAGCTATTCACGGCTGTGCTCGAACACGCCTTTGGCGCGTTGAACGAGGCAGAACGCACGCTGGAATTGAATGGCATTGCGCCGGTCGAGGCCATTACGCGTCTTGCGCATTTTGTGTGGGACTACTACCGGGATCACCCGGAGTTGCTGCGTCTCATCAATAACGAGAATCTGCACGAAGCGCGCTATATGCAGAAGTCCACGCGCATTCGGGAAATGATCTCGCCGATTGTTGCGACGCTGGGCAGCATCCTGGAGCGCGGCCAGCGCGCCGGCCTGTTCCGTACCAATGTCGACCCACTGCGCTTCTACGTCACGCTCTCGGGCATGGGCTACTACATCGTGTCGAATCGCTTCACGCTGGAGGCGACGCTCGGCCGCGATTTCAGCACCGCTTCCGAGCGTAGCGAGGTCGTGCAGATGAATACCGAGTTGCTGCTCGCGTATCTGCTTAGGCGTTAAAGCCAGGCGTTGATCCGGGCGCGACACCAGGCGTTAAGCGCCACGTGCCGCAATCTGGCGGCGAGAAGCGCGCGATCAGGGTGCATGCGCGCAAGCTTGATATGAAGCTGCACGCACTTTCACGAGCCTCAAACAACAACGGCCCCCGCAGGGGCCGTTGTTTTGCCGTAGTTTCCTATTTGATGCGCGCGCAACCTTCAGGATAACGTCCCGGTTTACCCGGATCGCCTTGCACCGTCGCGTTCAGGCTTCGACTTTTTCCTTCGCAACCTTGGAGCTTTTGTTGTGCGCGAGGATGAAGTCGCGCAGTTGCGGATAAATGATGGTGCGCCAGCGGCGGCCCGAGAAAATGCCGTAGTGGCCGCACTTTTCCGCGGTGAAGTGCTGCTTGTGCTCCGCCGGAATGCCGCTGCACAGATCTTGCGCGGCGCGCGTCTGGCCGTCGCCGGAGATGTCGTCGAGCTCGCCTTCGATCGTGAAGAGGGCCGTCTTCTTGATGTCCTGCGGCCGCACGCGTTCGCCCGCCACGTCCCAGGTGCCTTCAGCCAGGCGAAACTCCTGGAAGACCACGCGGATCGTGTCGAGGTAATAGTCGGCGTCCATGTCGAGCACAGCGTTGTACTCGTCATAGAAGCGGCGGTGTGCTTCGGCGTCGTCTTCGTCGCCGCGCAACAGGCTCTGGTAGTAATCCCAGTGCGAGGCCGCGTGCCGCTCCGGATTCATTGCCACAAAACCCGTGTGCTGCAGGAAGCCCGGATACACCTTGCGCCCGACGCCCGGGTAGTTCGGCGGCACCGTGTAGATCACGTTGTTGTCGAACCACTCGAACGAGTGCTGAGTGGCGAGCGAGTTGACCGACGTCGGGCTCTTACGCGCGTCGATCGGGCCGCCCATCATTGTCATCGTGCGCGGCGTTTCTTCGCCGCGGCTCGCCATCAGCGAAATGGCGGCCAGCACGGGCACCGTCGGCTGACACACCGAGATCACATGCAGATCTTTCGCGCCGATGTGACGGATGAATTCCTGAATGTAAGCAACGTAATCGTCGAGATGGAACTCGCCTTCGGAGAGCGGCACCATGCGTGCGTCGATCCAGTCGGTGAGGTACACCTTGTGATCCTGCAACAGGGTGCGCACCGTATCGCGCAGCAACGTGGCGTGGTGGCCGGAGAGCGGTGCGCACACCAGCACGACCGGCTCGTCTTTCAGTTGGCTGACAGCGGCGCTGTCGTCAGCGAAACGCTTGAAACGCAGCAGACGGCAGAACGGCTTCTCGATGATCGTTTGTTCGATGATCGGGATGTTATGACCATCTTTAACAATCTGATGCAGGTTAAATTCGGGTTTTTCGTAGTCTTTGCCCAGCCGGTACAGCAATTCGTAACCGGCGGAAAGACGGGTGGCGCCTGGGACATAGGCGAAAGGGCTGGCCGGGTTCGCGAAGGATTTCGACGCGGCCTGGGCCCAGGCGGTCAGCGGGCTGAGCAGAGCCCGCTGGAATTCGTGCAGTTGGTAGAGCATGGGCGCTCCGGTGTTGGGGCGATTCGCATGGGGCTTCGCAAACACGCGTATCGCGTTGCGGCGGGCCGTTTTGGTTGTAGGCGCTTGATTATCGGCCAAGAGTCTCGTTTGATGATATCGGACAAAGTGAATTTGTGCAATGCAGCAACGCGGCGGCCCTCGGCAGCTAAAACGTCATTAAATCATGGTACGAGCGATGTTGCTGTGCCGCTATCGGGGGTTGCCGCAGGGTCAAGTTTGCCTGCGGCCTTGCCGTTATGCCTCGTCACGCATCCTTACGCACTCGCGGTCGTCTCATCCGCCGACGCTCCGTCATGCGCCGGCTGTCCGGCCGCCTTCGCGATCTCCTGCTCATGTTTCATCAAATTCAGTCCGGTGTGCACCAGCGCCACGTGCGAAAACGCCTGCGGGAAGTTGCCGACAAGGCGCTTCGCAGCCGGGTCGTATTCTTCGGACAGCAGACCGACATCGTTGACGAGCCCGAGCAGCCGCTCATACATCGCTTCCGCTTCGGCGACGCGTCCTTGCATCGCGAGGTTGTCGACCATCCAGAAGCTGCACGCAAGGAACGTACCTTCGCCGGGTGGCAGACCGTCGTCGACCTCGGTCGTGCGGTAGCGCATCACGAAGCCGTCGTGTAGCAGATATTTCTCGGTGGCGGCGAGGGTGCCGATCACGCGCGGATCCGACGGCCGCAGGAAACCGACCTGCGGCAACAGCAGGACGCTCGCGTCGAGCTCATCGCCGCCGTAGACCTGGGTGAAGGCATTGAGCCGGGGGTTCCAGCTTTTCTCGCAAACCTGCGCGTGAATCTGCTCGCGAATCTCGCGCCAGTGGTCGATCGGTCCGGGCAAATCAAAAGATTCAGCGGACTTGATGGCGCGATCGAACGCAACCCACGCCATCACCTTCGAAAAGGTGAAATGCTGGCGGCCGCCGCGCGTTTCCCAGATGCCTTCGTCGGGGTCCTGCCAGATCGTTTCCAGATGCTCGAGCATCTCGCACTGCACATTCCAGGTGGTCTCGTCCGCTTGCAGGCCGCCTACCCGTGCGAGATGTAACGCATTCATCACCTCGCCGTACACGTCGAGCTGCAACTGGCCGGCCGCGTTATTGCCGATGCGCACAGGCTTCGCCCCTTGGTAGCCGGGCAGCCAGTCCACCTCGAATTCCGGCAGGCGCCGCTCGCCGCTGATCCCGTACATGATCTGCAACTGCTCGGGCGCGCCGGCCATCACGCGCGCCAGCCAGCTTCGCCACGCGCGCGCTTCGTCGAAGTACCCGCCGCGCATCATGGCGAGCAGCGTGATGGTGGCGTCACGCAGCCAGCAATAGCGGTAGTCCCAGTTGCGCGTGCCGCCCAGTTGTTCGGGCAGAGAGGTGGTGGGCGCAGCCACGATGCCGCCGGTCGGCTCATAAGCGAGCGCCTTGAGTGTAATCAGCGAGCGGCGGATCGGTTCGGCGTACTTGCCTTCGACCCTGCTGCGCGCTGACCACTCGAGCCAGTGGTTCTCGGTGCGCGCGAGCGCGGTGTGCGGATCGCGGCCCGGCGGAATGCGCAGGTGTGACGGCGAATAGGCCAGCGCAAACGGCACCCGTTCGCCGGGCGACACGGTGAAGTCGGCGACGGTATGCATGTTCTCGCCGCGCAGCTCGACGGGCGTGCGCAGCACGGCAGTGTCCGGGCCGACAATCGCCTTGATGCCGCTGTCGTGCTTCAGGCGACTGACCCACGGAATCGAAAAGCCGTAGTCGAAACGCAGCACCAGTTCCATCTGCATACGCACCGTGCCGCGCCGGCCCACCACGATCCGCACCAGTTCCGACCAGCCGTTGCCGGGCGGCATGAAGTCGATCACCGTGACCGCGCCTTCGTCGGTTTCGAAGTCGGTCTCGAGAATCAGCGTTTCGCCGCGATAACGGCGAGTGATCTTCGCCGGCTTGTCCGAGACGGGGGCGATCAGCCAGCGGCCGTTCTTTTCGGTGCCGAGCAGCGCGGCGAAGCACGCGCCGGAGTCGAAACGCGGCCAGCAGAGCCAGTCGACGGAACCTTCACGGGAAATCAGTGCGGCCGTGTGGCCGTCGCCGACGAGGGCATAGTCTTCGATGAGTGCGGGCATAGGTGACTGGGTAAACGGAGTGGGCGGGGCGTCGCAGGCGTGTCAAGCGTACGTAAGGAACGCCCCGGGACGTTGTTATTACCGGACCTGCGCCATGCGTTTTGGTTCAGGCTGTCTGACAAGCAGGGTCGGAACACATTCGGGGCAACTTCGCATTGGCAATTTGAGATAGCGCTGCCTACAATCGGATCTTCGATTGATGGGCGAGGAGCTGGCCGCAAGCGTAGGTGCGCCGGTTCATCGCGCACGCAAACGCTGTTTTCGAGGAAGAAAGCCATGCTGAACCCGTCGAAATCCGATTGCATCACCATTCTCTCGGCCGCCAGCGAACTCGCTGACGATTCCATGCTGCCGCTCGATGCCGGCCGCCTGGGGCTGTCCCGCAACGGGATGCTGGCCGCTGTCTCCTTCCTGATCGAGCGGGCCTGCTTCAAGCGTTACCAGGACGGTGACGGCCATTATGCCGTCGGCGGCCTGTCGCTGCAGGGACGCCTGCGGCTCGACCAGCTCGCGAACGGGTAATTCCCGCAGGTAATCCCGAAGGACTGGCCAGCGGCGACTTCTGCGGTCAACTTTATGTCAACCGGGCGAGGCCAACTCGCGCCCGGTCAGTTCTGTTCGTCCTCACGTTTGCCTTGCGTGTGCCGTCCAGCATACGGTATGCCACGGGTGACGGGCGACGTCTCATGGGCCACCCGTCAGGCTCGCAAACTCAGAAGTGAGAGGCGCCCACGCCGAAGATTCCGATGACCCCGATGATGATCAGATAGAGCGCGACGATGTAATTCAGGAGGCGCGGCATGACGAGAATGAGAATGCCGGCGATCAGCGAAACAAGCGGGCCCAGACTGAATGTGACGTTCATGGAGACTCCGAAGGTGGGACGGGTGTGAGAGAGGATTCTCATCGGGCAGCAGGGTGCACCGCCCGCCAGCACCGGCTGCCAGCCTTGCAGGCTGCGCGATCCGGCTCAACGCTTTGCTTCTATCTTCTATACTTGCGCCGATAACTAAAACGTTCCAAATCGCGTGGCAGACCAGCGACACCGTCAAAGCCGAATAACCCGATGTCCAGGAGGTCGACATGCATCCTAGCGCCAGAGTGGCCGCAACTGCCGCGTCACAGCCCTCGCTTCAGCCTGCCCGGAAGGCCGCGTTTGCGCCGCCGGCCCGGTCTGCCCATTCGATAATAAAAGGTTTCGTGCTTATGGTCTCGCTAGTTGCTTCCCATGCGTTTGCTCAGGATGCCGGCCCGGCACCGGCCGACGGTGTCTACGACATGATTGTCGGCACCTACACGGGCGGCAAAAGCGAAGGGATCTACGTCTACCGGTTCGATACCAAAACGGGTGAGGCCACCCCGGTGTCGGTAGCGAAGACGATCAATCCGTCCTATGTCGTGGTGAGCAGCGACCGCCGTCATGTGTACGCGGTTAACGAACTGCCCGGCGACAATGGCCCGGCCTCGCAACGCGGCGGCATCAGCGCGTTCGGCTTCGATCCCGCGAGCGGTCAGTTGACGTTTCTCAACAAGGTGTCGTCGGAGGGCAATGACCCGTGCTATCTGAAGATTTCGCCGGACGGCAAGTATCTGCTGACCGCGAACTATTCGGTGGCGGCGGATCCGGGTGGCAGCTTCGCGGTGTTCCCGCTGCAGGCTGACGGCCAGGTGGGGCAGGCGGTGTTGACCGTGCATCATGAAGGCGGTGGTCCGGTGAAGGGGCGTCAGGACAACTCGCATGTGCATTCGACGGTGTTCTCGCCGGACGGCCAGTATCTGTTCGCGCAGGACCTAGGCGCAGACAAGCTGTACTCGTACCGCTACACGCCGGATGGCAGCCGCGGTCTGTTCGGTCCCACTGAGTGGCGCTATACGGATGTGAAAGCCGGTACGGGTCCGCGTCATCTGGTGTTTGGACCGGATGGCAAATACGCGTATCTGACGAGCGAACTGGCCGGTACTGTCAGCACGTTCGGCTACAACGACGGCAAGCTTAAGCTGCTGCAGGTCTTGCCGCTGACCGCGCCAGGCTTCAAGGGCGCGGTGGGTGGGTCGGCGATCCATCTTTCGCCAGACGGACGTTTCCTCTACGCGACCAACCGCGGCGACGCGAATGAAATCGTGATCTTCTCGGTTGACCAGGCCAACGGCCATCTGAAACTGGTGGGCCGCCAATCGAGCCTCGGCAAGTCGCCGCGTGAATTTGCGATCGATCCGACCGGTAACTGGTTGATCGTCGGCAATCAGAATAGCGACACGGTGTATGTGTTCAGGCGCGATCAGCAGAGTGGTCTGCTGGAAGCGAATCCGAAGCGGATCGATATCGGTTCGCCGGTTGATTTCAAGCTGGTGTCGCCGTCTTAAAGTCGTGGGTTGAGGTGGCGCGAAGAAGCGTTCTGGATGGAGCGCCGTACAGCGAAGCGACGTAAAGCGAGCTTGAGTAAAACGAAGCGGGCCTCGGAAGCATGAATGCGTCCGAGGCCCGTTTTGCTTAGGGGCGAGCGCCGTACCGCGCTGCCGCTTATTCAGCCGGACCGGGCGCGAGCACTTCGCGGCTGCCGTTGATGCCCATCGCCGATACCAGTCCCGCTGTCTCCATCTGCTCGACAAGCCGCGCTGCGCGGTTGTAGCCGATGCGCAATTGCCGCTGCACCGACGAGATCGACGCACGCCGCGTGCGCACCACGAAGGCGACGGCTTCGTCGTAGAGTGGGTCGGCTTCGGCGTCCGGCGTGTCGCCGAACAGGTCCTGGGTCGCGCCTTCGGAGGCGGGGCCGTCGAGAATGCCTTCCTCGTATTGCGGCTCGCCGAACTGCTTGAGATATTCGACGATCCGATGCACTTCCTCGTCGGCGACGAACGCGCCGTGCACGCGCTGCGGATAGCCGGTGCCGGGTGGCAGGAACAGCATGTCGCCCTGGCCGAGCAGCGATTCGGCGCCCATCTGGTCGAGAATCGTGCGCGAGTCGATCTTCGAGGACACCTGGAAGGCCACGCGGGTCGGGATATTGGCCTTGATAAGGCCGGTGATCACGTCGACTGACGGACGCTGCGTGGCCAGGATCAGGTGGATGCCGGCCGCGCGCGCTTTCTGCGCGAGACGCGCGATCAGTTCTTCGATCTTCTTGCCCGCGACCATCATCAGGTCAGCCAGTTCGTCGATCACGACCACGATGAGCGGCAGCGTCGCCAGCGGTTCGGGCGCTTCGGGCGTCAGCGAGAACGGATTGCCGAGCTTCTTGCCGGCGGCCTCGGCGTCGCGGATCTTTTGGTTGAAGCCCGCGAGGTTGCGCACGCCGACCGCCGACATGAGCCGGTAGCGCTTCTCCATTTCGCCGACGCACCAGTTGAGCGCGTTGGCGGCGAGCTTCATGTCGGTCACGACCGGTGCGAGCAGGTGCGGAATGCCTTCGTAGACCGACAGTTCAAGCATCTTCGGGTCGATCATGATCAGCCGCACTTCTTCGGGCGTGGCCTTGTAGAGCAAGGACACGATCATCGCGTTGATCGCCACCGATTTGCCCGAACCGGTCGTGCCGGCCACCAGCATGTGCGGCGCCTTGGCCAGATCGGCCACCACCGGATGGCCGGTGATGTCCTTGCCCATCGCGAGCGTGAGCATGGAGTGCGAGTGCTGATAGACGTTCGCCTCGAGAATCTCCGACAGGCGGATGGTCTGGCGCTTCGCGTTGGGCAATTCGAGACCCATGCAGGTCTTGCCGGGAATCGTTTCGACCACGCGGATCGACGTGAGACCGAGGCCGCGCGACAGGTCCTTCATCAGGCCGACGATCTGGCTGCCACGCACGCCGAGCGCGGGCTCGACCTCGAAGCGCGTGATGACTGGCCCGGCCGATGCGCCCACCACCGTCACCGGCACCTTGAACTCCTGCAGGCGCTGTTCGATCAACTGACCGGTTTCGGCGAGCCGCTCTTCGGAGACGGGTTCGACATCAGTGTCGGCGCGCGCGAGCAGATCGAGCGTCGGCAGTTCGACCATCGACGCTGCGGGTGCGCGGAATTCGAACACCGTCGGTGCATGGCCGCGTACCGATGGGCGCGGTGCGACGGGTTCGTTGGCCGGTTCGCTGCGCGGCAGGGTGAGTGGTGCAGAGGTGGGTCCGCCCAGGGAGGCGGCCGAGATTGCGTCGTTGGGTTCCTCGTCGGCTTCGTCGAACGTTGACGCATAGGCTCCGGCGGCAGTTGAGGCTGCGGTGTGGTCGAGCGGGTCGTCGTCGAGACTGTCGACGGGGGATTCCAGCGGCTCGCGCGTGTCTTGTGCCTCGATGGTCGTTAGGTTCGCCGCAGCAAAGCCGGGGAAACGCACGACGTTCGATGGGGCAGGGGCGGGCGCGGGCGTTGTGGCTTGAACGGGCGGCGACGTCGGCGAAATGCTCGGCGCGCTTGAGCTGTAGTCTGGAGCAGCGGCTTCGGTGGCTGCAGGCACGGGCGCAATCGGTGACGCGGCGCGAAGCGCAGCGACGGCGTCAATTTCTGTTTCCCATGGCGCGAGCGCTTGGTCGATGACGACGTCCGCTGCCGGTACGCGCGTCATGTCTGCGGCGGCCGTCCGGTAGAAGTTCGCAGCGGGCGTGGCGGGTATCGCGTGCGGTGCGATGTGGGTCTCCGCCTCGGTTGCGGGGTCCCTAGTGCCGGGCGTCGCCGCCGCTGACGTCTCTGCAATGGCTTCGAAGCGGAGTAGGGCGGCTTCGTTTGCAGCAGAGGCGGGTGCTGCCAGCGCGGCGGCTGGGGCCTCAACGGTGTATTGCGTTCCGCTCGATCCCGCCACTGCCGTAGCAGGTTCGTCCGCCGGCGTACCGATAACCGGCTGCCCGGCTGCCGGCTGCACGATTGGCCACTGCACCGGTTCGGTTAGCTCCGAGGTTGCAACGGGCGCCTGGGCGGACGGCTCGCCAGGCAGATGCTCGCTCGACTTCCCGTCCGTCGCCACCTCGGTCGGCGCCGCTGCCGCTGGTGCTGGCGTTGACATTGGCGTCTCAAGCGCTGCATCTTCCGCGACCGTCGCAGCAGGCGCGTCGCTCGTGATCCTGATCGTCTCGGGACCGGTGCGTCGAGCGAGGCTGGCCCCCGCGATCGTGGTCCAGCGTGCCGCGTTCTCTTCGATGCTGCGCAGCGTCTCTTGCACGCTGGCGGGCGGGGTGACGCGTTCGGTCGTCGCTGCGGGACGGGAAAAGCTCGGGGCGCGCGAACCGGAGATGTCCGGACGCCGATGTGCCTCAGCCGCATTGTTGACTGGCCGCTGCGTTTGTGTCGGAGTGGGCGGCGGCGCGTTGCGCGTGGCCGCGGACGGCGTGCCGGGGCGCACCGGTTGGTTGACTTGTTGTGTCGACGGCGCGCGGTTCGGGGCTGCCATGGAGGTTGGCGAGGTGCCAGATGGGTTCTGCCGGCCAGGCGAACGGCCGTCGAGGTTCGCGCCGGCGTGACCCGTAACGCGAGCGCCACCGGTACCCGAAGCCGAGCCCGTGCCAAAGCCTGAGGCTGCGCTTGCGCTCAGGCCCGCTCCCGCGCCGAGGCCCGTACCGGAGCTAACGCTCGAAGCAGCGCCAACGCCTGAGCCGGAACCAACGCCCAATCCCGAGCCGGTACCCGCGCCAGCACCGACACCACGCGCTGCCGCAGCACCGCGCGGCGCCGAGCCCGGCTCGCGCAACCAGCCCGCCGGCGCGACGGGTTCAGACGGCGCCCACGGGGCGCCCTTATCGAGTGCCGCACCGGGCTTCTGCACCGCAGACGCTCCGCCGCCTTGCCGAACTGGCGTGCCGACCCGCACCCGGCCAGCACTATCAGCCGTCGCCCGACCGCCCGTCGCCGCGTTCCTCGCTTGCCAACCTGCGCTACCTTGCGCCGCGGTCCCGCGCGCATCGCCCCCGAGCGCATCCTTGCCCAGCGCTTCCTTCCCGCTAGCGAGGCCTGCCGCGCCCGCACCCACTCCGCGTGTCGCAGCGGGCGGTCGCCACACGGTCGGACGCGCGTAGCGGCCCTTGGTCTTCGGCGCCATCGCATTGGTCGGCGTCGACGCATACGGGGGCAGCGTGTCGTCGACGCTGCTGCGCCGGCGCGCGTCCTCATCGCGTTTGGCGAGCCCCCGGCTCAGGCCGAGGCCGAATGCGCCGTCCGCCCACATGGCGACGCGGCTCCAGCGAAACTCGAGCAGCCACGGCAGGCTCACGGCCAACAACCCGAGCATGACGAGCGGCGTCCCGAGGTGCCCCAGCAGCCGGCCGAAGCCGCCCGCCAGCGCGTGCCCGAAGCCGTCGACGCCCACCATCCCAAGTAGCGACGCTTCCAGCGTGCAGCTCGCCACGAGGACGCAGATAAAGCCGAGCCAGAGCCGGATCGTGCCGGGCCCGCGCAGGCCGACGCCGCCTGGCAGCACAGACTTCACAAGACGCCACAAGAGAGGGAGGAACCAGACGGCTGACCCGCCGAACCAGCCGAAAACAACCGTGTGCATGCTAGACATCAACGAATGACGGATCCGCGAAAACGCAACCCGTCGAGTTTAAACCGGCGAAGCACGAGGCTTCGAAGACAGCGGCAAACAGGCCTGCATCGGCATGACCTGCCTGAAAAACCGGACGGCACGCGGCCCGGCCTGAACGGGCGTCGTTGATCGTCACGACACTCAGGCTGAGAGCCGCCCGCACGTTCCTCATTGAGCGTGCCGCGCGAAAACCAGCTTGTCGCCATTGTCGAGGATCAACTGCAACTCCTGCGGCGGACGCATCTGCACGCCGGTGTGGTCGATGTGTCCCAGCGCGTCGAGATAAGCGCCTTCGATCTGGCCGCCCGCCGTCGCGCACGCCATCCGCGTTCCGCCCAGCGTGTCGAAGCTCAGCTTGCCGTCCTTCAGGGCGTAGGTACCCATGTAACGGTTGCATCCGGAGAAGCCGCTGGCGTGGCGCTGGCCGGTAGCCGTCGACAGCGCGAGCGTGATCGGCGTACCGCTATCGCCGCTGGGAATGGCGCGCATCGTGCCGTCCGCCTGCTTCCAGCTGGTGAGGTCCCACGACGTATCGTCGAGCAACTGCGTCGCTGCCGGGTTGAATGGGTCGGGCGGCGGCGCTTTGGCATCCGGGTGCGTCGGCATGGAACAGGCGGTCAACAGCGCGGCCATGCTCAGCGCGGCGAGCGTGGTGCGGGTTTGCAGACGCAAGCGCGAGCCGGACGGCGCAAGCCGGGGCGCGGCGGGTGGTGCAACGCGGGCTGCAAAAAACGGTGCAAAGACCGTTGCAACACGGGGTGCAAAGAGCGCTGCAACGAGACGCGCAACACGTCGCGCTGAAGACGTTGGGAACATGGCGTCGGTCCTCTTCAAACTGGCGAAGGCGTAAGGGTAACGCACTCGGGTTGCCGCACGCGAGCGCTCTGCGCACGGCGCTGCGCGCCCGGTGCAGAGGTTGCGCATGTTAACATTGCTGACCTACCCATTCCATCTCATCTGACATTTTTCTGGAGACCCCATGCAGATCGGCCAACGGATCGGCACCCCGCTTTCGAACTCGGCGACGCGCGTCATGCTGCTCGGCGCGGGCGAGCTGGGCAAGGAAGTGATCATCGCGTTGCAGCGCCTCGGCGTGGAAGTGATCGCGGTCGACCGTTATCCTAATGCACCGGGTCATCAGGTCGCGCATCGCGCCCATGTGATCGACATGACCGACCGCGCCGCATTGCGCGCGCTGGTCGAGCAGGAGCGCCCGCATCTGATCGTGCCGGAGATCGAAGCCATCGCCACTGACGCGCTTGCCGCGATCGAAGCCGACGGTCTGGCCGAAGTGATTCCCACCGCGCGCGCCACTCAACTGACGATGAACCGCGAAGGCATCCGCCGTCTCGCCGCCGAAGAGCTCGGTCTGCCGACCTCTCCGTACGCGTTCGCGGATTCGCTCGACGAGCTGAAGGCGGGCATCGCGAAGGTGGGCTATCCATGCGTCGTCAAGCCGGTGATGTCGTCGTCGGGCAAGGGGCAGTCGGTCTTGAAGAGCGATGCCGACGTCGAACCCGCCTGGCAGTACGCAATGGCCGGCGGCCGCGTCAACCATGGCCGCGTGATCGTCGAGGGTTTTATCGACTTTGACTACGAAATCACGCAGTTGACCGTGCGCGCGATCGATCCGGCAACGGGTGAGACCAGCACGTATTTCTGCGATCCGATCGGCCACGTGCAGGTTGCAGGCGACTACGTCGAGTCCTGGCAACCGCAGCCGATGAGCCCGCTCGCGCTCGAGCGTTCCCGCGAAATCGCGCACAAGGTGACGGCGGCGCTCGGTGGCCGCGGCCTCTTCGGGGTGGAACTTTTCGTGCGTGGCGATGACGTATGGTTTTCGGAAGTAAGTCCGCGTCCGCACGACACGGGCCTCGTCACGCTGTGCTCGCAACGTCTGTCCGAGTTCGAGTTGCACGCACGGGCGATTCTCGGTTTGCCGGTCGATACGTCGCTGCTTGCGCCGGGTGCGTCGGCGGTGATCTACGGCGGTCTGGACGAAGCCGGCATCGCGTTCGAAGGCGTGGCGGCAGCGCTGGCCGTACCGAATGCCGATCTGCGGCTGTTTGGCAAGCCCGAGAGCTTCGTCAAGCGTCGCATGGGCGTGGCGCTCGCCACTGGTGCGGACACCGACGAAGCCCGCGCCCGCGCGAAGCAGGCTGCGGCAGCGGTGCATCCGGTGTCGGCCAATAAGCTGGCGCAATAAGGTTCGCGCTGATGCAACGCGGGCAGCGTGTGCGATCGGCACGTCAGGCATCCCGCAGACGCGCGAATCGTTGAAGTATTGAAGGCAGGAGTAGGACTCATGAGCTCAGACGCCCGCAAGATCGCGCGGCTTCGCCGGACCGGCCGCCTCGGTGCGCTGGGCGTACTGGTCGCGCTGTGCGCGGGGCTGGCAGGCTGCGGCCTTGCCGCTGCGCCGTGCCGCGTCGCTTCCGCCGGCTTGAAGATCGTGCCGGTGGTCGGCCATGTGGCGGCCGCGCCGACTGACGCGTGCGCGGATGTGATCGATCCGTGAACGCTTTGCGGTTGAGCGGCAGGTGGACGGCAGCTCGGCGGCGTTGAGTCCGGGCTTGATCGCCAGCGCGGGCCGGCAACCCGTCCAAACAGGTTCCAGGCAGTTAACCACCAGGCGAGGAAGCAGATGCGGAAGTGGCTCGTTGCGGTAACGGGTGTGCTGGCAGTAACGGCGTCGACGGGTGCCGCGTGGGCTGCGCCCCTGCGCCTCGCCGAAATTCAGACAAAAGGCCGGCAGACTCACAAATACACCTGCGCTACTGGCAAGATCCTGCAGGTGACTTACTGGAACGCGGCGAATGGCCAGAGCTTCGCGCTGGTGCCCGTGAAAGGTCAGCCGATGCTTTTCGTCAATACGCTCTCCGCGTCCGGCGCGAAATACCAGGCGGGCAGCTATACCTGGTGGACCAAGGGGCCGCGCGCCGACCTCTACGACGCGACGGCGGGTGAGAACGCTCCGCCGATTCTGTCCGACTGCGTCACGATTGTGCGATAGCGCCCATTGCTGCATCGCCGCACGCCCGGCATCTGTGCCGTCTGCGCGCAGCTTTTTCTCCCAGGTAGTAAGCTGTTCCACGCGTCCACGGCTTCACACGTGGCTGCGCCTGTCATCGTCTTCGATCATCCGTTCCCGGATCCCCTGCGTGGGCAGCCGTCCGCGCTCGTTCGTCAAGCGAGACTCTCAATGAAAGCATCGGATCT
>Ga0302314_10007783_pt1 | contig 19229 bp, 21 predicted proteins | sample III_Palsa_N2_3_FD_200533 | JGI IMG/M metagenome (GOLD analysis project Ga0302314, IMG submission 200533) | Peat permafrost microbial communities from Stordalen Mire near Abisko, Sweden - III_Palsa_N2_3 | ecosystem: Environmental > Terrestrial > Soil > Palsa > Peat permafrost | place: Sweden...
TGTCGGCGTCGCTGACCGGGGTGAGGTCCGGCTTGGTGTCGATCTTCAGATCGAGTGCCTTGAAGCGGTCCAGCGTCACCGAGTCGGCGTGGTCCGCGAGGACGTGGGCGAGTCGAAGATCGTCGTGGTAGTCGGCCATGCCCCGAACAGTAACGATCAGGCGGGACGGGGGCCAGCTTCGGCGGCCTCCCAGGAGCGGGCTCTAGGCTGGGAGCATGGGTGACGAAGGCGTGGACGACCGGGAACTGGTCACCTGGTGGGGCCTGGTGGTCGAGGCCTATGCGCGGACCGGGGAACTGGTCCGGGTCGGGCCGATCGACGGGCCGGCGCTGCCGGGTTCCTGGTTCGAGGTGGTGCTGCGGCTGCTGCGCACCCCGGGCGGACGGCTCACCATGACCCAGCTCGCCCGCGAGACCACGCTGACCAGCGGGGGTTTCACCAAGCTGGCGGACCGGATGGTCACGGCCGGACTGATCGAACGGCAGCCCTCGCCGGAGGACCGCCGGGTCACCTTCCTGGCGCTGACCGCCGAGGGCGAGCGGCTGGCGGAGGAGGCCCAGCGGCGCCATGTCGCGCTGCTGCGCGAGCACTTCCTGGCCCCTCTGGGGGAGGAGCGCGCCGCCCGGCTCGCGGGGCTGATGCGCGCGTTGCGGGACGCCAACACGCCGGGCGAGTGACCGGTCCCGCGCGCCGGGGCGGGCTCGACCGGTCGGGGTTCAGTGCTCCAGGCCGCTGAGCTGCAGCCCGACCACCCCGGCCAGCACCAGGCCGATGGAGACGATCTTGAGCACGGAGACCGTGTCGCCGAGCCAGACCATGCCGTAGATCGCGGTGCCGGCCGCGCCGATGCCGGTCCAGACCGCGTAGGCGGGCCCGACCTGCAGATGCTTGAGCCCGGCGGTCAGCAGCCCGAAGCTGCCCGCGCCGAAGAGCGCGAAACCGACGACCGGCCAGAACCGGGTGAAGCCGTGGCTGAGCTTGAGGCAGACCGCGAACCCGGTCTCCAGGAACCCGGCGATCACCACCAGTACCCAGGGCATCCGCGCTCCCTTGCCGATCCGCCGTGGTCACCACATCCTGGCCCGGCGCGGCGGTATCGGCATCCGGGAGGGCTCAGTCGCCCTCGCGGGCCTCGCGGGTCCGCAGCAGCCGGCGCAGCGAGTACAGCCGGGCCGGGTCCGCGTGGCCCTCGGCCACCCAGGCGTCCAGCGCGCACTCGGCCTCGTCGTGGCTGCAGGCGCGCGGGCAGCCCTCGGTGCCCGGCACCAGGTCGGGGAAGGCCAGCACCACCCGGGCCGGCTCGATGTGGGAGAGCCCGAAGGAGCGGAAGCCGGGGGTGTCGATGACCCAGCCGGGCAGGTCGCCGCGCTTGGCGTCCGGCGCCGGGGGCAGCCGCAGCGCCAGCGCCGAGGTGGTGGTGTGCCGACCGCGCCCGGTGACCGCGTTGACCACCCCGGTGGACCGCTGGTGCTCCGGCACCAGCGCGTTGACCAGGGTGGTCTTGCCGACGCCGGAGTGGCCGATGAAGACCGTGGACAGCCCGCGCAGCTGTTGGCGCACCAGTTCGGCGCCCTCGGCCGCGAGGTCGTCGCGGCGGGTGACCACGTGGTTGACGCCCAGCGGCGAGTAGAGCTCCAGCAGCGGCTCGGCCGGGGCCAGGTCGGACTTGGTCAGCACCAGCAGCGGCTTCAGCCCGGCGTCGAAGGCCGCCACCAGGCAGCGGTCGATCAGCCGGGCCCGGGGCTCCGGGTCGGCCAGGGCGATGACGATGGCGAGCTGGTCGGCGTTGGCGACCACGATCCGCTCGTACGGGTCGTCGTCGTCCGCCGTCCGGCGCAGCACGGTGGTGCGCTCCTCGACCCGGACGATCCGGGCCAGCGCGCCGGGTTCGCCGGAGAGGTCGCCGACGATGGCGACCCGGTCGCCGACGACCACGCCCTTGCGGCCCAGCTCGCGGGCCTTCATCGCGGCGATCTCGCGCTCGCGCTTGGTGCCGGCCTCGACCAGGCAGGTGAACCGGCCCCGGTCGACGGTGAGCACCATGCCCTCGTCGGCGTCGTCGTGGGTGGGTCGGGTCCGGGTGCGGGGGCGGGAGCCCCGGCGGGAGGGACGGGCGCGGATGTCGTCCTCGTCGGCGTCTTCGCCGTAACGGCGCATGGGGGTGCGGTCAGCCCTTCACTACGGTGCCGGTGAGCATGGAGTCCCAGAGCCCGGGGAAGTCCGGGAGGGTCTTGCCGGTGGTGGAGATGTCCTCGACCTCGACGCCGGGCACCACCAGCCCGATCACGGCGGCGGCGGTGGCCAGGCGGTGGTCCAGGTAGGTGTGGAAGACGCCGCCGTGCAGCGGGCGCGGGTTGATCCGCAGCCCGTCGGCGGTCTCGGTGACATCGCCGCCCAGCCCGTTCAGCTCGGCGGCGAGGGCGGCCAGCCGGTCGGTCTCGTGCACCCGCAGATGGGCGATGCCGCTCAGCACGGAGGGGGAGTCGGCCAGCGCCGCGACCGCGGCGAGCACCGGGGCCAGCTCGCCGACCTCGTGCAGGTCGGCCTCCAGGCCGTGGACCCGGCCGGTGCCGCGGAAGCGCAGCCCCTCGTCGGTCGGCTCGGCGGATCCGCCCATCCGGGTGAGCAGCTCGCGCAGTTGGTCGCCGGGCTGGCTGCTGTGCCGGGGCCAGTCCCTGATCAGCACGGTGCCACCGGTGACCAGGGCGGCGGCCAGGAACGGGGCCGCATTGGACAGGTCGGGCTCGACCACCAGGTCGCGGCCGAGCAGCGCGCCCGGGGCGACCCGCCAGACGTCCGGCTCGCCGCCGTCCTCGGGTGCGTCCACCCGGGCGCCGGCGGCCCGCAGCATCTCCACCGTCATCCGGATGTGCGGCAGCGAGGGCACCGGGTCGCCGACGTGGCGGACCTCCACGCCCTGCTGGAAGCGTGCTCCGGAGAGCAGCAGCGCGCTGACGAACTGGGAGGAGGACGAGGCGTCGAGGGTGACCGTGCCGCCGACCAGGCAGCCGGTACCGTGGACGGTCAGCGGCAGCGCGCCGCGGCCGTCGTCGTCGATCCGCGCGCCGAGGGCGCGCAGTGCGGTGATCACGCCGCCGAGCGGGCGCTCGTAGGAGCGGGGGTCGCCGTCGAAGCTCACCGGTCCGTCGCAGAGCGCGGCCACCGGGGGCAGGAAGCGCATGACCGTGCCGGCGTTGCCGACGTCCACCAGGGCCGGCCCGGCGAGCGGCAGCGGCACCACCCGCCAGGCGTCGCCGCCGCCGGGGACGCCGCTGCTGCTGTTCAGGGTGGACTCGATGCCGACCCCCATCGCCCGCAGGCCGTCGGCCATCAGCGTGCTGTCGCGGCTGCGCAGCGGACGCCGGATGTAGCCGGGGTCGTCCGCCAGCGCCGCCAGGACCAGGGCGCGGTTGGTCGCCGACTTGGATCCGGGAACGGTGACCACCGCGTCGACAGGGTCGGACGCGGTCGGTGCGGGCCACAGGTGGTCGGTCATGACCCCCGAGCCTATCCGCATTCAGCGGGTGAGCAGCCAGCGACCGCCCGTGGTCAGCGCGGCGATCGCGACGACCAGGAAGAGCACCACCCAGAGCACCCCGGGCACTCCGGTCAGCCGCCCGAGCTGGTCGGCGTCGGAGTCGGGGGCGCCGCCGCGCCGCCGCTTGTGCTGCAGCTCCACGATCGGGCGAACCCCGGCGATCAGCAGGAACCAGACACTCAGATAGGCGAAGGCGCCCTGGAGCGCGGCGCTGCCGAACCAGGAGACGGCGAAGCAGAGCCCGCCGGTGAGCACCACGGTCAGCGCGCCGAAGGCGTTGCGGATGTTCACCAGCACCGCCAGCAGCAGCGCGACCACCGCCCACAGCAGTGCGGTGATGTGCCCGCCGGACAGCAGCCACGCCCCGCCGACGCCGAGCAGCGAGGGGGCGGTGTAGCCGGCGGCGGCGGTGAGCACCATGCCGGGGCCGTGCGGCTTGCCGGAGGAGACGGTCAGCCCGGAGGTGTCCGAGTGCAGCCGGATCCCGTGCAGCCGGCGCCGGGTGAGCACGGCGGCCAGGCCGTGGCCGCCCTCGTGGGCGATGGTGATCACATTGCGGGTCCAGTGCCAGACGAACGCGGGACCGGCCGCCACCAGCGCGACCGCGGCGGTGGCCCAGACGATGCCGTGGCCGGGGTCCGCCTGGACGCCGGTGACCTGGTCCCACACGGCGCTGATGCTCTGCGGCTGCATCGGGCTCGCCTCACTCCGTTCGGGGGCAGCGGGAGGCTGCGGAAGGCAGGCAGTCTCGCACGACAGGATGTGCGCGACCCGGGCCGCGGTTCCGGGCTCCGGCCGGTTCCCCGCCGGTTCCGCGCCGGTTCCCCACCCGTTCCCCGCACGCGAGGGTGCTGCCGGATGGCATGGTGGGACGCATGTGCGGTCGTTATGCGTCGAGTCGGAAGCCCGAGGACCTGGTCGGACTGTTCGGCGTCGCGGCGTGGGACCCCACCGAGACGCTGGAGCAGGACTGGAACGTCGCGCCGACCAAGCCGGTGTACGCGGTGCTGGAGCGGCCGGTGCGGGAGCAGGGCCCGGAGCCGGTACGGCAGTTGCGGACGCTGCGCTGGGGGCTGGTGCCGTCCTGGGCGAAGTCGCCCGAGGTCGGGGTGAAGATGTTCAACGCCAGGGCGGAGACCGTCCACGAGAAGCCCGCCTACCGCAGGCCGTTCGCCGCGCGGCGCTGCCTGCTGCCGGCCGACGGCTACTTCGAGTGGTTCACCCCCGTCGCCGGGCCGGGCACGCCCAGGTCCAGGATCCGCAAGCAGCCTTACTACCTCACCCCGGCCGACGGCTCGGTGCTGGCGCTGGCCGGGCTGTACGAGTTCTGGCGCGACCCCGGGCTGCCGGAGACGGAGCCGGCCGCCTGGTGGGCCACGTGCACGGTGGTCACCACGGCCGCCGAGCCGGCGCTGGAGCGGATCCACGCCCGGATGCCGCTGATCCTGCCGTCGGACCGCTGGGGCGACTGGCTCGACCCCGGGCTGACCGACCCGGCCGAGGTCCGCGCGCTGCTGGCGCCGCCCCCGCCCGGGCGGCTGGAGGTGCGCCCGGTCTCGGCGGCGGTCGGCAACTTCCGCAACAACGGCCCGGAGCTGATCGCGCCGTCGGCGCCGGAGCCGGAGTCGGCGGACACCCTGTTCCCGCTGTGACTGCTCCGGCCGGCCCGGGAGATTCGAACGCGGGCGGCACGGCGGAGAGCTGGGGCGGGAATGCCCGGGAGCCACTCCTGGTTCACACCATTGTCGGCATCACAGCGTCAGTGGAAGGCAGTGCTCATGGTTGCAGCGGCATGCCCCGCACGTCCTGAGGGCGACGCGGGCACCCTCCTGTCCTGGTCCGAGTGGCCTGTTGGCACAGGCGGTCCGGCCGTGAGCCCGATAGTCTCCCTTGCGAGCAGGTCCACCACCGTGGACCGTGCGTTCTTCGCTCAGGAGGTGAGTCAGGTCGCCGGGACCGAGGACGAGACCGGGGCTGCGGAACAGAAGCCGCAGGCTGTGGATCTCTCGATCGACGACGCCGACGGCGACACCTTCCGCGCCGCCGTCGGGGAGACCGAGACCGAGCGCTCGGCCCGCTTCGAGCGGGACGCGCTGGGCTACCTGGACCAGATGTACTCGGCGGCGCTGCGGATGACCCGCAACCCCGCGGACGCCGAGGACCTGCTGCAGGAGACCTTCGCCAAGGCGTTCGCCTCCTTCCACCAGTTCCGTGAGGGCACCAACCTCAAGGCGTGGCTGTACCGCATCCTCACCAACACCTTCATCAACTCGTATCGGAAGAAGCAGCGCGAGCCGCAGCGGACCGGGGCCGAGGAGATCGAGGACTGGCAGCTGGCGCGGGCCGAGTCGCACATGTCGACGGGCCTGCGGTCGGCCGAGACGGTCGCGCTCGACCACCTCCCGGACAGCGACGTGAAGGACGCGCTGCAGTCCATCCCGGAGGAATTCCGGATCGCGGTGTACCTCGCCGACGTCGAGGGCTTCGCCTACAAGGAGATTGCCGACATCATGGGGACACCCATCGGTACGGTGATGTCCCGTCTGCACCGCGGTCGCCGCCAGTTGCGCGACCTGCTGGAGGACTACGCGCGCGACCGTGGCCTGGTCCCGGCCGGCAGCGCTGCCGGGGCCGGTTCCCCCCAGGACCAGGCGAAAGGGTCGGGCTCATGAGCTGCGGCAACCACCACGACACCGCGTGCAGCGAGGTTCTCGACCATCTGTACGAGTACCTCGACAACGAGATGGGCGAGGGCGACTGCGCCAAGCTGCGCGAGCACTTCGACGAGTGCTCGCCCTGCCTGGAGAAGTACGGTCTGGAACAGGCCATCAAGGCGCTGGTGAAGCGGTCCTGCGGCTGCGACACCGCGCCGACGGACCTCCGCGGCAAGGTGCTGGCCAGGATCGAGCGGATCCGGGCCGGACTCCCGGTGGAGGGCGACCTGGTGCCGGGCGCCCAGCCCGCCGCCCAGACCGGGGCTGCGGCCGAGGCCGCGGTCGCGGTCGAGGTCGGCGCACCCGCGGGGTCCGCGCACGACGCGGTCTCGCACGCCGTCGCGGAGGCCTCGGCCAAGGACTGAACAGGACCGGTCAGTACCGGTCGGATAGTGCGGAAGTTCCGTGTCGGAGGTTCCGGATACCGGCGGCCCCGGGGTGTCGAGCCCCGGGGCCGTGCCATGGTTGGATGCGGAGGGGAACGAGCCCGAAGCGGGTGTCGCGTGTGGCAGCCCGCCTGGCGGGCATGGAGTCGTTGGAAGCGCAAGGGGACGGCAGGACGCGAGGCTGTGCGTGGCGTCGGGGGGCACGGGGACGTAGCGTGCTCTCGGAGGCGCACATCGCACAGCACCACTGCGGGCAAGCCCGGACCACCGGGTGGAATCGGACGAGTGGCAGGCCGAGGTGAAGATCTTCAATCGGGCACGGCAACGGCCGTCCGCCAGCTGGCGGCAGACGACCGACCGGGCCTTCACGCTCATCGGGAGCGGACGCCTGGAGGACGCCGGGGCGCTGCTGGTCCGCGCCGCGGACCTGGAGCCCTGGCTGTCCGACTCCTGGTTCAACCTGGCGTTGCTGCACAAGTTCCGCCGGGACTGGGAGCAGGCCCGCGCGGCGGGGCTGCGCGCCGTGGCCCTGCTCGACCGCAATCCCGGCGCCCCCGACTGGTGGAACCTGGGCATCGCGGCGACCGCGCTGCAGGACTGGGCCCTGGCCCGGCGCTCCTGGCAGGCCTACGGGCTGCGGCTGGGCCAGGGCGAGGGCCCGGTCAGCCTGGACTTCGGGACCACCCCGGTCCGGCTCTCGCCGGAGGGCGAGTCCGAGGTGGTCTGGGGCCGTCGGCTGGACCCGGCCCGGGTCGAGGTGCTGTCGATCCCGCTGCCGTCCTCCGGCCGCCGCTGGGGCGAGGTGGTGCTGCACGACGGCACCCCGCACGGCGAGCGGGTCGCGGAGGGCGTCGCCTACCCGGTCTTCGACGAGATCGAGCTGTGGGCGCCCTCGCCGGTGCCGACCTACGTGGTGCTGCTCCAGGCCGAGACCGAGGGCGACCGGGACGCGCTGGAGCGGCTGGTCTCCGAGGCCGGCTACGCGGCCGAGGACTGGACCTCCTCGGTGCGGCTGCTCTGCCGCGACTGCTCGGAGAGCCGGATGCCGGCCGACGACGGCCACAGCGAGCAGCACGATCCGCACGACGACGGCCAGCTCGGCCACCTGAGCCACCGCAGCGCGGGCGCGCTGTGGGTCTCCGAACGCGAGTGCGGCATGGCCGCCCCCGCCGACCTGGTCGGGCCGCTGCTGGACCGCTGGGTGATGGCCAACCCGAAGGGTCGGGCCTACCGCGACCTGGAAGAAGTCTGCTGACCCTGCCGTTCCCCGTACCCTGGTGGCTTACCCGTGTACGGACTGAAGGCGAGTGGCAGCGGCATGTCGGAACAGCAGGTCGAGGAAGAGATCGTGGAGCAGGCCGGGGAGCAGGCTCCGGGACGGGTCGTGGGCGAGGAGCACGACCCGACCAAGGGGACCTTCCGTCCGATCACGGTCGTCGGCAACCCCGTGCTGCACCGCCCGTGCGCGACGGTCACGGTGTTCGACGAGGAGCTGTCCGCGCTGGTGGACGACCTCTTCGTGAGCATGTACGCGGCCGAGGGCGTCGGCCTGGCCGCCAACCAGATCGGTGACGGCCGCCGGGTCTTCGTCTACGACTGCCCGGACGACGACGGGGTGCGCCACATCGGCGTGGTGGTGAACCCGGTGCTGGACGACCTCGACCCGGCGCAGCGGACCCTGGACGAGTCGCCCGAGGGCTGCCTCTCGGTCCCCGGTGCCTACGCGGACCTCGCCCGCCCGGAGTACGCGGTGGTGCGCGGCCAGGACGCGGCGGGCCAGGACATCGTGGTCGAGGGCACCGGCTTCTTCGCCCGCTGCCTCCAGCACGAGACCGACCACCTCAACGGCTACCTCTACATCGACCGGCTGTCCAAGCGCGACCGCAAGGACGCCCTCCGGCAGATGGCCGAGCTGACCCCCCGCTACGAGACCGTCCCCAACGCCTGAGGTTCGCTTATCTGCGCCTGACGCGCGGGTACGGGATCCTGGTCAGCATGGATGCTGACCAGGATCTCGACACAGCCGCCGACCGCTCCTGGCGGGGGGTGGTCGGCGCGGGCCGGGCGATGACCTGGTTCCTGGTGATCACCGGGGCGCTGGGCTTCCTCGCCTCGTTCACCCTCACCTACGAGCGCTTCAAGCTGTTCACCGACCCCGGCTACGTGCCCAGCTGCAGCCTCAACCCGATCATCAGCTGCGGCAATGTGATGACCAAGCCGCAGGCGGCGGTCTTCGGCTTCCCCAATCCGCTGATGGGCATCGCCGGCTTCGCGGTGGTGCTGGCCGTCGGCACGGGCCTGCTGGCCGGCGCCCGCTACGGCCGCTGGTACTGGGCCGGGCTCCAGCTGGGCGTGACCTTCGGCCTGGGCCTGATCTGCTGGCTGATCAGCCAGTCGCTCTACAGCATCGGGGCGCTCTGCCCCTACTGCATGGTGGTCTGGGTGATCATCTTTCCGATGTTCTGGTACGTCACCCTGCACAACCTCCGGCACCGGGTGCTGCCCTTCCCCGAGCGCTGGCGCGGCGGTCTCGACGACGTGATCACCCTCCACTGGTTCGGCCCGCTGCTCTGGTACCTGGTCGTCGGCGGCATGGTGCTGATCCGCTTCTGGTCCTACTGGAAAACACTGTTCTGACCAGCAGAGATGCTATGCAGTGACCGCTGCGGGGCACATTGAGGGCACAGCGCTGCCTTCCTCCTGTGGCGACTGCACGACCAGCAAGCCGAACAACAGCACCAACGCTCCCGGGCCGCCGCCAGTCGCACCAGCCAGCGGTACAGCACCATTCCACAGACACCCGGCATCGCACGGCAACCTCGGCACGCCCCGCACCCCGGTCCCAAGCGATGACCCCCGAACACCCTCCACCAACAGCCAGCGGGCACAAAGTTCGACTCCGCCCGGCAACGACTGTGCCGACATACACCTCGTGCACGACAATGGCCACCAGAACCAGCTTCCGCCCCGCTCCTCGACCCCTTCACAGGTCGGGGAGCAGGCGCGTTTCAAAGCCCCGGTCGTCAGGTGAGTCCGCAGGTCGTGGCGCGGCAGGATTTCCAGTCGGCTGTCAACGGCCGTGAAGTCCCCGTAGGCGGCCAGGTGGGGCACGGCCATTGACAGCCGTGCCGAATCACCAGCTTCCTCCTGTTTCCGTCGATAGGCTTCGTGCATGGTGAATGCTGATTCGAAGGTGTCGCTCACCGGCATCAAGCCCACTGGAGAGCCGCACCTCGGCAACTTCATCGGAGCCATCAAGCCGGCCTTGGAGCTGGCGGGCGGAGCCGAGTCCATCTACTTCATCGCCGACTACCACGCGATGACGTCGGTGCGTGATCCGGAGCTGCTCGGTCGATGGACCCGGTCGGTCGCGGCCACCTGGCTGGCTGCGGGACTGGACCCGGAACGCACGATCTTCTACCGCCAGTCGGACGTGCCCGAGATTTTCGAGCTGCACTGGGTCCTCTCGTGCTTCAGCGCCAAGGGGCTGATGAACCGGGCGCACGCCTACAAGGCCGCGCGGGACCGGAACCGAGAGGCCGGTGTTGAGGATCTCGACGCCGGGGTCAACATGGGGCTGTTCAACTACCCCGTACTGATGGCCGTCGACATCCTCATCATGGAGGCCGACCTCGTGCCAGTCGGCAAGGACCAGTTGCAGCACGTCGAGTACGCGGCCGACATCGCCGGAGCGTTCAACGCGGTGTACGGCGACAGCTTCCGACTGAAGATCCCCAAGGCTGTCATTCCCACCGAGGACAGCGGTCGCTCCCTGCCGGGCACCGACGGACGCAAGATGAGCAAGTCCTACGGCAACACGATCCCGCTGTTCGCCACCGAGGCCGAGATCAAGAAGATCGTACGGCGCATTCCCACCGACAGCACACCGGTAGAGGCGCCGAAGGATCCTGACGCCTCCTCGGTATTCCAGCTGCTCTCCCACTTCGCCAACCCCGAGAAGGCAGCCGAGGTTCGCGCGCGCCTGGAGGCCGGCGGGATGGGCTGGGGCGATCTGAAGAGCGAGCTCCACACTGTTCTGGCAGAGGAGCTGGGGCCGATGCGCGAGCGCTACGAGGCGCTTGTGCGGCCAGGCAGCGAGCTTGAGGAGCTGCTGGCCATCGGCGCGGCCAAGGCCCGCCGGCGGGCCCAGCCCGTGCTTCAGCAGGTGCGCAAGGTGATCGGGATCGACTGACCCCATCTGGCGGTCAGGCTCTTGCCCCAACTGCTTGAGCGACCTGGTCGGCTGAGTGCCAGGCTGTGGTCCATTTGCCGGGCAGGCAGACGATCAGGTTGGCTGCCCGGCCCCAACCGGGCGGTGGACTGCTGAGGTCGACCACGAGCGCCGACGGGTCGGGTCGGCTGCCCGTCGGTTCCGCGACCTGCCCCCATGCGAGGCGTAGCTTCTCGACCGGGAGTGCAGGCCAACGTTGTGAGAGCGATGCCGCAAGGCGGTAGTGCTCCTTGGCTTCGTCGACGGGTTCCGTCGGGCGGCCGGGCAGGGCGACGTGGAGCCCGTCCGGCTGCGGGCTGAGTGCGAGCAGGTCGCCGTCGAGCCAGTAGGTGAGCGGGTGCCGCAGGTCGCTTCTGTCCAGGACCCCGTACGGCAGTCGGCTGATGGAGAGCGGATGTTGGAGGCCGAGTAGGTCGAGCAGGTGGGCGGTATGGTGTCCAGTTGCCAGTACGAGGGTGCTTGGCCGGTAGTAGCCGAGAGATGGCCCCCACAGGATGACGTCGTCGCCGGACCGCACGACAGCGCACGATTCAGGCGGAGCCAAGGCCACGCCGAGGTCCGCCGCGTGCGTCGCGGTCCTGGCGTGCAGGGCGCTGACGTCGACCGAGACGTCGGGCAGGGCGAAGGCAGCTTCCGGGGCGGGACATGGGCCGACACCGAAGCAATCCAACTTCCCGGCGGACAAAGGGCGTACGGGAATGCCGAGGTTTGACCACGCCTGCGTGTACCGCTCGACTTCGTCGTAAGCGGAGAACAGCGCCAGGCCGTACGTTCGCGGGATGTCCGATCCGAGCAGGCCGAACCACCTCGTCCGGTGCTGCCAGCACGCGGCGGCCACCTCGGGGAGCACGGGGGCGTAGACGGCGCCGGAGTGGAGTTGCCCGAAGTTCCGCTGCGAGGCCCCCATGGCGCGGTCGCCGTGGCAGCGGACGCGGTAGCCGTCCTCGGCCAGGCGTACCGCGGCCGTGAGGCCGGCGAATCCGGTGCCGAGGACCACGGTCTCAGGGGCGGTGTGCACGGTTTACCTCCGATGGATCAGGTGCGGGCTGCTTGTTGCCTGCGATGACGGTTCGGGCACGCGGCATGCGCAGGCGCCTCTCGAACGGGCGAAGAAGCTGGGCCGGGGCGCCGTGGTGGTCGACGCGGACTCGGACGCTCGCGGGCAGGAGGGCCAGACGCTGATGGCTGGCCTGCCTGTGCGCGGCGGGACTGTCCCTGCCGGCGGTTCGCGCTGCCACCGCGCTCCTGATTGCGCCGGGTATGTCAGCAGGGGCGGGCGAGGCTGATTGGTGGGGGACATCGGCGCCGAGGATCCAGAGTGATCGCTGAGCGGGTTCGAGACTGATCTCGTGCAGTGCTCCGGCCGCCGCCTCGTATGAACAGCTCCCGCTGACGGAAGAGCCGGCATCTCCAGGTGAGTTCGTAATCGGCTCGACATCGCCGAGCTGCGGCAGGAGCACGAGGTCAATGGCGTCCAGCCGCGCGTATGCGAATGCCTGCCTCCGCTTGGCGGCACTGTACGGAGTCCTCAGGCCGCGCGGTGCCAGCACGGCCGTAGTGCTGGCGGCGAGGACTCTCACCGCGAGTCCTTCGTCGGTGAGCAGTTGCCGAGTGCGCACCACGAAGCGGGTGGCGGCAGTGATCGACTGGCGCATGGAGGTGACACTGACGCGATCGAGCACCAGGTCGATGATCACCACCTCCTCCTGGTGGCCGAGCAGCTGCCGGAGCAAGCCGTGAACCTGCGGCCACCGGCTGCTCTCCGTGAGATCGGCGCACACCCAGCCCGAACCGCGCTCAGCGGTTTCGCTTGGCCGGGCACGGGAGACGCCGATGACGTGGCAGCCGCGCGCTTGGAGCCTCGGGAGGAGGGATCGACCGAGTCGCCCTGTGGCTCCGAGCACGATGCAGGCCGGTTCATGGGTCACCGGCCGCACTCCCGCCAGATCTTGGCGTATGTCGTGAAGGTCTCCGCAAAGCGACGCTTGGTCAGGTCCCAGCCGACTGGCTCTTGGAACTTGCGCCGGTAGGCAGCGCGGGCCTGGTCGATCTCGGACATCGTCCAGCCGCTGCTCAGTTCGATCGCCGAGAGTAGAGGACGCTGGCTGGCCTCGTCCCCGACAAGGACGCGCGCGGTGATCTCGCCGTCGCGCATGCCGAGGTGGATGCCTGAGGCCGGGATGCTCTTCGACATCTTCGGGTACCCGCCGAGCCCCTCCAGGACCCTGAAGTACAAGGCGCCCAGGTCTAACCGCCAGCCCAGGCTGAGCTCGCCGGCCTCGCACTGCCGTTGCAGGACGAGGCGGGAGAGCTCGGTGAAGTAGCTCTCCTCCAGACCGGAGAGCATGAGTACCCGGGCCGCGCCCTCCTCGGCTGGGCCGAGGATGTCGGCAACGGTGTACAGCGCATCGACGGTGAGGCCGACCTCGCTGCCCAGCAGGCCGTGGTCCTGGTAGAGATCGACCAGATCCTCGTGGTGGTCGAGGAAGTCCTGGCGGCTGAGGAACCGAGCGATCCGGCCACAGCGCACCAGGTTGGCGTGGTCGATATGGGACCGGAGCTGGACCGGGGCGAACCCCGCCGACGAGTCGAGGCCGATCGCCCGCATAAAGGCGAACATCTGGTCGCGCACTTCGGTGAGCTGGCTCCACGGCACATTGCGGGAGTTCCAGGCGCCGAGCTCGGAGATGACCACGGTCATCGGTACCTGGAGGTGCCGCTGCAGCTCGATGACTCCGAGCATCACGGACAGCGTGCCTGCGGTAGGGGCGTTGGTGGGTCCGAAGCCGGTGACGACGGCCAGCGGCCTGTCGATGTCAAGCGGCAGCACGTCCTGGAGCCGGTCGTGGTGGGTGAACCGGCGCGCCAGCGGGCCCAGGGCCTTGACGACCCATGTATCGGCGACGGGCAGGGGCTGCGCTGTCATCGGGTTCCCTTCGGGGAGGCGAAGCGAAGGCGGGTGAGGAGGCGCTGGGCGCGGCCGTCGAGACGGGCCTCTCGGACCAGATGCAGGGCTTCGTCGCCGCCGACCGCACTGTGCGCCGTCGACAGAACTGCTGCGGCGTTGAGCTCGACGATCTCGGTGAGAGCCGGGTTGCCGTCCGGATGGAGGGACTCGATCAGGGCCGCCCCATTGGACGCGTGATCGTCCCTGTGCCGCACAACGCGCTTCCAGGGGCCCGAGAGCCTGTCGTCCTGGTGGCGCAGGAGCCGGACGGCGCCGTGCTGCAGGACCGCACTGTCGCTGCACCCGAAGGGGGCGAGCTCGTCGATCCGCTGGCCGGGCCCTATGCGCGTCGTGACTACCCGACCGCGCGCGATGTCCGGGCGCGCGGCATGGATACTCTGTGCCGCCGTTTCGACGTCGTCGTGGGCCAGCCCGTGCAGGAAAGCGTCGGCGGAGACGGCCAGGGTCGCTGTCGGCATGACGAAGCTCATGGGGCTGAGGAAGTCGAACCGGCCGTCGTAGCGGGCCGCGTAGCGCGGGCAGAAGACGGCGTAGTCGATGAAGGCGATGCCGTAGGTGGTGACGAACTCCGGGATCCGGGCAGGCTCCGTCAGGGTGGGGAGGCCGAGAACTGCCAGAACGTCGGACGAGCCTGAGACGGCCGAGACAGATGAGGAGGTGCCCTTGACGACGTTCACACCACTGGCAGCAGCCAGGAGGCCGGCGGCGGTGGACACGTTGAATGTCTTGAACGTCTCCTTGCCGCTGCCCGACAGAATCACTGTGCTGTCCGGCACCGGCACGGGGCTCGCCAGGTGTCCAGCGAGCGTCTCGTCGAATGCCACGACCGCCGCCCAGAGCTGGGCGAGAAGCGCCGGGCTGAGGCAGTCACCGCCGAGAAGCCTTCGCGCCCAGGTGCGCCATCGGTCGTCGGCGTCCTCTCTGCCTCCGCGTAGGGCCTCGGCGAACTCTTCAACCCAGGAGGGAGAGGCTGTGTGGGCCTGACTGGGCATCGGAGCGCTTGATTGAACGTCAGAGAGCGGCGAGGAATGGAACATGGTGCGGCCTCCAGCTTGCTGGTACCGGTGGGCACTGTTGCCATCGCCATCACAGCGGGCATAGCGTGATCGCCGTATCACTCCGAGTTGCCGAGGTTGCTCGCCGTTCCGTTCAGCGGGATTTCAACATCCGCTTACACACGGGATCGTTGGCCATTCGCCTACTCTCGGGATCATGCTGACCAACAGTGAGCTGGTGGGGGACGTGGGCAAGGACCGATCGGGCTGGTACCCCGAGCGGCTGCGCGAGGCGCGGGAGGCTCACGGCCTGACCCTTGAGGCAGCAGGAGAGCAGCTCCGCGACACTGCACGACGGGCCGGGCTGACCGCACCAGCAGCCAACTTCCAGACCCTGTGGCAGCACGAGCAGGGCGAGGTCTACCCAGGCCCGCACTATCGCCGTGCCTACTGCCTGCTCTATCAAGCCGGCGAGCCCGACCTCGGCTTCCGCAAGCCACTCCCCGGCGAGGAGGAAAGGCGTCAACTCTCGGACCTCCGAGACCAGGTGGACACCGCCCGCGCGCAGGCTGTGGCCCGAGCCCTGAAGCAGCTGCTGCCCCAGCCGACGGACGAGCGACCGTCCGACCTCCGCGAGCGGATACTGGACGCCTGGCAGCAACGCCACACCGACGGCGAACCGGGCAAGCCCTCGCTGGTCCTGGTCGGCGGCTTCGCGGGCAGCGGCAAGTCCGAATTCGCTCGCTTCATCTCCCAGCTCACCGGCTGGCCGCTGCTGGACAAGGACCCGATCACCCGTCCCCTGGTCGAGCGGCTGCTCGTGGAACTCGGCTGCGATCCCAACGACCGGCAGTCCGAGACCTACCGCACCCAGGTACGCCCCCTGGAGTACCAGTGCCTGATGGACTCGATCCTTGTCAACGTCGAGTGCGGGATCTCCAGCGTGGCCACCGCGCCGTTCATCAGTGAGATGACCGACCCCGTATGGATGCGGCGCCTGGCCAACCGCTGCGCGGCCTACCAGGTCGAGGTCACCCCGGTCTGGCTCACCTGCGACCAGGACTCGATGCGCGAGTACATCTCCTTCCGCTCCGCCGCGCGCGACGCCTGGAAGCTCAGCAACTGGGCCCAGTACCTTGACGGCCTCGACCTGGACCTGCGCCCGTCCGTCCCACACGTCGTGGTGGACAACAGCTACGGCTCGGCAATCGCCATCGCCGACCAGACCCGATTCGCCCTGGGAGCAGTCCGCGCATGAAGACCGGGATCATCCTCTACGGACCGCCGGCCAGCGGCAAGGACACCATCACGGCCTGCCTGACCGACCACGACCCACGGCTCGTCCCGTTCGCGCGTCTGAAGATCGGCGAAGGCCGAAGCCAGGGCTACCGCATGGGCACACCTGAACAGCTCCGCCAACTCGAAGCGGCCGGAGACGTCGTCTACCGCAACGACCGCTACCAAAGCGTCTACCTGGTCGACCGCCCCGGCCTGGACGCCGCCTTCGCCGAGGACCACGTCCCGATCGTGCACCTGGGCCAGATCGCCGGCATCACCGCGCTCGCCACCGGCTACCCAGCGGCCTGGCTCGCTGTCCAGCTGGACTGCCCACGCGAGGTCACCGCCCAGCGCTCCACCGGACGCGGTGACACCGACACCCCGGCCCGGCTGGCCGCCTGGGACGCCACAGCGGCCGACCTCCAGGAGCATCACGCCACTTGGGACCTCCACCTGCGAACCGACCAAGTGTCTGCCGCTGAAGCGGCAGCGGAGATCATCAAGGTTCTGGCCTCCCTCCGTTAGCGGGGCCGGTGCAGCCTGGCCAGGGCCTCGACCAGCGTCACGTCGACGTCGCGCTCGCCCTTCCAGCGATCGAGGACTTCGACCGCGCCACGCAGAGGTCCGCCCGGCAGGCCACTCTCCTCCAACAGGTCAGCCGCCTCGACCAACTCGGGAGCCCACCGCCAGGCCCGTGCAGCGGTCTTGGCGATGTAGCCGGTTTCCAGCAGATAGCTGCCCGGCCTGTCAGCGGCCACCTCCAGCAGTTCGCCCTCCACCCCGTGGTCGGCCGCCAGCGCATAGGAGAGCGCCGCGAGCACCCGCGATGCCTTCTGGTAGCTCGTATAGGCGAGTTTCAACGCACTGGCCTGGCCCAGCTCGGCCCCGAGTACGCGAGTGCGAACATCGGTTCCGTCGAACAGCGCCACCACCTGCTCAAGCGCCCCGCTCGGACCTGACAGGAACAGCCGCGGCTGCTTACCGCCCTTCGGCGGCGAACCGATCACTGACCCGTCCACCACGGTCGCGGCCGGGAGCGCTGCCGCGATCCGCTCGACGCACGCCGGCGTAACCGCGTTGGCCTCGACGTACAACCCGCTCGCGAACCCATGCGCCGCGACCTCGGCAGCCACCGTCTCAGCCGCCGCTGGCGGACACACCGACAACAGCACATCGCACCGCTCGGCCAACTGCCCCAGGCTGGTCACCTCGACCAACCCCGCTTGTTCGGCACGCGCCCGCGTTGCCGCGCCGCGCCCGGCGGAGCACCACAGAACCGACACCCCTCTTCGGGTCAGCTGGCCCGCGACAGCCGCACCCATGCTGCCCGGGTGAAGGACTCCCACGACCGAACCACCGCCGATCACGAGACCGTCTCCCCGCGCCCCAGAAGCAACTCGACGGCTTCAGTAGCGGTCGAGACCACATGGTCCGCATCGACTGCGCCGCTTCCCGGCGACACCCATATGGTTCGCAGCCCGGCCGCGCGACCACCGCCGATATCGTTGTGGGCGTTGTCGCCGACCATCCAGCCCCCCGAGCAGTCCGATACCCCCACCAGTCGGGCGGCCTCATGGAAGATCCCGACGTCCGGCTTGCGGATCCCGATCTCCTCCGAGATGCAGACTGCGTCAACCCGCTGAGCGATCCCCGTCCGCGCAAGCTTCGCCCGCTGGATGTCGCCGGCCCCGTTGGTCACCACCGCCACCAGCCAACCGGCTTCCCGGAGCCGCTCCAGTCCGGAAAGCACCGCCGCCGGGCAAGTCACCGCATCAGCCATACTCCGGCAGTAGTGCCCCCACAGGTCATCAGTAGCGAGCGGGAGGGCGAATCGCTCGCGCAAGGTCTCGAAGTCGCTCCGGTACGCGCGCTCGCGCATAGCCTCCAGTAGCCACAGCTCCACGTCCTCCCCAAGGCCGAGGTCCAGACAGAAGCGCCGGACACACTCGACGAAGCCCAGCGAGCGGTCGATGAGAGTGTCGTCCAGGTCGAAGAACGCGAGTCGCTGCACCCTGAAGACTCTACGGCTCGGCGACGCCGTCGCGGATGCTGACGATCATCAGACCGATCGTTTCGGGGCAGCATTCCAGGATTTGGGAATCGTCTCATCCCAGCCGTCCTCCACGGTGAAAGTGGCCGCCCGGCACCCTCTGCTTCCATCGGCGCTGTGGATCCAACGGCTTCTGTCGCGAGAATCAGTCTCGACCGGGCCCCCGCACTTGATGCAGTCCGCTCGGTCGGGTTCACTGGCCACCCAAGCAACCGTAGCCGCTGCTTCTTCCTCTGCCATCGCGCTCTCCAACCTCGCGAGGACGTCACGGCCGGACACATCTGGGTCAGTCGCCACCATGCGCTTTGCGATGCCGAGCATCTTCGCGGCCCCGGTAGCCTTCATGGTCGCCGTCATGGCCATCAGTCGTTCATCCATCGCCATCCCCCACGTATCCAGCCAAGCCGCCTGCGGTACAGGCAAATTACACGTGTCAAGCTGGTGCCGAGAACAGCCCGAGCCAAGCCGATCCCTGAGCCTGAGATCAGCTGCGGAAGAACCGCCGCCCGGCCTCCGCACGGGCTGCCACACCGCTGACGAGATCGGCTAGCCGCCGGGGGTCTGGCTCGACGGACGGTTGCAGCCGAGGGCACAACGAGGGCACATGAGAGCGAGAAACGGCGCGGACCAGTGAAAGCTCATGAAGTGAGTTTCACCAGGTCAGCGCCATGGCGAGGGGCAAACAAGCAGGCCAGATCCTTGCGAATTCAGTTCTGGTCTACTGGAAGACCCTGGTCTGACGGCGCGCCCCGCGGCGGCCGACCGTCCGGGGCGGCCAAGCTGGATCCATGCGAAGCACCTCTCCCGCCCGGGCGGCCGGATGACGTCCGATCAGGTCCTCGCGGGCGCCGGGCTGATCGCCGTGCTCGCGGTGGGGTCGCAGCTGCTGGCGGCGCGGCTGCGGCTGCCGGCCATCATCCTGCTGCTCCCGGTCGGCTTCACCGCCGGAGCGCTCACCGACGACGTCCACCCGGACAAGCTGCTGGGCCCGGCCTTCCCGCCGCTGGTGTCGCTGGCGGTCGCGGTCATCCTCTACGACGCCGGTCTGGAGCTCGACCTGCGGCGGCTG
>Ga0302314_10007784_pt1 | contig 19228 bp, 14 predicted proteins | sample III_Palsa_N2_3_FD_200533 | JGI IMG/M metagenome (GOLD analysis project Ga0302314, IMG submission 200533) | Peat permafrost microbial communities from Stordalen Mire near Abisko, Sweden - III_Palsa_N2_3 | ecosystem: Environmental > Terrestrial > Soil > Palsa > Peat permafrost | place: Sweden...
ACCGCCATCGCGTTCTCACCCGGCGGCGCCCTCATCGTCACCGGGTCGACCGACCGCACCGCACGCATCTGGGATCTGACCGCCTCCCGGACGGCTAGCACGCTCTGGCGGCGGAGGCTTGAAGTGGGGCGGCTCCGACACGCCGGCGCGGTGAACGCCGTCGCGTTCACACCCGACGGCACCCGCATCGCCACCGCATCAGACGACGGCACCGCGCAGACCTGGGACACCCCCACCCGCACCCATCGCACCACCCTCACCGGACACAGCGACTGGGTGAGTGCAGAAGCGTTCTCACCCGACGGTGCCCTCATCGCCATGGCGCGGCACGACGGCACCACACTCATCTGGGACACAGTTACCGGCACCCAGCGCCCCATCTTGATCGGACCCAGCGTCGCCGTGAGTGCCGTCGCGTTCTCACCCGACGGCACCCGCATCGCCACCGCATCAGACGACGGCACCGCCCGTACCTGGGATACCGCAACCGGTGCGCTAATGGCCACACTGGTCCCACTGTCTGCTGGCGGCTACGCGACACTGCTCGCCGACGGAAGCTACAAGCTGCACGGCGAACCCGGCGACGACATCTGGTGGGCGATCAAGCTGTGCCGCTTCGCGCCCGGGGAGCTCGATCCCTATGTTCCGGGGCTACGGCGCCTCCCGGCCGGAGAACGGGTTCTACCGCGCGTGGAGTAGTACGGCACGGCGGCAATGTCAGTGGTCCGGATTAGTGTGGGTTGTACCACGATCCGCGACTAGGACCAGGAGGCTCCGCCGTGACCACCCTGCCCGACCGGCCGAATACCGCGCTGCTCGTCATCGACGTTCAGAACGGGGTGGTGGCCAGCTCTCCCAACCGTGACGACGTGATCGCGAACATCAACACTCTGGTCGGCAAGGCCCGGGCGCAGAACGTGCCCGTGCTCTGGGTGCAGCACTCGGACGACGGCCTGCCGCTCGGCAGCGAGGAGTGGCAGTACGTACCCGAGCTGGTCCGCGGCGACTCCGAGCCGCTCGTCCACAAGAACTACGGCGACTCGTTCGAGGCCACCGACCTGGAGTCGCTGCTGGCCGAGCGGGGGGTGGGCCGGCTCATCGTCGCGGGCGCCCAGACCGACGGGTGCATCCGCTCGACCATTCACGGGGGCTTTACCCGGGGGTACGACGTGACCCTGGTCGGCGACGCGCACACGACCGAGGACATGAGCGAATACGGCGCGCCGCCCCTAGACAAGGTGATCGCGCATACCAACCTCTACTGGGAGTACCAGACCGCGCCGGGCCGGACAGCGGGCACGGTCAACACGGCGGAGATCAGCTTCGAGTGACCCACGCCGACGCCGGACGGGCGCGCCCTACAAGCACGTCTGGCGCGGTGTAGCCCACCGCGGAAATGTCAGTCCCCGATCATAAAATCAAATACATGATCGATAGTATGACTGATGCTAGCGCGGAATTGAACACCGATCCGGTTTCATGTGCGACCGAGGATCCCGCTGGGATGCCGACGGAGTACCTGGAGGCCCGGATCTGCGAGCTGGCCGGGCACCTGACCGCGGCGACGGCCCGGTTCCTGCTGCTGGTCGCGGACTTCGACGCCCGGGAAGGCTGGGCATCATGGGAAATGCCCTCGTGCGCCGCCTGGCTGGCCTGGAAATGCCAGATCGCCCCCGGAACCGCCCGCGAGCAGGTCCGCACCGCCCGCGCCCTGCGCGACCTGCCCCTGATCCAGGCCGAGTTCACCGCCGCCCGCCTGTCCTACGCCAAGGTCCGGGCCCTGACCCGGATCGCCACCCCGGAAACCGAGCACGACCTCGCGGAGATGGCCATGCCGATGACCGCCGGGCAGCTCGAGCGGTTCGCCCGCGCCCGCGTCAAAGCCCAACGACGCCAAGCCCAGGTTCAGGTTCAAGCCGCCTGAGGTGCCAGGTCGACGACCGCGAAGGCGGCCGCCGGCAGGGTGACCGTGTCCTCGGTCAGCGAAACGGCCGGATCCGAGGTGAGGAGCGTGACCGGCTTGGTCGGGCTCGTGCCCGGGCCGAGGGGGAGGCGGGCGTCGGTGTCGCCGAGGTTGGCGGCGACGCGCAGCGGGCCGCGGTGGACAACCAGCCAGCGGGCTTCCTCGTCGAATTCGACGTGCACCTGGTCGAGGCGGGGGTCGGTGAGCTCGGGGCGGGACCGGCGCAGGGCGAGCAGGCCGCGGTACCAGTCGAGCGTCGCCCGGTAGGGGGCGCGATCCGGCTGGCCCCAGTCGAGCTTGGAATCCAGGAACGTCTGCCGGTCCTGCGGGTCGGGCACCTCGCAGGCACCCCAGCCGTGCTCGGCGAACTCGGACCGGCGGCCCTCGGTGACCGCCGCCGCCAGTCCGGGGTCGGTGTGGTCGGTGAAGAACTGCCAGGGGGTGTCCGCGCCCCATTCCTCGCCCATGAACAGCATCGGCGTGAAGGGCGAGGTCAGGACGAGCCCGGAGGCGATCCTCAGCAGTCCTTCCGCGTGGGGATGGCCGGCGAGCGTGACCGGCAGCCGGTCGCCCGTCGCCCGGTTGCCGATCTGGTCGTGGTCCTGGTCGAACACGACGAACCGGGAGGCGGGCACGTGCAGGACGTCTACCGGACGGCCGTGGGCCCGGCCGCGGAACGACGACCAGGTGCCGTCGTGGAAATAGGCCCGGGTGAGCGTCTTGGCGACCCCGGCGATCGAGCCGAAGTCGGCGTAGTACCCCTGCCGTTCGCCGGTCACCAGCGCGTGGACCGTGTGGTGGAAGTCGTCGTCCCACTGCGCCGTCAGCCCGTAACCGCCCGCCTCGCGCCCGGTGATCAGCCGGGGGTTGTTCATGTCGGACTCCGCGACCAGGACGAACGACCGGCCGACGGCCGCTCCGAGGGAGTCAACCGCGGCCGCTAGCTCCTCGAGCAAGGGCAGGGCGCGGCGGTCCTCAAGCGCATGCACGGCGTCGAGGCGCAGGCCGTCCAGGTGGTAGTCCCGCAGCCACATGAGCGCGTTCTCCACGATGAACGACCGCACCTCGTCCGAGCCCGGCTGGTCCAGGTTCACCGCCGGACCCCACGGGGTCATGTGCACGCTGGTGAAGTACGGCCCGAATGAGGCAAGCCGGTTGCCCGGGCCGACGTGGTTGTAGACGACATCGAGGTAGACGGCGAGGCCACGAGCGTGGCAGGCGTCGACGAACCGCTTGAGCGCGTCGGGACCGCCGTAGGGCTCGTGCACGGCCCACAGGCCGATCCCGTCGTACCCCCAGCCGTGCTCGCCGGGGAAGGCGGCGAGGGGCATCAGCTCCACGACCGTCACGCCCAGCCCGGTGAGGTAGTCGAGGCGGCCGATCGCGGCGTCGAGCGTCCCCGCCGCGGTGAACGTGCCGACGTGCAGCTCGTAGATCACCGCGCCCGGCCCGGGCGCGCCCCGCCACCGGGCATCGGTCCAGGCGAATGAGCCGTGGTCGTAGGTCCGGCTCGACCCGGCCGGACCGTACGGCTGCCGGAGCGAGCGCGGGTCGGCCAGCGGCTCGCCACCGTCGAGCCGGTACGCGTAGTCGGTACCGTCGGAGCCGGTAGCGTCGGCCAGCTGCGCCCGCCACCAGCCCGGCCGGCCGTCGGGCGACATCGGATGCAGCTGCCCGGCCACGTCTACCTCGACCCGGTCCGCCGCCGGCGCCCACAGGCTGAAGACGGTCACCCCGCCTCCCCAACGAGCGGCGGCTCCTCGACCGGCGGCAACTCCTGCACGAGCGGCGGTTCCCGCGTGAGCGGCGCCTCCTGGATGAGCAGCTCCTCCTCGGCCAGCGGCACCTCTTCTACGACGAGCTCCTCCTGGATGAGCAGAGCGACCGGCAGCCGCCTGGTCAGCTCGGCCACCGGCACGGTGCCGCCGTCGTACACGGCCCCGCTCAGCAGGTCCGTCCAGGTACCGCCGGGGAGCTCAAGCGTGGTCTGCCCCCAGCCGCCCCGTCCGCGCAGCCCGGCGGGCAGCCGGGTGGCGACGGTGACCGCCTGCCTGCCGCGATTGAAGGCGATGACGTGGTCGGCGGCCGGGCCGGCCGCCGTCAGCGGCGCGTACCCGCCGGAGAACCACTCGGGACGGGCACGGCGCAGCCGCAGCGTCCGCGCGGTGACGAGCAGCTTGGCCGCGTCGAGGCGCGCGGCGACGCCGACGGCGCGATCCGGGCCGCCGGGATCGAGGTCAAGATCGTCCAGGCCGTCCAGCTCAAGCCCGGCCGCTTCGATGCTGTCCACCTCTAGACCGTCCGACAGGCCATCCGACAGATCATCCGTTTCGAGAGTGCCCACGGCAAGAGTGTCCACCTCGAGTCCGGCGGTCTCGAGACCGGCCGCTTCCAGGCGGCCGGCGTCGAGATCGGCGAGCATCGCCCGGCGGCGGCCGAAGTCCACGTCGCGCCGGTTGTCCGGGTCGACGAGGGAGAGCCCGGCCAGCTCGCACCCCTGGTAGACGTCGGGCACGCCCACCATGGTGAGCTGGACGAGCTTCGCGCCGAGCGAGTTGGCCAGCGCGTCGGCGGCGATGGACGCCACGAACTCATCGATGGACGCGACCAGCTCGGGGTCGTCGAGCACGCCGGCCGCCAGGGCGAGCACCGCCGCCTCGTACCCGGCATCGACATCGGTCCAGGAAGTCTGCCGCTTGGCCTCGCGGATCGCCTTCGTCAGGTACCCGGCTAGGCGCTCGCCGCTGATCGGCCAGGCCCCGACGATGGTCTGCCAGATCAGGTACTCGGTGTCCGGGTCGACAGCGTCCGGACCGGCAGCGGATGCCAGCGCCGCGGCCCGCTCGTGCCAATCCCCGGCCCGCTTGCCCCACTGCTCCGGTATCTCGGCGAGCGCGGCGAGCCTGGCTCTGACGTCCTCCTGGCGCTTGGTGTCGTGGGTGGACAGCGTGGTCATCGTGGACGGCCACACCGCGGCCAGGTGCGCGGCGAACGCGTGGAACTCCCGCGGGCTCACGCCGAACCGGTCGGGGTTGCCGCCGACCTCGTTCTGCGCGAGCAGCCGCGACCACCGGTAGAACGCCGTGTCCTCGACGCCCTTGGCGAGCACCGGACCCGCGGTCTGCTGGAACCGCACCACGAGCTCAGCGCTCGCTGATCCCAGGCCGAGTACCGCCGCCCCGATGTCGGTGGCCAGCCCGTGCAGCCGCGCGGGCAGTCGCGGCCGGGCGGCGTCGACGGCCGCGCTGACGGCCGCCTCCGCGGGCGTCGACGGGGGCTCGCCCGCATGCGCGTAGGCCCGGTAGACGGGGAAGGAGGCCAGCACCTCGTCCAGCACGAGAAGCACGTCGGCGGGGTCGGCGTCCGGGCAGGCGTCGCCGAGCAGCCGGACAAGCCGCGCCACCTCGGGACGCAGGGTCACCGAGGCGATCTCCCGCTTGGCCGCCACGGCCACGTCCGCGAACCGCGACGCGACGAAATCGTCCCCGGCCCGGTGGCAGAACCCCGCGTACTCGGCGGTGAGCGGGCCGGCACCGCCAGGGTCGAGGAAGAGCCCGTCGATGAACCCGAGCGCGTCGTACCCGGTCGTCCCGGCGCAAGCCCAGCCGGGCGGCAGCTTCTCGTCCGCCTCGAGGATCTTCTCCACGACGACCCAGGCGCCGCCGGTCGCGGCCGCGAGCATACGAAGGTAACCGCGCGGGTCGGCGAGCCCGTCCGGATGGTCGATCCGCAGGCCGTCCACCAGGCCGTCGGCGAGCAGCCCGACGATGACCTCGTGCGTGGCGTCGAACACGGCCTGATCCTCGACCCGTATGCCGATCAGCGTGGTGACGTCGAAGAACCGCCGCCAGTTCAGCTCGGTCGTGGCGTCCCGCCACCAGGCCAGCCGGTAATGCTGGGACTCGAGCAGGTCGGGCAGCGGAAGCCGGGCGGTCTCCGGCCGCAGCGGGAGCAGGTGGTCAAAGTACCTGAGCACCGGCTCCCCGTCCGGTCCGCCGTCTTCCACCCGCAGGTCGACGAGGCAGTCGTCAAGCGCGGCGCCGAGGATCGGCAGCAGCATCCGGTTGTCGTGCTCGGCCCAGCTGATGTCGAACCAGGCGGCGGCCGCGGACTCGGGCCCGTCGCGCAGCGCCGACCACAGCTGCCGGTTCAGCGCCAGGTTGTCCGGCACCGCCATGTGGTTCGGCACGATGTCGAGGATGACGCGGAGGCCGAGCGCGCGCATGCGCTTGGCCATCGCGCGGAACCCTTCCGCGCCGCCGAGCTCGGCCCGGATCCGCGAGTGGTCGGTGACGTCGTACCCGTGCCTCGACCCAGGGACCGCCTCAAGCACCGGCGACAGGTAGACGTGCGTCACCCCGAGGTCCGCGAGGTACTCGGCCGCGTCGGCGGCCTCGGCGAACCCAAATTCCGGGGTGAGCTGCAACCTGTATGTCGAGCCTGGCACCATACCCGTAGCCACATTTCCCCCGCGCTCTTGCTTGTCCCGCTGACGTTGGCCCCACTGACCTTCCCACCTGTCGGTCTTCCGAACGTGCGGCGCGAACCCGTGGCTGTGGGCCTCCCGCGCCGGTACATTACGACGCCGTGTAGTCTCGATGCAGTGTCCGGCCTCCCCGAAGGCAGTTAGGTGGTCTTATCCCAGGTGAGCGCTGTAAACGTTCGTGCGTCAGCCGTCGCTGTCGTCGACGCCCCAGGGCAAGCCCGGCTTCGTGACACCGTCGCCGCCTACGTGGCACTGTGCAAGCCGCGCATCGTTGAGCTGCTCCTGATCACCGCGGTTCCCACGCTCTTCCTTGCCTGCAAGGGTCTCCCCTCACTGCTCGTGACGGTCGTCGTGGTTCTCGGCGGCGCGCTCGCCGCGGGCAGCGCGAACGCGCTGAACTGCTACATCGACCGGGACATTGACCAGATCATGCGGCGGACGTCGCGCAGGCCGCTGGTCAGCCACGCGGTCGCGCCCGGGTCCGCGCTGATCTTCGGCCTCGTGCTCGGTGTGGTCTCGGTGGCGCTGTTCGCCGCCACGACCAACCTGCTCGCGGCCGGCCTTACGCTCGGGGCGATCTTCTACTACGTCGTGATCTACACCATGCTGCTGAAGCGGCACACCTCACAGTCGACTCTGTGGGGCGGGGCCTGCGGTGCCGCACCCGTCGTGATCGCCTGGGCGGCCGCCACCGGGTCGCTGTCCTGGCCGGCCTGGCTGCTGTTCGGCGTGGTGTTCTTCTGGCAGCCACCGCACTTCTGGGCGCTGGCCATCAAGTACCGCGATGACTACCGCGCGGCGGGCATCCCGATGCTCCCGGTCGTCGCCTCCGTGCGCCGCGTCCTGGCCGAGTCGGTCGTGTACAGCTGGCTCATGGTGGCCGTCTCGCTGGCCGTCTGGCCCTGGGCCGGGCCGTTGTACGGCGCGGTCGCGATCGTGTCCGGGGCCGCGTTCCTCTACGAGGTGCACCGGCTCTACCACCTCTCGCGCCCGGCCGCCGCGGGGAGCGGTGGCGGGGCCGAGAGCCTCGTCACCATGCGCCTGTTCCACCTGTCCATCGCGTACCTGACGGTCCTGTTCGCCGCGGTAGCGGCGGGCGCGTTCATCCACTAGACGCCTCCTCCCGCTAGACTCCGGGGCCGTGATCCTGATCGTCGCCGGAGTGGCCGGCAGTGGCAAGTCGACCGTGGGCGAGCTGCTCGCGGCCCAGCTGGACTGGCCGTTCGCCGACGCCGACACGCTGCATCCGGAAGCCAACGTCGCCAAGATGCGGGCGGGGATTCCGCTCACCGACGCCGATCGCTGGCCCTGGCTGCGCGCGGTCGCGGCGTGGATGGACGCGCGGGTCGCCGACGGGCAGTCCGGCGTGGTCACCTGCTCCGCGCTCAAGCGCGCCTACCGTGACCTGCTGCTGGCCGGGCGGCCGTCGGCCACGATGGTCTTCCTCCAGGTGAGCAGGGACGAGCTTGACCGGCGGCTGCTGTCGCGGCCCGGCCATTTCTTCCCGGAGAAGCTGCTCGACAGCCAGCTCGCGGCGCTTGAGCCGCCGGCGCCGGACGAGCGGGTGCGGACGGTACCCGAGGAGGGCGATGCCGCGCGGACCGCGGCGGCGATCATCTCCCTGCTCTGGCCGCGCGAGGCGTAGCCTGGGCTGGTGAAGCTCAAGCTTGATCTGCACGATATCTACAACTCGGGGCCCGAGATCGAGAAGGCGCTGCAGCGGGTCTTCGACGAGGCCGTCGCCAAGAAGGCGCCGATGATTGAGATCATCCCCGGCAAGGGGACGGGCCAGCTGAAGAAGCACGTGCTGCGGTTCCTTGAGCGCAAGGACATCAAGGCCCTGTATCACCGGGTCGAAAAAGATTCGAAGAACTTCGGGCGCCTGTTCGTGCACTTTCGCTGGTAATTCCGGCGTTAACGGCAGCCGTGAGAAGAGTCACAGGCACCTAACAGCAGCCCGCACGAATCACGATTATCGCACAAAAATCACCAGCTCAGAACATCTTCAGAGCCCCGCGAACGCCCCGATATCCCGGCCTAGCCGAGATGTCGCGGGCTTTGCCGCGCCCTTACTCCTCGTTACCGGCCGGCGGTTACAGGCACGCTACGGAGCGGTTTCTAGATTTCAACGGGCTAACAAACAGGTAGCAACCAGTCACTCCTGGGCAAAGCGGGGTAGCATCCACCAGATGGGGCGTTTACAACTATTTACGGCGTGGCACTAACTAGTTCTGACAATCTATAGTTTCTGCAAGCAAAGCGAAGCTTCGACGACCCGCAACCGGCTGCTTCCGCTCTGTAACTTACTGCCGCTGGGTGCGTTCCGCGCACCCGGAATAGACAACTTGGGCTGGAGGGCCACCAGGTGAGTCGGGTCTCGGAAGTCATTGACACGATGGTGCACGCGGTACCGGCGCACAAGGCGAACCTCGATGACGTCGAAATCGCCAGGCTGCGCGAGCTAACGGCCGAGCTGCTCGCGGCCAAGCCCGAGGCCCAGGCCGAGTACGCGAGGTTCCTTGGGGTCAAGCAGAGGGGGCTCTGCCTGCCTGAGGCCGACCTCGCCGAGAGACTCGGCGGTGCCACCGTCCTGGTCACCGGCGGAACCGGGTGCATTGGCTCGACGTTGATGGCCCAGCTGGCGGCGCGGCGCCCGGGGCGGCTGGTTAGCGTCTCGCGGGGTATCACGGCCGGCTACCCGCGCCAGGCCACGGCCGAGTACCGGCAAGGCGACGTCAGAGACCGGGCGCGGCTCGAGGAGATCATCGCCGAGGTCAGGCCGGACGTCATCTTCCACGTGGCCGCCCAGCGCTCACCCGCGCTCGCCGAGGTTGAGGTGCACCGCACCGTCACCACCAACGTGCTCGGGTCCCACAACGTGCTCGGCGCCGCCCGGGCGCTCGGCGTGCCCCAGGTGGTGTGCGCGTCCACCGGCAAGGCGCTGCGCCCGTACTCGCCCGAGATGTACACCGCGTCCAAGCGCGCCGCCGAGTGGGTCGCCGCGAGCGCGGCCACCAGCGGCGACCTGCTCGTGTCCGCGGCCCGCTTCACCCACGTGATCGACAACTCGATCGTCTATTCCCGGCTGCTCGACTGGGCCGACAGCGGCGCCAGCGGTAATGGCGTGGTCCGGCTGCACGGCTCCTCCATCGCCTTCTACGTCCAGTCGGCCCTGGAGTCGGCCCAGCTGCTGCTGCTCGCCTACCTGGGCGCCCGGCCGACCGAGTTCCGCGTGCACGCCATCACCGACCTTGGCTGGCCGGTCAGCCTCATCGACGTCGCCCTCGGCGTGCTCGCCTCGAAGAACTCGACGTCACCCATCTACATCAGCGGCTACGACCCCGGCTACGAGGAAGTCGCGTTCCCCGGCCTCTACGACCCGGCGACCGCGGGCGACGTGTCACCGCTGCTCAACGCGTTCGAGACCGCCGCCATCGTGCAGTCTCCCTGTCCGATGGTCGACGCGTTCACGCTCGAGATGACCCACGACAGCGTCGGGGCCAAGCAGCTCGCCGCGCTGGACACCGTCTGCGAGCGGACACAGGACGCGGCCGAGGTCCGGACGTCGCTCGACGACCTCAGCTGGTCGCTGCTCGACGCCGCCCTCGCCGCCGCGTCCCGCACCGCGCTCGACCGCTCGGCCAAGCTGATCTGCCAGCACGAGGAGACGATGACCCCGGTGCACCGCCGGGTCACCGAGTCGATCAAGAGCCACGCGACCCCCCGGGTCGGAGTCGTCGCTTTAACCGCGCTCGATCCGGTTAACCGCGCTCGATCCGGGCGGCGATCCCGTCGAGCACGCAGCCCAGGCCGAACTCGAACCGGTCCTCCCGCGTGTCCGGCGAGTCCGGGTCAAGGCCGCTGGCCAGGAGCTTGGCCAGGTGCGGGTATCGCCCGGACTCGCGGATCCGCCGCTCGAGCTCGGCGTGCAGTTCGGCCCGTTCCGCCTCGGTGACCTCGTTCGTGACCGCCGCCGCGGCGGCTTGATCCCAGCGGATCTCCTGGATCTCGCGGAGCACCGCGCCGAGCACGAACGTGCTGATCGTCATCAGCACCCACATGGCGGCGACGACGTCGAGGCCAAGGCCGTCGGCCACCGCGAACAGCCGCTCGGCATTACGCGCGTCGTTCGGGCCCGACGGCGGGCCTGAGCCGACGTAGTCGGTGGCCCAGGGGTGCCGGAGCAGCGCCGCCCGGGTGTTGCGGGCGTACACGCCCAGGTCAGCCCGCCAGTCTCCGGTCGGTTCCGGTGCCTCGATCTCGGCCTGCACGGCCTCGACCATGAGCTGGTGCAGCTCTTCCTTGGACTCGACGTGCCAGTAGAGCGACATCGCGCCGACCCGCAGGTCGCGGGCGATCCGGCGCATGCTGACCGCGTCGGTTCCCTCGGCGTCGGCGATGGTGATCGCGGTGGCCACGATGTCATCCCGGCTGAGGCCGCGCATCCGGCGGCCCGGCGGCCGCCGGTCCGGCGGCCACTCGCCCCGGGCCTCCCAGCGCTCCTTGTGCTTGCTGACGTGCTCGGCCAGGCGCTGCTCGCGATGGCGCTCGTGCCGTTCGCGCGGGCCGAGCAGGCCGCTCGTGTAGAAGGCCCGCATCGACAGGAAGAGATCGTCGTCTTCCTCGTCCTCGCCCACCAAGGCTCCTCGTCCGCCGTCAATCGCTTTGCGTTCTCGTACACCGTACTGCTATCGTACGGCGTACTGGAATAGTACAGCGTACGAGAAGCCACCTGGAGACACGATGAGCGACGAACCCGCCGTCGAGGCGGAAGGACTCGTCAAGCGCTACGGCAAGACCACGGCCCTGGCCGGCCTCGACCTGTCCGTGCCGGCCGGCACGGTCTACGGCTTGCTCGGCCCGAACGGGGCGGGCAAGACCACGGCCGTCCGCATCCTCGCGACGCTGCTGCGCCCGGACAGCGGCAGAGCCCGCATCTTCGGCCGCGACGTCGTTACCGAGGCGGCCGCGGTCCGCCGGACGATCGGCCTGACCGGCCAGTACGCGGCGCTCGACGAGTACCTCACCGGGCGCTCCAACCTCATCATGATCGGCCAGCTCAGCCGGCTGACCATGGACGCGGCCAAGCGCCGGGCGGACGAGCTGCTCGAGCAGTTCGACCTGACCGCCGCCGCGAGCCGGGCGGTCAAGACCTACTCGGGCGGCATGCGCCGGCGGCTCGACCTGGCCGCCAGCCTGATCGGCCGCCCGCGGGTGCTGTTCCTCGACGAGCCGACCACCGGCCTCGACCCGAGCGCCCGGGCGCTGATGTGGGAGATCGTCCGCCAGCTGGTCGCGGACGGCACGACGCTGCTGCTCACCACCCAGTACCTCGACGAGGCCGATCAGCTGGCCAGCCGGATCGCCGTCATCGACGACGGCAAGGCGATCGCCGAGGGCACCCCGGCCGAGCTCAAGGCGTCCGTCGGCGGCCAGCGGCTCCTGATCACGCTGGCGACGGAATCCGACCTGGAGGCCGCCGCCGCCGCGCTCGTCCCGTTCACCGCCCAATCAACAAAATCCATCATCGCGAACGGTCCGGCCCGACTCATCGAGGCTCCTGTGATCGCCTCAGACGGGCTGGCCACCGAGGTGATCCGGGCCCTCGACGCCGCCGGGGTCAAGGTCAGCGACATAGCCGTGCGCAGCGCGTCACTCGACGACGTGTTCCTCACGCTAACCGGCCACAAGGCGGAAGCCGATGACCCGGCCCCGGAAACCGGGCAGCCGTCCCAGACCGTGAAGGAGCCAGTGGCATGACCGCGATCACCGTTACCGACCTGACCGACCGCACCCCGTTCACCCAGTTCCTCGGCGATGTCTGGGTCTTGACCAAGCGGTCCCTCGCCCGGATCAGGCGCGAGCCGGAGACCCTGTCCGACGTGACGATCCAGCCGGTCATGTTCGTGCTGATGTTCGCCTACGTCTTCGGCGGGGCGATCGGCATCCCCGGCGGGGGGAACTACCACGCCTACCTGATCAGCGGCATGCTCGGCATGACCCTCGCGCAGACCGCGCCCGGGACCGCGGTGGCGATCGTCAGCGACATGGAGACCGGGCTTATCGACCGCTTCCGGTCGCTGCCGATGGCCCGCGCGGCCGTGCTGACCGCGCGGACGATCGCCGACCTGCTGACCCAGGTGATCGGCGGGGTCGTGATCGCCGGGGTCGGGCTCGCGATCGGCTGGCGCATCGACAACGGGGTGGGCGACGCGATCGAGGCCTTCGCGCTCGCGCTGCTGTTCGGGTACGCGTTCACCTGGGCTGGCGTCTGCCTGGGCATGGTGCTGCGCAGCCCCGAGGCCGCGCAGCAGACCGGATTCGTCATCTTCTTGCCGTTGACGTTCATCTCTAGCGCTTTCGTGCCGACGCAGGGCATGCCAGGATGGCTCCAGCCGGTCGCTGAATGGAACCCGATGTCCTCGCTCGCCGCCGCGTGCCGCCAGCTCTTCGGTAACCCGAACCCGGCCAGCGCGGTCCACGTCTGGCCAGCACAGCACCCCGAACTGGCCGTGCTCTGCTGGTCGGTGGGGATGCTGGCGGTATTCGCTCCGCTCGCCGTCCGGCTCTACCAGAAGAAGGCAAACTGATCGGGAGGCGTCATCCATGCCGCTCCGTTACCAGGCCCAGGCGCGCCGGGTACTCCTAACCCCGGCCGTCGCCCTCGCGGTCACCGCCGCGGTCGCCGCCTGCTCGAGCAGCGCGTCGAGCTCGTCTTCATCCGCCTCGACGATACCGGTCACGTCGGCTTCCGCCTCGGCCCCGGCATCATCGGCCCCGGCGTCGTCCGCGCCGGCCACGAACGGCGGCGGCGCGGCGGGCAACGTCACGGCGATCACCGAGATCAAGGCCAACTGGGTCAAGTTCTTCAGCTCCTCGACCCCGAACAGCGAGCGGGTGGCGCTGCTGCAGGACGGGCAGACCTTCGCGGCGGCCATCAAGTCGTTCTCGGCCAGCCCGCTCGCGTCGGCGGTGTCGTCCAAGGTCGACTCGGTCACGCTGTCCTCGTCCACCCAGGCCGCGGTGAAGTACGACCTCACGGCCGGGGGCACGTCGGTGGCCAGCGGGCAGACCGGCACCGCGGTGCTCCAGGACGGTACCTGGAAGGTCGGCGACGACGTCTTCTGCGGCCTGCTCAAGGAGGGCGCCTCGCTCCTGGGCATGACCGTGCCCGCGGCATGCAAGTAGCGACGCTGGTCGGTGAGCGTGAGCGGTCCAACTGGCTCGCGCTCACCGCGCTCTGCACGATCTTGTTCTTGACTTTCCTCGATAACACCATCGTGTCGGTCGGTCTCGGCAACATGCAGACCGACCTCAAGGCCTCCATCGCCGACCTCCAGTGGGTGGTCGGCGGCTACGCCCTGACCTTCGCCTCGATCATGCTGGCCTGCGGCATGATCGGGGACGAGCTCGGGCGCAAGAAGGTCATGCTGGCCGGCGCCGGGGTCTTCTGCGCCGGGTCCGTGCTCTGCGCCCTGGCCCCGAACGCGCAGACGCTCATCGCCGGGCGGGCGATCATGGGCCTCGGCGCGGCCGCGAGCGAGCCCGGCACCCTGTCGATACTGCGGCACATCTACACCGACGACCGCGCCCGCGCCCGGGCGATCGGCACCTGGGCCGCGGTCTCCGGGCTCGCGCTCGCGCTCGGCCCGGTGATCGGCGGCGCGCTCGTCGGCGCCTGGAGCTGGCGCGGAATCTTCTGGTTCAACCTGTTCTTCGGCCTGGCCGCGCTGCTCGTGGCCGCGGCCGTGGTGCCCGAGAGCTCCGACCCCCGGCAGCTGCGGGTCGACACGCTCGGCACGCTGCTCGGCGCGGGCGCGCTGGCCACGCTGATGTTCGCGATCATCGACGCGGAGACGTCGAGCTTCGCGGCGCCCCTGGTGGTGACGCTGCTGGCCTGCGCCGCCGTGCTCGCCGTCGCGTTCGTCTTCCGGGAGCGGCGCGCGGCCAGTCCCCTGCTCGACCTGAGGCTCTTCCGCTCGGCCCGGTTCACGGTGCCGAACATCGTGGCGTTCTGCACCTACTTCGCGACGTTCGCCATCTTCTTCTTCACCGCGCTGTACCTGGACGAGGTCGTGGACGCCTCCGGCTACCGGATCGCGCTCGCCTTCGCGCCGATGACCGTCCTCATGATCACCGCGTCGGTGCTGGCCGGCTACTGGACCGGCCGGGCCGGGCCGCGCTGGCCCATCGTCATCGGCTGCGCCGCCTTCGCCGCGGGCCTGCTGCTGGCCAACCCGGAGATCACCCCGCATCCGGACTACCTCCTGCTCTCCCTCGCGCTCGCGCTGGCCGGGATCGGCATCGGCATCACCGTGGTGCCGGTGACCGCGACCGTGCTGAACTCGGTGCCGCCCGAGCGGTCGGGGATGGCCGCGTCCGTCACCAACACGAGCCGGGAAATCGGCGCGGTCACCGGCGTCGCGATCCTCGGCTCGCTCGTGTTCTCGCTGCTCAACTCCTCGCTCACCACTCACCTCAATCAGCTCAACGTCCCGGCCAGCGAGAAGGCCGAGATCCTCGGCTTCAAGTCGCTGATCATCTCGTTCATCGAGACCGGCCAGACCGGCGGGAACACCAACTACAACAGCTACGGCGGGATCGTGAAGCAGGTGATCGGGGCGGCGTACACATCGTTCGGCGAGGGCCTGCACGCGGCGCTCTACCTGTCGGCGGGCCTGGTGGTCGCGGCCGGCCTGCTCGCCGCGGTCACCCTCGGCCGGAGGTCAGTTACCGAAGGCTCTTGACAGAACGCGCTCGGTGAGCGATGCATGAAGCAGGACTTGCAGCGTCGCAGGGCCGCTTCCCATCGTCAGGAAGACCGGCCAAGGGAGACCCGCCGTGCGCTTGCGCTGTTACCTTCCATCCACCTCAGCCATCGTCGTGCTCGTCGCCGTGGCGATCCTGCTCCTGCACGGCGCGGCGAGCCACACCTTCGCGGCGGCCGACCTCGCCACCATGATCGTGATCGGCGTTGGCGTCGCCGGCCTGGTCGCCGGTACGATAACGGTAAGCGCTGTGTCGATCCGGCGCCGTCGAGCGGCGGCCGGCGCGTGCCACGCATGCAGTCATCCCTGCCGGGAGGCCATGGTGCCTTTGCCCGGGCTCGACGCACCGCAGTGGCCGCACCGGCCGCTCTCTATTGTTCGTGGGGAGGCGACCCCCCTGCACCCCGCCGGTGGGGTTGAGGTTAGGGCCGGTGGGGTTGAGGTTAGGGCTTCGGTTGGGGCGAAGTTACGGGACCGTTCGCCCTACTGGTCTTGGTCTTGCTCTTGGTCGGGGCGGGGGGCGCGGAGGACTGAGAGGGAGCGGGGGCGGGCCACTACCTCGTCGCCGGTGTGGCGGGGGAATTCGCGGGCGGCCGAGACGGCGGGGTCGTAGCTGTCCAGCTCGATGAACCAGGTCTGGGTGGCCTCGCGGACCTCGGGGAGCTTGAACGTGACCGGCTCCCACCAGGCGTTGACCAGGATGAGGAAGTCGTCGTCGAGCAGGGGCGTACCGTCCTCGGCCTGGTCGGGGGAATTGGTGCCGTCCAGGTAGATCGCCATGGCGTGCATCGTCGGGTCGGCCCACTGCTCGTCGGTCACCGGTGCGGCCTCGTTGTTGAACCAGCCCAGGTCGCCCGCGTCGGCGCCGGTCAGGAAGCGCTGGCGGCGGAAGACCGGGTGCCCGCGGCGCAGCTCGAGCAGCCGCTTGACGAAGTCCCGGAGCTCGCTGTCCGCGGCTTCCCAGTCGTACCAGGAGATCTCGTTGTCCTGGCAGTAGGAGTTGTTGTTGCCGTCCTGGGTGCGGCCGATCTCGTCCCCGCCGACCAGCATCGGCATGCCGAACGACAGCAGCAGGGTGGACAGGAACGCCCGGGCCTGCCGGCGGCGCAGCGCGGTGATCTCGGCGTCGTCGGTCGGCCCCTCGGCGCCGCAGTTCCACGACCGGTTGTCCTCGGCGCCGTCGCGGTTGTCCTCGCCGTTCGCCTCGTTGTGCTTGTCGTCGTAGGAGACCAGGTCGCGCAGGGTGAAGCCGTCGTGCGTGGTGATCAGGTTGACCGAGGCGGTCGGGCGGCGGCGGGCGGCGCCGTACAGGTCGGACGAGCCGCTGAAGCGGGTCGCGAACTCGGCCACGCCGACGTCTTTGGACCGCCAGTAGTCGCGCATGCTGTCCCGGTACTTGCCGTTCCATTCCCGCCACTGGGCCGGGAAATCACCCAGGTCATAGCTGTCCATCTGGCCGACGTCCCACGGCTCGGCGATCAGCTTCGCGCTCGACACGACCGGGTCCTGGGCGACCAGCTGGAAGAACGAGGCGGACTTGTCGAAGTTGCCGTCACCGCGGGCCAAGGTCGCGGCCAGGTCGAACCTGAACCCGTCCACGTGCATCTCGGTCAGCCAGTACCGCAGCGAGTCCATGACCATCCGCAGCGTGTACGGGTTGCCCGCGTTCAGCGAGTTGCCCGTCCCCGTGGTGTCGTAGTAATGGCTGGCGTCGCTGTCGTCGAGCCGGTAGTACATGCCGTTGTCGAGGCCGCGGAAGCACAGCGTCGGCCCCTGCTCGTTGCCCTCGGCGGTGTGGTTGTAGACGACGTCGAGTATCACCTCGATGCCCGCCCGGTGCAGTGACTTGACCATGTCCTTGAACTCGTTGACCTGCGCGCCCGGGTTCTTCTCGGCCACCGCTGAGTACGCGTGGTGCGGGGCGAAGAAGCCGATCGAGTTGTAGCCCCAGTAGTTGGTCAGCCCGCGCTCGAGCAGGCCGCCCTCGGGGACGAACTGGTGGATCGGGAGCAGCTCCACGGCGGTGACGCCCAGGTCGCGCAAGTACCCGGTGGCCGCGTCGTGGGCCAGGCCGGCGTAGGTGCCGCGCACCTCGGACGGGATGTCCGGGTGGCGCATCGTGAATCCCTTCACGTGCGTCTCGTACAGGACGGTGTCCGCGTACGGGAGCAGCGGCGGGGCGTCGCCTTCCCAGTCGTAGTCCGCCGCGTCGGTGACCAGGGACCGCGGCATGAAGGGCGCGGAATCGGCGTCGCTCGGCTTGGCCGGGTCGTCCGGGTCATGGCCGAGCAGCGCCTGGTCGTAGGTCACGGTGCCGCGGATGGCCCGGGCGTAGGGGTCGAGCAGCAGCTTGTTCGGGTTGCAGCGCAGGCCGTCGGCCGGGTCGAAGGGACCGTTGACCCGGTACCCGTATTCCTGGCCCGGCCCGATGTCGGGGACGAAGCCGTGCCAGATGCCCGCGTCGTAGTGCTCGAGCTCCACCCGGGTCTCGTGGCCGTCGGCGTCGAAGAGGCAGACCGTGACCCCCTCGGCGACGGTCGAGGTCACGCCGAAGTTGACGCCGCCGTCGAGCGGCGTGGCGCCCAGCGTCGTGCCGTCAAACGGGCGCGCCTTGACGGTGAGCGACGTGCCCGGGGTTTCGTCGGCGTCCGTCACTATTTGTCCTCTCGCGGATACAGCATGTCGTTGATCAGGTCGATCGTCTCAGGCACTGCCCCGTGACGGCGACGGATAACGTCCGCGATGATCCCGGTCCAGCCGGTCTGGTGGCTCGCGCCGAGGCCGGCGGCGTTATCACCGTGGTAGTACTCGTTGAAGTAGATGTTGTCCCGCCAGCGGGGATCGTTCTGCAGCTTGTCCGTCCCGCCGTAACAGGGGCGCCGCCCGTCCTCGCCGCGCAGGAAGATCGACACGAGCCGCTGCCTGAGGTCGGCGGCGATCTCGGTGAGGTTCTTCTGCTGGCCGGAGCCGGTCGGGTACTCCACCTTGAAATCGTCGCCGAAGAAGGCGTGGTAGGTGTGCAGCGAGCTGATCAGCAGGTAGTTCAGCGGGAACCAGATCGGCCCGCGCCAGTTGGAGTTGCCGCCGAACATGGCGGTGGTCGATTCCGCGGGCTCGTAGTCGATCGTGGCGGCGATGCCGTCCACGCGCAGCACGTACGGCTGGTCCCTGAGCGTGGCCGACAGCGACCGCAGGCCGTAGGGGGACAGGAACCGCGACTCGTCGAACAGTGACGACAAGAGCGGCTTGATCCTTTCCACCCCGACGCTGCTGAGCAGCAGCTTCTCCTTGGAGCCGTCGCCGTCGCGGAGCAGGCCTGAGTCCCGGGCCGAGTCCGCGTCGTGGAGCCCCTGCTTGTGCAGGAAATCGGCGAACGCCTTCTTGAACCGCAGCGCGGACAAGACCATGTCGTGGTCGATGACGCCGACCGCGAGCAGCGGGATCATGCCGACCATGGACCTGGCCCTGACCGGGACGATCGTCCCGTTGGCCAGGCACAGGTGGTCGTAGAACATGCCGTCTTCGTCGTCCCACATCCCCTGGGTCTCGAGCGCGGTGCTGATGCCGGCGTAGTGCTCGAGGAACTTCAGCACCAGGTCGGCGCCGTGCTGGCGGCCGTTGCGCCAGAGGATGAGCGCGATCGTGGCCATGGACAGCGCGTAGAAGGCCATCCAGCCGGTGGCGTCCGACTGCTCGAGCACGGTACCGGGGGGAAGGTGGGACCGGTCGAGCGGCCCGATGTTGTCCAGGCCGAGGAAGCCGCCCTCGAACAGGTCGTTGCCCCACATGTCTTCCCGGTTCACCCACCAGGTGAAGTTGACCAGCAGCTTGTCGAAGATGCGGGCGAGGAATTCGAAGTCCTTGCCGCCGTCGAGCGCGAACACCTCGAGCGCGGCCCAGGCCTGGACCGGGGGGTTCACGTCGCCGAAGTCCCACTCGTAGGCCGGCAGGGCCCCGTTGGGGTGCTGGAACCACTCCCGGCACAGCACCACCAGCTGGTACTTCGCGAAC
>Ga0302314_10007786_pt1 | contig 19227 bp, 20 predicted proteins | sample III_Palsa_N2_3_FD_200533 | JGI IMG/M metagenome (GOLD analysis project Ga0302314, IMG submission 200533) | Peat permafrost microbial communities from Stordalen Mire near Abisko, Sweden - III_Palsa_N2_3 | ecosystem: Environmental > Terrestrial > Soil > Palsa > Peat permafrost | place: Sweden...
AGATGGCCGCGGCCGATCGCCTGACGGTGGCCTCGGGGATCGGTGAAATCGCGCTGATGGAGAACGCAGGCCGCCCGGTCGCGCGCGAGATCATGCGTCGCTGGAGCCCGCGACGCGTCATTGTGCTGTGCGGCCCGGGCAACAACGGGGGAGACGGCTTCGTGGTCGCGCGGCGGCTGGCCGAAGCCGACTGGCCGGTGCGCGTCGCGCTGATGATGCCCAGCGGCGGCTTGCCGAGTGCCGCGGCGCATCACGCCTCCCTTTGGCGCAGCGAGGTCGAGCCGCTTGGAGTTGCTGCGCTCGGTGATGCCGAACTGGTCGTGGACGCGATCTTCGGCGCCGGACTGAGCCGGCCGCTGGAAGGCGTTGCGGCGCATACACTGCAGGCAGCGGCCGCCGCCGGGTTGCCCATCGTCGCCGTCGACGTGCCCAGCGGACTGATGGGCGATACCGGCGCCAACGTGGGCGCGGTGCCGGCGGTCCTCACCGTCACCTGTTTTCGCAAGAAGCCCGGCCACCTGCTCCAACCTGGCCGCAGCCTGTGCGGCGAACTCGTGGTGGATGACATCGGCACGCCGGCGTCCGTGTTCGACCACGTCCTGCCCGACACGTTCGAGAACGGTCCGGAGCTGTGGGCCGCGGCACTGCCGACCCTGCAGGCGGCCAGCAACAAGTACACACGAGGCCATGCGTTGGTGTCAGGCGGCTATCCCATGACGGGCGCGGCGCGCATGGCGGCGCGCGCGGCCGAGCGCATTGACGAGCATCATGGTGGCGCCGCTCGTACAGCCGGCGGACTTCGATCTCCTGCTTGAGGACAAGCGTTACTCGGGCCTGCTGATCGGACCAGGCGCCGGCACCGGTGCCGCGACCCGCGATCGCGTGCTGGCCATGCTTCGCACAGGTCGCGCCACCCTGCTGGACGCTGACGCCCTGACGGCCTTCGAAGGCGAGCCTCAGTCGCTGTTCCAGGCGATCAAGGGGCCTTGCGTCCTGACGCCGCACGACGGCGAGTTCAAGCGTCTGTTCGACACGCGTGGCGACAAGCTCGTGCGCACCCGCGCCGCCGCACGCACGAGCGGAGCGGTCGTGGTGCTCAAGGGCAGCGACACCGTCATCGCCGCGCCCGATGGCCGCGCCATCGTCAATGCGAACGCCCCGCCCACGCTGGCCACTGCGGGCGCTGGCGACGTGCTGGGCGGCATCGTGCTGGGCCTGCTCGCCCAAGGCATGGACCCCTTCCTGGCCGCCGCCGCGGCAGTCTGGATCCACGGGGCAGCGGCAGCCGCGTTCGGCCCAGGTCTGCTCGCAGAGGACCTGGCAGACCTGCTGCCGGCCCAATTGGCACTCCTGTCAGGTCGATCCGGTTCCGGCACCAACGACGCTCGATGACCGATTTGAAGGGAACCACATGCATGCGATGGTGTTGAACAAGATCGGCACGCCGCTCGCGTGGACGGAACTCCCGGACCGCCTACCGGGTCCCGGCCAGATCCGCGTATCGGTCGCCGCATGCGGTGTATGCCGCACGGACCTTCACGTCGTCGATGGCGAGTTGCCACATCCGCAGGTTCCCATCATTCCCGGGCACCAGATCGTCGGCCGCATCGATGCCGTAGGCGCCGGCGTCGACGGATTGAAGGTGGGCGAACGCGTCGGCATCCCCTGGCTGGGTCACACCTGCGGCGTCTGTCCGTACTGCAAGATGCAGCGCGAGAACCTGTGCGACGCCCCCCTGTTCACGGGCTACACGCGCGATGGCGGCTACGCGACAGCAGCGGTCGCCGATGCGCGCTTCGCCTTTCCGCTGGGCGAGGTCGGCAGCGACGAATCGTTGGCTCCGCTGCTCTGCGCCGGCCTGATCGGCTGGCGAGCACTCGGCATCGCCGGCGAGGGCAAGCGCCTGGGACTGTACGGATTCGGCGCGGCCGCGCATATCCTGGCACAGGTCGCCAAGTGGCAGGAACGCTCCGTGTACGCGTTCACGAAGCCGGGAGATCAGGCAACGCAGGCATTCGCACGAAGCCTCGGCGCGACCTGGGCCGGCAGCTCTGAAGAGATGCCTCCCCAGCCGCTCGACGCGGCGATCATCTTCGCCACGGCGGGCGACCTGGTGCCGCTCGCGCTCAAGGCGGTGCGCAAAGGAGGCCGGGTGGTGTGCGCGGGCATCCACATGAGCGACATCCCGCGCTTCCCCTACAGCCTGTTGTGGGAGGAGCGGGAACTGCTTTCGGTGGCCAACCTCACACGCAAGGACGCGCTGGACTTCCTCGCCCTTGTGCCGCAGATCGGCATCGTCACCAAGACCACCCCATACCCGCTTCAACAGGCCAACCAAGCCCTTGGCGACCTGCGCGCGGGCCGCTTCGAGGGGGCGGCTGTCCTGATGCGCTGAGTCGGCTCGCCTTCAGCCTGCGGGCCGGTGCGCGGTATCGGTCATCCGGTCGAACTTCGCGAAGTGCTTGCGACCCAATGCCACGAGCTGATTCTCGGTCGGGTGGTCGACGACTTCGTAGCCAACGATGCGCGCCGCCGTCAGCGGCCGGTGCTTGTCGACGTAGTGCCGGAAGTCGGCGATTCCCGTGTGGCGGCCGGCCACCAGCACCTCGGCGATGCCCTCCATCGCATCGCAGACCGAGCCGAAGAACTCATGCTCGTCGCGCACGCCGCTCGCATGCTGCCGGGTGAAATGCCGATGCTCGTGGATCTTGCGATCGAGCACCGACTCCGAATCGAATTGCAGCACTTCGGCGGACTGGTGATCGACGAAGGCGACTGCGTGGTAAAGGCTCATGGGTGACTTTCGTGCATTTCTTCGGATCGACTCTGAAATTCAGAATTCGGAAGCCAGCGCCGTGGCCCCTGCCCCGTACCAGGTACGTCCGTAGTGCTCGTACAGTCGGACATCGCGCTCCCGACTCCACTCGTCGCCCGCAACATAGGGAGGCGCGCCCTTGACAGCTTCGCGGCTGAGGTCGACCGTGACGGCACGGGATGCCCAGCTCACATCCTTGATCCACGGCGGCGCGATCAGCACCTTGTGGCCGAGCCACCAGTTGCTGGTATCGACCACGAGGTAGCGAACGGCCCAGGTTTCGTCGTCGAGGAGGAAGCCGGAAACATGTCCGATCTCGCCATCGCTGGCATGCAGGTGATAGCCGACGACCTCGTTGGAGCTGCGAAGGTGGGGATCCGCGTTGCGCCGACGCTCCTGTTCGGCCTGCCGATAAAGCGCCTCTTCACGCTCGGTCTCGGGTGTCATCGCTCCGTAGCCGACATACCCCGGCGTCATGGCGTACGGGTACATCCCGTTGCCCCACATGCTCGCGCCGCCCCAGTAGTTGCCGTAGCCGTAGTACTGGAGGTAGAGGCTCTCGTGCTGCCGCGAGACGGGCTGCCGGGTGTCGATGTCCGGGCTGTTCCTGACCTGTTCCTTCGTGATTGCGACGGGCAGTGTCCGCTCGAGCCAGTTCGGTTGATGGATCGAAATCGGCGAGATGAGAACGCGTCGGCCCAGCAGCCATGCGTCCGTATCGACGACCAAGTAGCGAACCACCCAGGAGTCGTCGTCGAAGTAGAAGTCCTTCACGCGTCCGATGTCCCCATCGGTCGCGCCGATCGCGTAGTGCTCGAGATCCTTGGTGGTGCGCAACATTCTTGCTTCCTTTAGGCTTTCCGTCCGACTAGGACGGCGACATGGAGGGCCGCAGCTATTCGTCGGAGACGAGGCCGATCGAGAGCACACGGCGTGCTTGTGGCCACTGTGGGCGCAGTACCTGGCTGTCGTCTGTGCGCTGACGAACCCTGCCCAAGAGAGCAAGGTTGCGTTCGCGACTGCACAGACAAGTTCCTCCTACCCGGGCACGGTAGTGCCAGTTCTTGCCCCGTGTTTCCAGGCACCTCGCCTGCCGAATCGCCACAATGTCGTTCCAGCAAGAGACCCCCGTACTGCCCAGCCACCGAAGCCGCTCAGATCGGTTGCGCGGAGTGCTTGGAGCCCTGTGGGCGGGCGCTGGAATCCTGCTGCTGCTGTTCACCTTCGCGAAGCTCGGCAGCGAGGTGCTCGAAGGCGAGACACGAAGTTTCGACATGGGTCTCCTGCGCGCCTTCCAGGCGCTCCGGACCGACCATCCCTGGGTGACGGACACGATGCGGGACCTGAGCGGCCTGGGCAGCACGGTCGTCCTCGTGTTGTTCACGGCGACCACGGCGGGCTACCTCGCTCTCATCAAGGAGCGGTCGATAGCGATCCTGGTTGCGTTGGCTACTCTCGGAAGTGGCGCCGTGGTCGAGATCCTCAAGCTGGCTTTCGATCGATTGCGTCCGGCAGCCGCCGACGCTGCGATCGTGGTTGCGGGCCTGAGCTTCCCGAGTGGTCACGCAACGCTCTCGGCCATCGTCTTCCTCACGTTGGGCGCACTTGCCTCGAGCTCGCGCATGCGCAGTGTCGAGCGTGCCTACATCATGGGCGTCGCCGCTGTCATGACCTTGCTGGTCGGACTCAGCCGGGTGGCGCTGGGCGTTCACTGGGCGACAGACGTTCTGGCAGGCTGGGTGTTCGGCGCGCTATGGGCGGCGGTGTGCTTGCTGATCGTACGAAGGATGACAGTGCCTTCGCATGGCGATCAGGTAGCGCCAGACGACGCTAAATCGGGTTCCCGCGACGCCGGTCCTTTGTGCGATGTCGTACAGACGGAGCGCGCGGTCAAGACGACATTTCAGTCACCATGACCATTCGTTCCGAGGACTACCGGGTACACGAGGCCGATCAAGTCGACCTGCGAAAGCATCCGACTCTGGGCAAACCGGTATGCAAGTCCGGCAAGGCCTATACGAAGCTGCTGCAGGCGCACGTCGAGGAGCTGAGCGACCTGCAGCAACTGCTCTACGCGTCCAACAGCCACGCCCTGCTCGTCGTCTTCCAGGCCATGGATGCGGCCGGCAAGGACGGGGCCATCCGGCACGTGATGTCCGGGGTCAATCCTCAGGGCTGCCAGGTCTTCAGCTTCAAGCACCCGAGCGCCACGGAGCTGCAGCACGACTTCCTCTGGAGAACGACGCGCGACCTGCCGGAGCGAGGTCGCATCGGCATCTTCAACCGTTCGTACTACGAAGAAGCTCTGATCGTGCGGGTGCATCGCTCGCTGCTGCGCAGCGAAGGGCTTGCGGACGAGCCGGTGGACGACGAGATCTTCTGGAACGAGCGTTTCAGGTCGATGGTAAATCTGGAGAGGCACCTTCATGCCAACGGGACACGCATCGTCAAGATATTCCTGCATCTGTCCAAGGACGAGCAGCGTCGACGCTTCGTCGACCGCATCGATGCCGCCGACAAGAACTGGAAGTTCAGCAACGCCGATATCGCGGAGCGCAAGTTCTGGGACGCCTACATGGCGGCATACGAGAAATGCCTGAGCGCCACCAGCACGCAGGCTTCGCCTTGGTACATCGTGCCGGCGGACGACAAGGAGAGCGCGCGCCTGATCGTCTCGCGAATTGTCCTCGACGCCCTGCGAGGATTGGAGATGGCCTACCCGGTCATGAGCTCCGCGCGCAAGAGCGAGCTGCAAACAATCCGAAAGACACTCGTGAAATAGGCGTCCGACGGCAGCAGAGTCAGGCGTGCTCTGCCAGTCGGCGCGGCAGTTCGGCAGCGACCGGGCGACATCTTGCCGCGGCCACGACAGCACCAAGATCCAGATCCACGACATCTACAGGCAGGCGCCCCCCCAGTTGCGCATTCGACTGAGCGAACCAGTTGGCGATGGCCCAGCCAGACTCCAGGCCAGCAAGCTCAGCCCGTACCAGTGCGGGGCCGGTCTTGCAGGACAGGTTGCCAGCATCGAACTGGAACATCGGGATCCACGAATCGCCTCGCCAGTCGAGCACGAAGATCCGCCGATCTCCGATCAGGCGGGCGAGCTGGCCAAGATCGCCGCGATGACATTCCTGGAGCGACTGGCACAGGAAATTGCCGGGGGCCATGCCCCCTGTTGCGCGGTAAGCCTCCAGCATCGCGATGAATCCGCGCGAACTGGGTTGCGAATCCGGTATGTCACCGAGTGCGAGATCAACCGCGCCGACCACGGCGGCAGCGCGTACGCGTGGCTGCGTCGCTGCGACCGGCCTCGGCAAGCCGCTGTTCTGCTCCAGGCACATGCCGCCCAGCATGTCGAAGCTCATGGCTGAACCTCCGCCCTGGAGAGCGTGGCCTTCATCTCGCCAAACTCGGTGCGCGTGATCTCACCGCGAGCGTAGCGCTCGTCGAGGATGTCGAGCGCGTCCTTTTGCGGGGCGCGACCCGAGAAGCGGTGCACACGATAGGTATAGCCCCAATTCCCGACGCTCGAGAAAGCCAGCATCAGGATTCCAAACCACAAGAACCAGCCCCACCCGAAATACCAGTCGTTCCACACACCGTTCGTCATTCGCTTCTCCGTTTCATGGTTAGCGCGTCGACCAGCTCGTACGAACTGGCTGCTTTCCTTCACGCAAAGCAAGCAGCAAATGCGCTGATTGACGTCGAACTGTCTCTGAGCCGCAAAAGATGGTCTGTTCGCTTGCGCACGCCACTGCGCGATTTACATGCAGGCGACATTCATCGGGAATTCATCGAATCGGTACAAAGCGCGTGTAGCTGCACGCCTGCGCTGCATGGCACCCCGTCTTTCAGTCATCGAACAGTCCGCCAGCAGCACGCGTCAGAGTGCCAATCGTTCGGAGGAGATGCTGTCCGGGGTGAAGTCGAAAGCGATGTCCGGATCCGGCTGGACGGCATCGTGGTGCTTGCCCTCGTACTGGATTCTCGACAGGACACTTCGGATCAGATTCAATCTTGCGAGGCGCCGGTTGTCCGCATGGACGATCTGCCATGGCGACAGCGACGTGTGCGTACGAAGAAGCATGGCATTACGCGCGTCGGTGTAGGCCTTCCAGTATTCGACAGCCGTCTCGTTGACGTGACTGCTTTTCCAGTGGCTCAACGGATCGAGCTGCCGATGCGCCAGCCTTCGCACCTGCGAGGCCCGGCCGACATCGAGGTAGAGCTTGATGAGCTTGACACCGCCGCTGATCAACGACTGTTCAAAGCTCGGTACCGACTGGAAGAACTGTTCGAGCTCTTCCTTGGAGCAGAACCCCAGGACGTGCTCGATGCCCGCCCGGTTGTACCAACTGCGATTGAAGACGACGATCTCGCCAGAACCTGGCAGTTGCGCGGCATGACGCTGGAAGTACCAACCGGCCAGTTCCCGGTCGGACGGCTGGCCGAGCGCCACCACTCTGGAATCGCGCGGGCTCAGGTGCTCGACGATGTGTTTGGCGATGTCGCCCTTGCCTGCCGCGTCGCGGCCTTCGACAACGAGCAGGATCCTTTCCCGGGTGGCGATGACATGGCGCTGAAGCTTGACCAGCTCGATCTGAAGCAGCGCCATCTCAGCGGCGTACTCGTGATCCGAGACGGGTTTTCGAATGGATCCGGCGATCGAAGTCTCCGGATCGAATTCCCCTGTGGCGCCCGGTGCGCCGGGTGGGTGTGCGATCGCGTGATGGTCGTGCGCGTGCTTGTTCATGGTGTTTCTCGATGTCCTCGGAAGAACGGGGGCCGGCCGGAGCGCGTCCCCAGGGAGTCACTTCACAGGAGCTCGTCATAGGCCGTTCGATCGGCCGCGTAGCAAGTGCACGCCGCAGCCTCCAGTCCCGCTCGATCCAGTACGGTCACCTCACCGCGTCGGTATTCGATCAACCGATCGCACCTCAAGCCAGAAGCCGCAGAGGTGATTCCGACGCGGCGTACGCCCAGCATGTAGGAGAGGAATTCCTGTGTGACATGGAACGTATCGGCATGCGCGCGGTCCTGGCTCATCAAGAGCCATCGCGCCAGCCGTGGCTCGATCTCGTGAAACCGGAGGCACGAGGACGCGTTCGCGAGCTGGGCCATCAGGACGTAGAGGTAGCGGTTCACCGCAGCTCGAAGCACTGGGCATCTGGCAAGTTCCAGCACGAAAGGCTTCGTCGCGACGCGCATGGCAGATCCGGCCCCCTGCACGACGGTGTGCATCGGCTCGACTGTCACGCCCAGCGCGAGATAGGCGCCCACCATGCCCTCACTCCCGACCATTCCGACTTCCACGCCGGGATGGCCTCGTACCGACGTCACCAGGGAGATGAAACCTTCGGTCGGAAAATAGGCATAACGGGACGCCGTGCCGGGCTCGGAGAGGACCTCGGACAACACCAATTCGAACGGCTCTGAAATACCCTGGAGCCGTGCGCGCTCCAGGCGAGGTAGCAATTCAATGAGATTGTTCTTGGCCAAGGTGATCTCTCCGATGTTTGTTGGCTGTCTTCCTGTTGTCGCTCATGAGCAAGCCTCTCCGGTGAGGTGACGATGGCTCTCCAAAGACCGCTACTTGCGCATCTGGCGCGTCCAGCGAACCAGGTTGTCGAGCAAGTCGCGGATCAATGCCTTGCTCGTGTCGTCCACGAGGCGGTCGTCGCCGTCAAACGCTTGCCCTGCATGCGGGATCGTCACCTCCGGATGATTGACCGGCAGCATGTCCAGGTACACGAAGCACTGCCGCAGATGCAACTGGGCGCGGGCGCTTCCAAAGGGGCCGATGGAGGCACCCATCACGCCCACCGGCTTGCCACGCCAGGCACTGTCGCCGTAAGGGCGCGACGCACAGTCGATCGCGTTCTTCAGAACACCGGGAATCGAGTAGTTGTACTCGGGGGTGGAGAACAGGATCGCATCCGCGTCGCGAATCTGCTTCTTGAACTCAAGCACCCTGGGTTCGGGCTGCCCTTCCTTGTCCTGGTTGAACAGCGGCAGCCCTTCCAGGTCGAACAGTTCGAGCGTGACGCCTTCTTCCAGCAGACCTTGCGCCGCAACCAGTGCGGCGCGGTTATAGGAGGCGCTGCGCAGGCTGCCTGCGATGCCCAGGATCTTGACGTTGTCGTTCATGCTTGCCTCGGTGTCGGATGGTTGGAGGCGCCGCATCGCGAATGCGTATCGGGGCCAAGAGGCACTTTGGCTCAGGGGGATGTCATCGTCTGTTCGATAGCGCACGCGCGCGGACCCGTCACCCGACCGCGCGCATTCCCGCGAGCGTCTGTGTTCGACGCCGTACAGACCCGCTTGACCTGACAGCCGAGGATGGATTTGCTGCCGACGCAATGTCGCCGGCACCGGACGGAACACCCGCAAGATTCATGACACCGTCGCATTCCATCGCGCCCCGGAGGAGTTTCGTGATCGCCCTTCTCGTTATCGGCCGCACCCTGCCGGCATGAGTACCGCCGACGGCAGCCGACGCGTGCTCTACGTCGCCATCGCGGGGGATGTCGCCGTCGCGCTGGCCAAGTTCCTGGTCGCGGCGATGACCGGGAGTTCTGCGATGCTGACCGAGGGCGTCCATTCGCTCGTCGACACCGGCAACGAATTCCTGTTGCTCTTCGGCGTACGGCGCGGCCAGCGCGCCGTGGACGAATGGCATGCCTTCGGCTACGGCAAGGCCACTTATGTCTGGTCGCTGGTCGTGGCGCTGTCGGTCTTCTCCATCGGCGGCGGAGTCTCCGTCTATGAAGGCATCCTCAGCCTTGTGCACACGCCGCCGCTGTCGGATCCGACCTGGAACTACCTCGTGTTGGCCATTGCAGCTGTCTTCCAGGGGTGGAGCTGGCGCGTGTCCCAGCAGGAAATCGATCGCCATCGTCGACCTGGCGAGAGCCTGTGGCGCACGTCCCAGCGCGACATGGATGTCCTCGTGTACACCGTGTTCGTCGAGGACTCCGCCGCCTTGGTCGGAATCGCCCTGGCCGCTCTCGGCATCTGGCTCAGCCACGCGCTGCGCAGCCCCTGGCTCGATCCGGCAGCGTCCGTTGCGATCGGGCTCGTGCTCATCGCCTCGGCCGCTCTGCTGGCTCACAAGAGCGTCGCGCTACTGCTCGGCGCGAGCCTCGACAGTGACCAGATTGCCGTGCTGCGCAGGATCATCTCGGCGGATGCCGCCGTCGAAGGCGTGGGCCATCTCCTCACGATGCGCCTGGGACCGGACAGCGTGTTGTTGACCGCGGCCGTGCGCTTTCGCAGGCAACTCACTCTCGACCAGGTCGAACAGGCCATTGAACGGCTGGAGCATGCGATCAAGGCCAGGGTTCCGTCGATACACCATCTCTACCTGGAGTCAGGTGCCCTCAAGCAGGCGGCACGGTCAGGCGCAACGGGGCCCTCGTCAGAGATTCGAAATGACAGCACGCCGGAAGCCACTTCCCAACCCGACGTGATGGCCGTGCGCCAGCCCTGACGAACCGGCGGATGCAAATGGCGTCGTGACGGCGCCTGCTGCAACCCGATCCTCGTGTTCGCCATCGTACGGACGCAGCGGCTTGCAGGGCGCATTCTTTCCGGGCTGCATGCGAAGGCAGTGCATCTTCTTCTCGAGAGCCGCGCCCGCGTCAACTCTCGACATCTTCACCACTTGAAAGCGCACCATGAATATCAACGTCTCTTGCAAGCCGGCGTCGACGCAAGGCCGGCTGTTCCTCCATGCCATGATCCTCGCCGCCATGGCCGCCGCGCTCGGCCTCGGCCTGTCGGATGCGAACGCCGCCACGGCCGAAACAGCGGGTTCTGCCCCTACCGCGACCCAGAAGACCGAGCGTGTCGTCTCGGACACCTGGATCACCACCAAGGTGAAGTCGGAGATCCTCAAGAGCAGCCTGGCCAAAGGCTTCGATGTCAAGGTCACGACCGTGCACGGCATCGTGACACTGAAGGGTTCCCTGACAAGCTCGGATGTCATCGACCAGGTCAAGGCCATCGCCGCCAAGGTCAAGGGGGTGCAGAGCGTCGACACCTCCACCCTCGTCGTTGCGGCCAAGTAGCGTACTTCAGTCGAATGGGACGGCAGCCGCCGTTGTAGCTGCCGAACATAGCCCGAATGTCGACGGGCTGATCGGGAAAATCGTGACAGTCAAGCCACCGCGCCGAAAAGCGCTCCGGCGCCGCTCGTGACCGCCATCGCCACGGCGCCCCAAAACGCGACTCGCCATGTTCCGCCCCAGACAGGAGCCCCGCCGATGCGCGCCGAAGCAGCGCCCAAGGCCGCCAGAAAGACGAGTGACATCGCCGCAAGCGACCCGATGAGCCAGGCTTGAGATGCCATCGCAACAACCATGAGGGGCAACACCGCGCCGACAGAGAAGCTCGAAGCCGACGCGAGCGCGGCCTGTACCGGGCGAGCCGCCGTGGCTTCTGAAAAGCCAAGCTCGTCGCGGACATGGGCACCCAGCGCATCCTTGGCCATCAGCTGCTGGGAGACCTGTTGCGCAAGGGTTGAATCGAGTCCGCGCGCCATGTAGATCGCCTTCAGCTCACGCATTTCGCCCCGCGGATCGCGCTTCAGCTCAGCACGCTCGCGGTCGATGTCGGCGCCCTCCGAATCCTTCTGCGAGTGGACGGAGATGAACTCACCGGCGGCCATCGACATGGCGCCGGCGACCAGGGCCGAAACACCCGTGAGAAGTACCGTTCGGTGGCTGGCTCCCGCCGTCGCCATGCCCAGCAGGAGGCTGGCGCTGGAGACGATGCCGTCGTTGGCTCCGAGCACGGCAGCGCGCAGCCAACCGATGCGATTGTTGCGATGTTGTCCGCCGTCACGGACTGATGCGGCCTTTGCCATGCCTGCATCACGCCGTGCCGCATGATGCTGCAACGCTTCAGCGCCCCTGACGACTCGCCGCCTCACAGGCGAACCCAGGCGCGCGCCAGCCAGTCCTGCCAACGCGCGGGACGGTCGCGCATGTAGGCTTCGGCAGCCATCCGGATCGCCTCTCCCTGCGTCGGATAGGCATGGACCACGCCGTCCAGCGCGTCCAGGCCGAGCCCGGCCACCATCGCCAACGAAATCACGTTGATCATCTCGCCGGCGTGCCGTGCCACCACCGTGGCGCCGAGGATATGCCCGCTGCCCTCTCGAACGTGGATCTTCACGAAGCCATCGTCCTCGCTGTCCGCGATCGCACGATCGACGTCGTGCATCGGAACGGTGAACGTCTTGACCGGGATGCCTCGCTGGCGAGCCTCCTTCACGTAGAGCCCGACGTGGGCGACCTCCGGATCGGTGTATGTGCACCAGGGAACGGTCAGTGCGCTCAAGCGCTTGCGTCCGAGCAGCAGCGCGTTGTGCACCACGATGCAGGCCGACGCCTGGGCCGTGTTGGTGTAGCGGTTCTCGAGGCACACGTCGCCCGCCGCGTAGACCCGCCGATTGGTGGTTCGCAGGAAATCGTCGACACGGATCCCGGACGCGGCGTCATAGGCGATGCCCGCCGCTTCCAGGTCGAGACCCTGTACCGCGGGCAGGCGACCGATCCCGGTCAATATCTGGTCGACGGTCGTGGTGGCGACGTTGCCGTCGATCACCAGCTCGACCACCTTGCGGCCTGCCTCCACGCGAACCGAAGCGACCTCCGTGTTCAAGTGGATCTCGACGCCGTCGCGCGCCAGCCCGTCGGACACCATCTGGGCGGCGTCGCGCTCTTCCAGAGGGAGGAACAGCGGCTCTCGATGCGCGATGATCGTCCTGCAGCCGAAGCGCGCGAAGACCTGCGCCAGTTCGCAGCCGAGCGGCCCGCCGCCGATCACCAGCAGGCTCGCTGGGAGCGCGGCGATGTCGAAGAGGTTCGCGTTGGTCAGGTACCCCGCTTCGCCCAGGCCCGGGATCGTGGGCAGTTGCGACAGCGCGCCCGTCGCGACTAGCGCCTTCTTGAAACGAAGGCTGACCCCGTCCACGTCGACCGAGTCTTTCCCGGTGAAGCGGGCAGCACCGAAGAACACCGAGATACCCTGGCGGGTAAGACACAAGGCCGAATGGGTGCGGCTGACGCGTGCACGAACATGGCGCAATCGTGCGATCGCCGCGCCGAAGTCGACCTGAATATCTGGAGGCGACGTCGCGCCGAAGGTGGCGGCACATCGCATGTCCGAATACATCCTCGCCGTGCGGATCAGCGCCTTGGTGGGAATCGAGCCGTAGTTGAGGCTGTCGCCCCCGAGCTGATGGCGTTCCACCAGGGCCACCTTCGCGCCCAACGCCGCCGCTGAGCGGGCCGCCATCAGGCCCGCCGGCCCCGCGCCGATGACCAGCAGGTCGTAGAGGCGCGACGGCTTGGGATTTCGCCAGTCCGTCGGGGCGACATGGCGCAGGCGTTCGCGGTCGTCAGCCGCTGACACGGCGTCCTGGACGGCGTCGAACGTCATCGTGGTCATGGGCTCACCCCGATGCCTTGGTTGCAAGCCAACCGCCCTTGAAGCCCGCGCGTTGCAGGCCGGTCCGGATCGACGGCGAATCCCGCAAGAGACGCCACAACAGTCCCGTTCGGAAGTTCTCGACCATCAAGACCGTAAGTCCCTGGTCGAGCGCGAACTCGCCTTCGGAGGTCCAGCCGCCGTCCACGGGCCCATGAGCCGTCTCGTTGAAGCCGCTGGCCCGCACCCATTCGCCGTGTCCACCCGCCCGCGCCGCCACCATGGCGCGAACAGCCGGCAGCGCGATCTCGGGCGCGAAGACGATGGACGCCAGCGTCGACGCGCCGGCAATGGTGCCGTCATCCGGCCCCCACGGAACCCCGCGCGCGGCATAGCCGTAGAACGCCTGTCGCCGGCCCTCGACGGCCTGGGGCTCGACGCTGGGCCCGTCCCCCGCCGACAAGCCCCAGCGATCCTGGCCGTAGCCGGCGAAGCCGCGCGGGTTGCGGATCGCATAGTCGCGCTGGACCAGCGTGGCACGACGGCTGTTCTCGAAATAGTCGATGCCCTTCTCGCGCATGAATTGATCCCGTATGCCGCGGAAGTCGATCCACGCGTGCGAGAACTGATGCACGAAGAGCGGGCCCGCGTACAGGTAGTCGTGGCCATAGATGTTCTCCCACTGGTAGGTCAGCGTCCAGGCCTCGAAGCTGGCGTCTGTCAGCGGGTGCGTCGGCGAGCCCAGGCCGAGGACGTAGAGCAGCAGTGCCTCGTTGTAGCCGTCCCAGCCGTAGTGGAGGAAGCCGCACTCGGGCTTCCAGCCTTGGGACACCGCGCCGCCTTCACGTTGCGCCCAATGCCAGTCCACCCGGCGATACAACGCATCGGCCAACTGACGCAACTCCGTCTCCGCGGCCGACTGCGAATCGAAATACAAGGCCGCCGTGAGCATGCCGGCGATGAGCAACGCCGTGTCGATCGACGAGAGTTCCGACTGCCAGACCCGCCGCCCTGTCTCGATGTCCAGGAAGTGGAAATAGAAGCCTCGAAAGCCGGTCGCGGTCGTCGTTCCGCTCTGGTCGCTCCTGGAGAAGAAGCGCAGCGCCGAGAGCACGCGTTCGACAGCGTCTGCTCTGACTATCCAACCGCGCTCGACACCGACAGGGTAGGCCGACAACGCAAACCCGACCGCGGCGATGCTCGATGGCGAGTTCGGCCGCGAGGTGTCGGCGACGAGGCCGTTGGACAGGTTCGTCCTGGCGAGGAAATAGTCGAACGCCGCGTGCTGCAGGCTATCGAGCATCGCCTCGTCCCCGGGCGCCATGACGCCGGGAGCTTTTCCGGGCGCGGCCAGCGGGTGGGACTTGAACAGGGACAACATGGCGGCCCTAAGGCCGACCGAAGCCGGAATGCGGCAGCGTCTCGGTCAGGCTCTCGACCTCCTTGCGGAATTGCTCCTCGCTGACGCGATAGCCGCAGCCCGATGGCAGGTTGTGCGCATAGGTGCTGCACAAGGTGTCGATGGAATCCAGCATGCCGTAGAGACCGGCCTGGTTGTGCGAAGCGCCGCTCATTGCCAGGACACTGTCGATCCCTTCGGCGCCGTCGCATTGCCATTGATGTCGGAATCGAGCAATGAACACGGCGGCACTCACCCGTTGCGCCACGAAGTCGTCGAGGAGTTGAAAGTACGCTTGTTCGTCGCGGATGAGCCTCATCGTGAGCCTCCCAGCTTGAGCGATCGGAGTCGCAAGGCGTTGCCGATCACCGAGATTGAGCTCGCCGCCATCGCCGCGCTGGCCACCATGGGACTGAGGAGGATGCCCAGCCACGGGTATAGGACGCCCGCGGCCAGCGAGATGCCGACGACGTTGTAGACGAACGCGAAGAAGAGGTTCTCGCGAATATTGCGCATCGTCGCCCGGCTGAGCGAGCGCGCCTTGACGATTCCTCGCAGGTCGCCCTTGACAAGCACGATGCGGGCACTGTTCATCGCGACGTCCGTGCCGGTACCCATCGCGATGCCCACGTCGGCCTGGGCGAGCGCAGGCGCGTCGTTGACGCCATCGCCCGCCATGGCAACGACATGGCCCTGCTCCTGCAACGCCTTGACATGGCGGTACTTGTCCACCGGCATCACCCCGGCTTCCACTTCGTCCAGTCCCAGAAGCCGCCCCACGGCGGCGGCTGTGACAGGGTTGTCGCCGGTGAGCATCACGATGCGCAGACCGGAAGCCCTGAGCTGCCGGATCGCCTCCGGCGTGGAGGCCTTGACGGCATCGGCGACGCTCACATAGCCGGCCAGGCGTGCGCCGGCCGACAGGTACATCACCGTCTGGCCCTGTTGGCGCAAGGCGTCTGTCGCGCTGTCGACGAGACGCGTATCCACGTGGGCATCAGCGAGGAGAAGTGCATTGCCCAGGCGCATGTCCTGCCCGGCGATGGTGCCGCGCACACCTTGTCCCGCGACCGCTCTGAAGCCCGACACATGCAGGAGCGTCCGTCCGTCGGCCTGTGCGCGCGCGACGATCGCGGCAGCCAGCGGATGCTCGCTCAGCGCCTCGAGGCTGGCGGCCCAGATCAGCACCTGTGCTTCGTCGAATCCGCTGCTGGCGACAATGGCCTGCACCGAGGGCTTGCCTTCGGTCAGCGTGCCGGTCTTGTCGACCACCAGGGTATCGACCTTCTCCATCAACTCCAGCGCCTCGGCATCCTTGATGAGCACGCCCTCCTTGGCGCCGCGTCCGATACCGACGGTGATGGAGACGGGCGTTGCCAAGCCTAGCGCGCACGGGCAGGCGACGATCAGCACGGACACGACCACGAGCAGCGCATTCGCCAGCGCCGGGGCGGGGCCAGCGAATGCCCAGACGACGCCGGCCAGCACGGCGACGCACAGCACGAACAACACGAACCACCGGGCAACCTGGTCGACGAGCTTCTGGATCGGCGCTCGGGTGCGCCCCGCTTCCGCCACGAGTGCAACGATGCGCGCCAGAAGCGTCTCGGCGCCGACCCGTTCGGCACGCATGGTGAACGAGCCGGTCTGGTTCAGCGTCGCCCCGGTGACCTGGCTGCCCGCCGATTTCGCTGACGGAATCGGTTCGCCATTGATCATCGACTCGTCGATCAACGTGTCGCCCTTCAGCACGACGCCGTCCACCGGCACCTTGCCGCCGGGCTTCACGCGAAGCGTATCGCCGACAACGACCGCATCCAGTGCCACCGACTCGTCGAGTCCATCGGCGCCCACTCTAAGTGCGACGTTGGCTGCGAGCCCCAGCAAGCCCTTGACGGCCGCGTTGGTGCGCACGCGCGCGCGCGCTTCGAGCACCTGTCCAAGCAGCACGAGCGTGATGATCACGGCGGCTGCCTCGAAATACAACGGCAGCCCGTGCATCGGGATGAATGCGGCGGGAAGGCTGCGCGGCCAGAGCAGCGTGTAGAGGCTGAAGACATAGGCCGTCGACACGCCGAGCGTGACGAGGCTGAACATGTTCAGTTGCCGAGTGACGAACGAACGCCATCCGAGCACGAAGAACGGACCGCCACCCCATGCGACGACGACCGTGGCCAGAAACGCCTCAAAGGCCGACGACGCGCTCACCGGGGCACCTCGCGCCCATCCGAGCTCGCCCGCAGCCCTATCCACCCAGGCCGGAAGATCGAATGGCAGGATGTCGCGCATCGACATCAGAAGCAGGGGCAGCGTGAGGGCGGCCGAGACCCAGAGACGCCGCGTCATCGCGCGCGACTCGGAGTCGTCGTCTTCTTCAGCGATCTTCGGAGCGAAGACTTCCAGGGTCATTCCGCAGAACGGACAATGGCCCGGCCCGACATGTCGGACGAGAGGGTGCATGGGACAGGTGTAGATCGCCCCCGATGCAGCGGGCAGCGAGGCACTCGCCGGCACGGCCATGGTCGATTGAGCTGCCCCGAGCGGATTCACCTTCGCAGCCGGCATGAGGGACACACGCCCATCCGCGTTTGTACGCGGACGACGATCAACCTTGCGAGGTCAATCTCGCCGTGTCCCGGATCGAGAGGGTACTGGTTCACACGTGGCCCATCATGGGGACGACGGGCGAATGCGACAACACCGAACGCGCCTGGGCTGCCTCGGCCGCGGTTCCGTGGATCAGGAGCACATACTTGTCGACCTTCAACGCCGTCTCGTACTTGATGGCCTGCTCCTTCGGAACGCCGATCTGCATCATCGCGGCACCGAGCGCCGATATGCTGCCGACGACGACTGCGCCCTCGAGGGCGGATACCAGCGCGACCACGATCGGTCCGGCGAGCGCCAGCAAGCCGATCCCCGGCAGGATGAAGACCGCGGGAGAGAACAGCAACCCCCACAAGCTGCCCCAGAATGCACCGCGGCCGCCCCACGCCTTGATGCGGTCGCCAGACGTGTAGAAGCCCATCGCCTGCTCTTCGGAGTGGCAACCTTTGCCGACGAGCGACAACGACTTCATGCTGAAGCCGGCGTCGTTGAGCGAGCGAATGGCCTGCTCGGCGTCCGCATGCGTGTCGAAGAGATAGACCGGTAGGTTCGGTGTGTCCATGCTTGCCTTTCTGGCGGGACTGGATGCAGCGAAGCCTCTTCGACGGCGAGGAGGCTTCGAGCGGGTTCAGTACGACAGCGTCATCTTGTCGATGACCTTGGTCACGCCCGGGCTGTTCCATGCGGACTGCGTCGCCAGGTCGCGTTCGGCCCAGCTCTGGATCGAGCCACTGAGGGTGACGTCGCCACCGCTCACGCCGACCGTGATGTGCTTGGCATCTTCGGTCGCAGCACGCTTGATCGCCGCCTCGATGTCTGCCTTGACGACGGCCGCCTTCACGCTCGGCGTGATGGTGATCTGATCGCTGACACCGACGACACCCGACAGGAAGCGAACCGCATCGGCCGCGGCTTCCTTCTGAAACTTCCAGTCGACCTGGCCGGTGAGCGTGATCCAGCCCTTCTCGACCGTGATCTTCACCGCGTCAGACTGCACGGCGGACGTCCATTGCAGGACGTTGCGTGCCGATGTAGCGATGTCGCTGTCGGTGCGAACACCCGACTCGATCAGCTTGACCTTGAGTTCGATGGCAAGCGCCTTGACCCCGGTGACACGCTGCGCCGCCAGCTCGGCGTTCCACTTCTCCGTGTACGTCGCGACATGGCCGTCCAGCGTCACGACGCCGTCCTTGACCTCGACGCCGATCTGGGCTGCATGCACGGAGGGCTCCCAGGCGAGCTCGGCCATGACGTCCTTCTGCAGTTGCGAGTCTGTCTTCATGATGATTTCCCTTGGTGGTGAGATAGGTGAGGGCCGAGACTGAGCCCGATCGACAAGGTGGTCTGTGCGCCAACGCTCAGAGAGTTCACCAAGCGGACAAAGAGCGGATCAGGCGACGCACACGCCTCGCTGACCGATGTCGAACCCTCATCCTTATCTCTGCAGGACCGCTCGACAGCGAATGTCCTACCGCGCAAAAGAGGAGCCCTAACTTCTACTTCCGAATTGAGCGCGAGTTATCCGATTTCATCAAGATAACCATCCTCTCAAGCTCCTCGACTCGTCGCTTCAGATCGGCCAATTCAGCGCCTTTCCCGGACGCGCGGCGATCCGAATGAATCGTGGATCCGACAGCGATCTGAAGCCGCCCGCCCGAACCCGCACCGCCCTCGTAGTCCCATCTGGACAGCGCCATACGTCGTTGGTTGAAGCGGCTTGTCGATTCAGGATGTTGGGGTTTCATTCGAAGTTTCTGCGTAGGCCTGTCGTTTCATCCGATGTGGATGGATCCAAGGAGGTATCTCTCGAATCAGGTTGCTGGACAGCACGGTCAGCTCATCGACAGCATGGTTGAAAGTGAATCAGCTAGCATCAACTCCGTCTGTGCGCCATCGGACGAACCGGTGATCCGCGAGGCGCGTCCCATCGGGCACGCTGTCTGTGCATTTCGTCCAGTCCCCGCACTTG
>Ga0302314_10007788_pt1 | contig 19225 bp, 17 predicted proteins | sample III_Palsa_N2_3_FD_200533 | JGI IMG/M metagenome (GOLD analysis project Ga0302314, IMG submission 200533) | Peat permafrost microbial communities from Stordalen Mire near Abisko, Sweden - III_Palsa_N2_3 | ecosystem: Environmental > Terrestrial > Soil > Palsa > Peat permafrost | place: Sweden...
CTTGGCGCCGTTGATCCGCGGCTGGATGTTGGCCGCGCCCGGGGTCGCGATGAACAAGCCGATCTCGCCACCGTTGGGCAGCAGCGCGACGATGTGCTCGCCCATCTGCTGGCCGGCGACGTACAGGTCCTGGCCGATGTAGGCCAGCCGCCCGGTCTGCGGCTCGTCGGCGTTGTAGGAGACGACGGGTATGCCGGCGCTCATCGCCTTCTGCACCGGCGCGGTGAACGCGGTTGCCGAGATCAGCGAGGTGGCGATCCCGTCGACCTTCGACGTGATCGCGCTGTTGATCGAGTCGACCATCTCGCCGACGTTGCTCGAAGACGAGCCCGTCCACTGATACGAGCAGCCCAGCAGCTTGCAGGCGTCCGAGGCGCCGCTCTGGGTCGGCGTGAAGAACACGTTCGTGGTCACGTGGTTGACCATCGTGAACTTGTAGCCGCCGCCGACGCCGAAGATCGAGCTCGCGGAGCTCCCGCTCGCCGCACTCGCCGAGTTGCTGCTGCTCGACCCCCCGCAGGCCTGCAAGGCCAGCGCCGCGACCCCGGCCGCGCCACCGGTCAACGCCGCTCGGCGCGTGACCTGCCGGAACTTCTTGCCGGGGCTCTCGTCCTCGGCGCGCTCATCGAACTCCAGGCGCTCCACCGCATCGCCCATGACGTCCTCAGGGCTCGACATCTCTCACTCTCCTCTCGCGTGACTCCAGACACCGCGCAGCCGCGTGGTGTGTGAACGCTAACACACAGAGCTGCCGTTGACCACCGGTTGCGGACGGCCGGCTTGATGCTCCCCGCGCCGCTCAGATCCGCCGGCCGTCGCCGCCGGCCGGCGGTCCGGTGCTCGCCCGCAGCACCAGCGCGGAGCCGATCACCTCATGGCTCGCCGGGCCTGGACCATCCTCGATCCGCCGGCGCAGCAGCTCGAATCCGAGCCGGCCGATCTCGACGAAGTCCTGGCGGACGGTCGTCAACGGAGGCGTGAAGAAGGCCCCCTCGGGGATCCCGTCGAAGCCGACGACGCTGACGTCCTGCGGCACCCGGCGCCCCGCCTCATCCAGCGCGCGCAGCGTTCCGAGCGCCATCTGATCGTTGGCGACGAAGATCGCGGTCAGGTCCGGGTCCGCCGCGAACCGCGCAGCGAGCTCATAGCCGCTGCCGGGACTCCAGTCACCGAACACCGGCGGCGGCGGACTGCAGCGCGCGGCCGACAGGGTGTCGCGGAAGGCCGCCAGCCGCAGCTGCGCCTCCAGCGAGCCGGCCGGGCCGGCGATATGCGCGATCGTGCGATGACCGAGCTCCAGCAGATGCCGAGTCGCCAACACGGCGCCGCCGTACTGGTCGATCGCGACCGTCGGTACGCCTTCGATCGGCTCGGCCTCCAACGCGACCAGCGGCAGCTCCCCGGAGATCGCCCCGAGCGCGGCGATCGCGGTCGTCTCCGATGCCAGCGCGAGCACGCCCTCGACGTTGTGTCGCCGCAGTCGGTCGACCGCCAGCAGCAGCGATTGCCGGTTGAGCTCGGGCATGCTGACGACGCTGGTCAGGTAGTCGGCCCCGTGGGCGGAGCGCTCGATCCCGAACAGCGTCGTCGCCGGCCCGAACAGGGTCGTGTTGAAGCCGACCACGCCGACGGTGCGTGATCGGCCCGTGACCAGCGCCCGCGCCATCGAGTTCGGCCGGTAGTTCAGCAGTCGCATCGCCTCCCGCACCCGGTCACGGGTCTGGGGCGCGACTCGCTCGGAGTCATTGATCACCCGGCTGACCGTCTGGTGCGAGACCCCCGCCAGCCGCGCGACGTCGGCCATCGCCGCCGGACGGCGGCGCTTGAGCCGCGGGGCGTCATCGCCATCCCGACCGAGCACCCCATCCGCCATCTTCGCCACGTTACTATGTGCCTCCCGTGTGAGCGGTAACACGACGACGACGCCGCGAGATCCGGAAGACCGCGAGATCCGGTCGCCGTTTAGCCTCGCGGAGGTGACGGGGAGAGCATCGGCCAAGCAGCTCGCGTTGATCTCGGCGATCCTCGCCTCGACGATCGCCGCGGTCGACTCCTCGGCCGTCAACGTCGCGCTGCCGGCGATCGGGCGCAATCTCGGCGGCGGCTTCGCCGCCCAGCAATGGGTCTCCAACGCGTACCTGCTGACGCTGTCGGCGCTGATCCTGCTGGCGGGTTCGCTGACCGACCGGCTCGGCGAGCGGCGGGTGTTCATGGCCGGCGTCAGCGGGTTCGGGATCGGCTCGGCGCTGTGCGCGCTGTCGCCGTCGATCGGCGTGCTGATCGTGGCGCGCGCGCTGCAGGGCGTCTCCGGAGCGTTGCTGACGCCCGCGGCGCTGGCGATCATCGTCGCGGTGTTTCCCAAGGAGGAGCGCGGCGCGGCGATCGGCAAGTGGACGGCCTGGGGCGGGATCGGGATCCTCGCCGGGCCACTGCTCGGCGGCGAGATCGTCGACGTCGCGTCGTGGCGGTGGATCTTTCTGATCAACGTGCCGATCGTGATCGCTGCCCTGGTGATCGGAAGGATCGCAGTCCCCGGCCGGGCGGCTCGTGCCGGAGACGGTGCGCCGGAGGTCCCGATCGACTGGGCCGGGGCGGCGCTGGCGGCCAGCGGCCTGGCCGGGATCTCGTTCGCGCTGATCGAACAGCCGGTGCTCGGTTGGTCTGATCCCGGTGTCTGGGGCGCGCTGGTGGCCGGGCTGGCGCTGTTCGCGTCGTTCGTCGCGTTCGAATCACGCGCGCGGGCGCCGATGCTGCCCCTGACGCTGTTTGCCCATCGCAACTTCTCGGTCGCCAACGCGCAGACGTTCGCGATGTACGGCGGGATCGGTCTGCTCGGCTTTTTCGTGACGATCTACCTGCAGCAGGTCGCCGGCTACAGCGCGCTGAAGTCCGGCGTCACCGGCCTGGTGCCGACGATCGTGATGTTCGCGCTGTCGGCGCGGATGGGCAGGCTCGCCGATCGCTACGGCGCGCGGCCGTTCCTGGTCGCCGGGCCGCTGCTGGTCGCGGCCGGGTTCGCGCTGATGCTGCGCTACGGGACGAGCGTGTCGCTGTTCACCGACGTGCTGCCGGCGCTGCTCGTGTTCTCGCTCGGCCTGGCGATGACGGTCTCGCCGCTGACCGCGACCGTGCTCGCCGACGCCTCCGAGTCAGACGCCGGGATCGCGTCAGCGGTCAACAACGCGATCGCCCGCACCGCGGGGCTGATCTCGGTGGCCGCGGTGGGGGCGGTCGTCGCCGCCCATCACGCCGCGCTGCTGGACTCGGAGCTCGGTCACCGACTGCCGGCGTCGTCGCACGCCGCCGTGGTCCAGGCCCAGCGTCGGACATTTGGCACGATCCGCCGTGGCGCCCTGCCACCCGCCGATCGCGCGTTCGCCGAACGGGCGGCCGCGACCGCCTCGGAGGACGCGTTTCACCTGGCGATGGGGATCGGCTCGGCGCTCCTGCTCATCACCGGCATCGGCGGCCTCGCGCTGCGGACCCAGCGCCGCAGTCTGATCCAGTCCGGCGAGTGCGGCGGCGGTCAGCTGGCCGGGCAGCCCCGGGCGGTGGCGACGGGCCTGACCACGCACGGCCTGGTGCCCGCCAACGTCACGACGCCACCAGGTCCTCGTACTCCGGATGGCGCACGATGAACGCCGCCACGAACGGGCACAGCGGCTTGACGGTCAGGCCGCGCGCGCGGGCGTCGTCAAGCGCGAACCGCGCCAGCTGCGACCCCAGGCCCCGGCGGCCGCGGGACGGTCGCACCTCGGCATGGCGGTGGGTGATCACGCCGGACCCGAGCGTGTAGCTGAGCACCCCGACCAGCTCGCCATCCACCTCCAACTCGTAGCGATCGCTCCGGGGCCGGTCGGTGATCGCGATCTGCTCACTCGGCACGCGCGATCGCCCGATCCATCGCCGCTGCCGGCGCGTGCACCGCCGGCCCGTGGCCGACGACCAGCAGCGGCGGCTCGAGCGCCCGCAGCGCCCGCGCCGACGCGAGGTTCTGCGGCCGGTCGAAGGTGGCGAGCGTCGCCAGCGGGAACCGCCAGTCGATCGCGCTGGAGGTGGCGACGCGGCCGACCGAGGTGAACACGTCGCCGGCGATCAGCGTCCCGTCCCGGGTGTCGACGAACGCGACGTGCCCGGGTGAATGGCCCGGGCTCTCGAACACCTCCAGGCTCCCGACCCGGTCGCCGTGCCGGAGGCGCACGTCCGGCACCGTCTTCAGGGTCGGCCAGCTGCCCGTCGGCTTGCGATCGAGGACCGGTTCGCCGGCCAGGATCCGCGCGTCGAGCTCGCCGATCAGCACCTCCACGCCGGTACCGAGCCGCTCGCGCAGCTGATCGACCGAGCCGACGTGGTCGCCATGGCCGTGGGTCAGAGCGATCCGGCGGATCGAGCCTCCGGCCTCGCGCGCGGCGGCGATCAGCGAGTCGGCCCCGCGCGCCACCGTCGTGTCGACCAGCGTCAGGCCGTCGTCCTCGCGCACCAGATACGCGTTGACCAACCCCAAGCGGGTGAACTGGACGATGTGCTCGGTCAGCGGCTTGATGCTCATGATCGGTCGGCTCCTGGTCGGGCGGCCTCTATTCTCGCGCCGATGGTACGCAGGCGGCTGGCGACCCGGCTCGCGGCGGCGATCGTCCTCAGCGTGGCGGTCGCGGCCTGCGGCGGCTCGAGCGCGACTCCGGCGTCGACGCTGAAGCCGTTTTTGAGCGCGTGGTCACGCGGCGACTGGGCAGCGATGCGGCGGCTGGTCACGCGGCCTCCGAGCGACTTCGTCGCGGACAACCAGCGCGCGTTCGCCGCGCTCGGGGTCACGCACGCCACCTTCACCGCCGGCCGCGTCGTGCAGTCGACGTCCGGCGACCGCGCGACCGCTCGGGTCACCGCGCACTACGCGCTCCCCAACGCCGACGCGTTCACGCCGCACACCACCGTCACGCTCGTCAAGCGCAAGGGCAAGTGGCTGGTCGCGTGGTCGAGCCGCACGATCAACCCCCAGCTCGGCCCGGGCGAGTCGCTCGCCATCAATCAGAGCTGGCCCAAGCGAGCGCCGATCCTCGGCGCCCGCGGCGTCCCGCTGACGACCACCGGCAGCGCCGTCGCGGTCGGACTCGTCGGCGAGCGGATCAAGGATGCCGCCGCGGTCAAGACCGACCTGATCCTGGCTGGCGCAACCGCCGCCGAGATCGACCCGGCGCTCGTGCTGGCCAAGGCCCACCCGACCCAGTTCGAGCCGGTGTTCACCGTTTCGGAGGCGCGGTTCGCCCAGCTCAAGGCGGCCGGCGGGCCGCACAACGTCTACGCCGTGCCGGGGACGCAGTTCGACCTGCAGACCGCGCGGCGGGCGATCACCCAGCAACTCTCCGACCAGCTCGTCGGCGCGGTCGGACCGATCACCGCCGCCCAGCTCAAAGCGCTCGGGCCGCTGTACAACGCCTCCTCGATCGTCGGCCAGCGTGGCCTGGAGGAGATCTGGGAGCGGCGGCTGGCGGGCACGCCGACGACCCAGGTCAACGTCGTCGACTCCACCGGAGCGCCGGTCGTACGGCTGGCCACCTACCACGGCCGGCCTGGCATGGCGGTGCGGACGAGCATCGATCCGCGCGTCCAGCGAGCCGCGGAGAACGCGTTGGCCGGCGACAGCCACCACGTCGCGATGGTCGCGATGCGGGCGTCGACCGGCCAGGTCCTGGCAGTCGTCTCAGATCCCGCCGACGACGAGTTCGACGGGGCGCTGCAGGGTCAGTACCCGCCCGGGTCGACGTTCAAGGTGCTGACCTCCACGGCGCTGATCGGCAAGGGCCTTGAGCCCGACTCGCCGGCCACCTGCCCGCCGACGATCACGATCGACGGCGAGACGTTCCACAATGCGGCCGCCGACGAGTCGGCAACGACGCTCCAGCAGGCGTTCACGGTGTCGTGCAACACGGCGTTCATCGGCCTGGCGACCCAGCACCTGACACCGTCGGACTTCACCGCTGCCGCCGGCCTGTACGGCCTGAATCACACGACGAAGATCGGGATCCCGGCGCTGATGGCCAGCGTCCCGAAGCCGTCGGACCGCGCCGATCTGGCGGCGACCGCGATCGGCCAGGCCTCGGTCGTGTTCTCCCCACTGGGGATGGCGACCGTCGCGTCGGCGATCGACAGCGGCCGCGCGCGGCTGCCGCGACTGGTGACGGGCGCGGGCGATGACCGCGTCAAGCCGACCACCGTCCCGGGCGATGTCCTCACCGACCTGCGGCAGATGATGCTGTCGGTCGTGACCAGCGGGACCGCGGCCGGCACCGGCCTGCCCGCCGGCACGTACGCCAAGACCGGCACCGCCCAGTACGGGCCCTCCACGAACCTGAAGATCGACGGCTGGCTGATGGGCTATGACGGCGACATCGCGTTCGCGATCGTCACCCAGAACACCGGCGGCCAGGACGGCGGGCCCATCGACGGACCGCTGATCGCGAAGTTCCTCAACGCGCTCGGCCCCGGCGCGTGAGCGTCGCCTCGGTGGCGGCGCTCGGCCATTGACCGAAGGCAGACAGCGCCCATATGAGTCAGCGACGCGAGAAAGCGTCCATATGAGTCGCTTTCTCGCGTCGCAAACGGCGATCGGACGAGCGCGCCGCGCCATCCATCGCACCAATTCGATTGAATTGGTGTCATGACGGAGGTCTCCTGGTTCGCGGCGCTGTGCGATGACGACTACGAGTTCCTCGGCGTGGCCGACCCGCGGCTGCAGTCGAGTTGGTCGCACTGCCGCGACATCACGCTGGCGGCCGAGTCCGGCGGCTATGACAGCGTGCTGCTGCCGTCGGGCTACACGCTCGGGATCGACTCGGTCGCGTTCGCCGCCGCGGTCGCGCCGTTGACGCGAGCGATCCAGCTGCTGCTGGCAGTGCGGATGGGCGAGATGTGGCCGCCGCAGCTGGCCCGCCAGCTCGCGACGATCGACCAGATCGCCCAGGGCCGTCTGGCGATCAACGTGATCTCGTCCGACCTTCCCGGCCAGCAGCTCGAGTCCGAGCCGCGCTACCGGCGAACGATCGAGTACATGCAGGTGCTGCGTACGTTGCTGGACGGGGAGCCGGTCGACTTCGATCGCGACTTCCTGTCGCTGGCGCTCGACCCGCCGCGGGTGACGCCGCCAGGGGGCTGCCCGCCGCTGTACTTCGGGGGGCTGTCGGACAACGCCCGCGAGGTTGCCGCGACAGCCGCCGACGTCTTTCTGATGTGGCCGGACACGCTGGACAGCGTCGCCGCCACGCTCGACGACATGCGCGCGCGCGCTGCTCGCCACGACCGCTCGTTGCGGTTCGGCTACCGGGCCCACGTGATTGTTCGCGAGACCGAGGCCGAGGCGCGTGAGGCCGCCGCGCGGCTGCTGTCGAAGCTGGACGCCGAGGCCGGCGAGCGGATCCGGGCCCGGTCGCTGGACACGACCTCAGCCGGCAACGCGCGGCAGGCCCAGCTCCGTGACGCGGCCGGCGGCGATGGGTTCGTGGAGCCGAACCTCTGGACCGGGATCGGCCGCGCCCGCTCGGGCGCGGGCGCCGCGATCGTCGGCGACCCCGACCAGGTGCTGGCCAAGCTGCGCGCCTACGAGGCGCTCGGAATCGAGGCGTTCATCCTGTCCGGCTATCCGCACATCGCCGAGGCCGACCTGTTCGCCCGGCACGTGCTGCCCCAGCTGGACCACGCGCCGTTGTGGCCATCGCCACAACGGCGCGCGGACCCCGACTGACCAGGGCGCGCCCCCAGAGTTGGTCGGTCAGGCCGGGACCGGCTCGGCCACCGGTGAGTAGACCGACGCGTCGCCCGTGCGCACCACCGACCGTCGACCGTCGACCGCGACCGGCACGTCGCCGGCGAGCGTGATCCGGTGCAGCAGCCGCGGCTGGTCGTCGTAGTCGTCGACCGCGTAATGCTGGGTTGCGCGGTTGTCCCAGATCGCGATGTCGCCCGGCTGCCAGCTCCAGCGGACCGTGTTCTCCAGCCGGATCACATGGCGCTGGAGCAGCTCATACAGGTCGCTTGAGTCGATCGTCGACAGCCCGACGAAGCGGCGGATGAAGTGGCCGAGAATCAACGCCCGCTCGCCTGTCTCGGGGTGGATCCGCACGACGGGATGCTCGGTCACGAACTCGCGTGAGACGAACTCCTGACGATAGGCCGCCTGCGCGGCCGAGCCGCCGGAGATCCGACGTTCGTCGGGCTCACGGATGTAGTCGTAGCGGTTGGAGTGCTCCGCCCAGAGCTCGACGACGAGCGCCTTCAGCGCCGGGTGCAGCATCTCGTAGCCGTTGACCGTGTTGGCCCAGACGGTCGTGCCGCCGTAGGGCGGCAGCGTGATCGCGCGCAGGATCGAGATCGCCGGGATCCGGTCGACGAACGTCACATCGGTATGCCAGCTGTTGGCGCGCGTCCGGTCGGAGTCGATCGGCAGCACCTGGTCGCCGTCGCCGGCGACCGTCGGGTGGGGTTTGGTCGGGGTGCCGAGCAGGGACGCGAACGCCCGCTGGTCTCCATCGTCGGCGTGGTCCTGGCCGCGCAGGAACACGACCCGGTGGGCGAGCAGCGCGCTGCGCAGCTCGCCCACGACCTCGGGTGCCAGATCCCCGCCGATCCGCACGCCGCGGATCTCGGCGCCGATGTTGCCGGCCACCTTGTTGACGTCGACGTGCTCGTAGGACGGCTTCTGTTCGGTCATCTGCTCTCTCCTTGCGGGGTCGCTCACTGGACAGCGCTGTTGAACGCCGTCGAGACGTACGGCGCGAACGAGTACTGCTTCGGGATCAGGCCCGCCTTGGCGAACACGTTCACGAGACCCTGCTCGTCGGCGGTGATCGTCGCGTTGACCGCAACCGGCTTCTGGATGTCGTCGGCGGCGGCCTTGTTCATGATGCTCTGCGGCAGGCCGGTCGCCGCCGCCCAGGTCTTGCCCCAGGCCTCGGGATGGGAGTTGGCCCAGTCGTGGGCCTGGTAGAGGAGCTTCAGGTATTCCTTGATCTCCTTGGCGACCGTCGGATTGGAGACCGCCGACTGCGACGCGACCACGTACGAGTCGTTGCCCGGGATACCGTCGCCGCTGGCGAGGATCCGCGCCCCTTTCTGGATCACGGCCTCCTCGATGTAGGGCGACCAGATGTCCCAGGCGTCGACCGAGCCCGACTCCAGCGCCGCCAGGCCCTGGGCCGGCTGCAGGTAATCGAGGTGCACGTCCTTGACGTTGATCCCGGCCTTATTGAGCGTGGCGAGCAGGTGGTAGTCGGCGGAGCTGCCTTGTGCGACGGCGATCGACTTGCCCTTGAGCTGCGAGACCGACGTGATCGACGATCCCTTCGGGACGAGCAGCGCCGCGCTCTTGTTCTCGTTGGCGAACGCGCCGACGATCGAGATCTTGGCGCCCCCGGCGGCCGCGAACACCGGCGGCGCGTTGCCGACGCCGCCGACGTCCAGCGAGCCGGAGCTGATCGCGGTCAGCATCGGTGGGCCGGACGTGAAGTCCGCCCACTTGACCTTGAACGGCAGCTTGTGGATCAGGCCGGCGGCCTGCAGGAGCGCCTCGGCGCCGGTGCCGGCCTGGTCGCCGATCCGCAGGGTCACGCCCTTCGCCGAGCCGGAGTCCGAGACATTCGTGCCGGTCGCGCCCGAGGAGCTGTGGTGCGAGCTCGAGCCGCAGCCGGCGATCGCGACGGCTGCGACCAGGGTCGCGAGCGCGGCGGCCGGGCGGGTCAAGCGGGCGACGCGCATGCCGAGCGCGCGCGGTCCGGGTGTGCTGTGGGTCATCTCGTGACACCTTTCGTATCGACGCCCAGCTCGGAGAGCAGGCGGTTTCGGAGGATGATTTGGTCTCGGTGGTCCCGATCACGCGGGCGCGGCAGCGTGATCGACGCCTCGTGCGTGATCCGGCCGTCGGCCAGCACGAGTACGCGGTCGGCGAGCGTCAGCGCCTCGTCGACGTCATGGGTGACGAGCAGCATCGCCGGACCATGGCGCTCCCAGAGCCCGAGCACGAGACCGTGCATCGAGGTCCGGGTGAGCGCGTCCAGCGAGCCGAACGGCTCGTCCAGCAGCAGCAGCCGCGGCTCACGGACCAGCGCCCGCGCCAGCGACACACGCTGCGCCTCGCCGCCTGAGAGCGTCGCCGGCCAGGCGTCCGCGAACTCGCCGAGCCCGACCTCGTCCAGCGCCGCGCGCGCGGCGGTTCTCGGGTCGCGCACGCGCAGGCCGAGCACGACGTTGTCCAGCACCCGCTTCCAGGGCAACAGACGCGCGTCCTGGAAGCCCACGCCGACCGGTCCTCGAACCGTGATCGAGTCGCTGACGCCCGGGTCCAGGCCGGCGAGCGCGCGCAGCAACGTCGACTTGCCGCTCCCGGAGCGACCGATCAGGGCGACGATCTCGCCCGGCGCGATCGTCAGGCTCAGGTCCGACAGCACCAGCCGCGTTCCGAACCCGCGGTTCAGCGAGCGGACCTCGACGACCGGCACGCCGTCCGAGGACGCCCGCTCGCGCTCGTCGAGCGGCACTACGACGCCAGCAGACCGCGCCGCCATACCAGCGCCCTCCTCTCGATCAGGCGCACGATCCAGTCGGTCAGCAGACCGAGGATCGTGTAGACGAGCAGCGCGACGAAGATCACGTCGTTCTGGAAGAACTGCTCGGCCTGGTTCATCATGAACCCGAGGCCCGAGCTGGTGTTCAGCTGCTCGGCGACGACCAGCGCCAGCCACGCGACCCCGAGGCTCTGGCGCAGGCCCACGAGCGTCTGGGGCAGTGCGCCGGGCAGCACGATGTAGCGCAGCCGCTCCCAGCGGCTGAGACCCAGCACCTGCCCGAGCTCGCCGAGCCGGCCGTCGACCCCCCGGATCCCGCTGAACGCGTTCAGATACAGCGGGACGGCGGCACCGAGCGCGATCAGCAGTTCCTTGGGCAGCTGCCCGATCCCGAACCAGACGATGAACACCGGCACCAGCCCGAACAGCGGCAGCGTGCGGATCATCTGCGCCAGCGGATCGACCGCGTCCTCGCCGAGGCGGCTGAGCCCGGCGATCACGGCCAGCAGCAGCGCCGCGCTCGCGCCGAGCGCGAAGCCGACCGCCATCCGCTCGAGCGACGCCAGCAGGTTGTGCTGCAGCGTCCCGTACGCCGGCGAGTTGGTCGTGATCAGCGTCCACGCCTCCGACGCCACCTTCGTCGGAGGCGGCAGCTTGGCGGCCGACACCAGCTTCGCGACGTTGGCCAGCTGCCAGATCACGAGCACCGCGAGCGGGCTCACGATCCGGCGCCAGCCTGTGCGCGATCGTCGGCGCCCGGCCGGCCCGCGCGGTGCGGCGTCCTCCTCCTCGGTGGCGGGGAACCGCAGCGCGGAGGCCGCCTGGGGACCTGACTGGATTGTCTGCATGCCGATGTCTCCTGGTCTGGTCGGGAGCGGGAACGCGGGGCCCCGAAGCGGGTGCGTCCCTTAAAACCAACAAAGACAATCGAATTTGTCAAGTAATAACTGGCGTCCCGGAGTCCGCGCGCGGCCGTAGCCGGCGCTCCAGCGGGGGGCTACAGCGCCGCGAACTCGCGGAAAAGCGCTTTGGACGCTGCGATCCCGAGGTCGACGTACTCGACCAGCATCCGCTCGTTGGGCGAGTGAATGTTCGCGTCGGGCAGCGAGAAGCCCGAGATCAGCGCCGGGATCCCCTTGGCGCTGAGCGCGGGCGCGACCGGCAGCGTGCCGCCGCTTCGGATCAGCAGCGGACGCACGCCGAGAGCACGCTCGAACGCGTCGAGCCCGAGCCCGATCGCGCGGGAGTTCGGATCCACCAGCCCCGGCCTCGCCGACGAGATGCGCGTGATCCTCAGCTCCGCCCCGTCGGGTGCGGCGCCACGAACGAGCCGCGTGAATGCCTCGGCGACGACGTCCGGGTCCTGGCCGGGGGCCAGCCGGATCGAGATGTTGGCGTCGGCCTGGACCGGCAGCACGGTCTTCTGCAGGTACGGAGAGCCGGCGTCCAAGCCGTTGACGTCAAGCGCGGGCTCGGCGAACGTGCGCACGTAAAACTCCACGGCGGCGCGCGCGTCCGCCGGCCGCGCATCCTGGCCCGCCAGCTCGCCCGCTCCGGAGGGCAGCTCGCGCCAGCCATCCAGCTCGGCCTGGGTCGGCAGCTGGATCCCGGCGCGCAGCGGCTCGGCGAGCCGGCCATCACGGGCGGTGATGGCAGCCAACGTGTGGACAAGCGCGTGCGCGGCGTTCATCGCCGCGCCGCCGTAGACGCCCGAGTGCAGATCACGCGCGCCCGAGCGCAGCGTCAGGTGGAAGTAGACGAGGCCGCGGGTGGCGAGGACGAACGCCGGTAACCCACGAGCGACCATCTCGGTGTCGAAGATCACGGCGGCGTCGGCGCCGCGGTCGTCGGCCGCCAGAAACTCCAGGATCGAGTTGCCGCCGGTCTCCTCCTCGCCGTCACAGGCGAAGCGGACGTTGACCGGCAGCTCGCCGGCGCCGGCGAGCTCACGCGCGGCGCTGAGCAGCAGGTACAGCTGTCCCTTGTCGTCGGCGACGCCCCGGCCGTACAGGTACTCGCCCCGGATCTCGGGCTCGAACGGGGCCGATTCCCAGAGGTCGAGTGGGTCCGGCGGCTGCACGTCGAAGTGGCCGTAGCAGAGCACGGTGGGCGCGTCCGCGGCACCGTGCGACGCGCGTATCTCTCCGATCGCCAGCGGCTGGCCGTGCCAGTCGACGAGCTCGGCGGCCCCGCCGGCGCCCCGGATCAGATCGCAGACCCAGGTGCCTGCGGCAGCGACATCGCCGGCGTGCGCCGGATCGGCGCTGACCGACGGGATCCGCAGGAACTCCGACAGCTCGTCGAACCACGGTCGCATCGACCCGCGAGGCTACCCGACGGGCCCTGACCCGGCCGGGGGCGACGGTGGCAGCGCCCTTCCGTCGCCAGATCGGCTTCAATTGGCGTCGTGGGCGTCACTGCAAAGTCGCCGCGAGCATTCGCACTGCTGGCGGTCATCGGTCTCATGCTCGCGTTCGTGCTGTCGGGCTGCGCCTCGGCGACGGCCAAGCACGCGCACGCCACCAGCGACCCTGGGGCACCCACGGCGGCGACCTCGACCGACCGGCCGCTGCCGTCCGGGTTCCTCGGCATATCGATGCAGTACAAGGCCTTCGAGCAGTACGCCGGGACCAACTCCAAGGCGGTCGACCCGGCGTTCCTGAACCTGATCCGCGACATCGCCCCCAACCAGTCCCCGGTGTTGCGCTTCGGCGGCGACTCCACCGACTGGACCTGGTGGCCGGTGCCTGGGCTCAAGCAGCCCGGCGGCATCCAGTACACGCTGACCCCCCGGTGGGTGCAGATCGCCCATGCGATGGACAGCGCGCTGAACTCGCGGCTGCTCCTCGGCATCAACCTGGAGGCGAACAGCGTCAAGGTCGCGACGACCGAGGCCAACGCACTCCTCAAGGGAATCGGCTCGTCGAACATCGCCGCCTTTGAGATCGGCAACGAGCCCGAGCTGTACTCGTCGTTCAACTGGTACGTGAACCACGGCGTCGGGGTCAAGGGCCGCAATCCGGCGACGTGGAACGAGGCCGCGTTCTTCAAGCAGTTTCATCAGTTCGCGACCGCGATGCCGGCGGGCATCCCGGTGGCCGGCCCGGCGAGCGGCTCCGCGAAGTACCTGACCGAGCTCGGCTCGTTCCTCAAAGGCGAGCCGCGCGTCAAGCTCTCGACCTTCCACGCCTACCCGCTCAAGCACTGCACCGCGAGCAAGGTCGTGACGATCCCGCAGCTGCTCTCCCCGCTCGCCACGTCTGAGTTCGCTCAGTCGCAGGCCCAGTACGTCAACACGGCGCACAAGTACGGCAAGCTGGCCCGGCTGGACGAGATGAATGGGATCACCTGCGGCGGCTATCGCGGCGTCTCGAATACGTTCGCGTCCGCCCTCTGGGTGCTGGACACGCTGTTCGAACTGGACAAGGTCGGCGTCGACGGGGTCAACATCCAGACCGTCCCCGGCGGCGTGCAGGAGATCTTCGGCCCGGCCTCCGGCAGTGGCGGCGCGATGATCGTCAATCCCGAGTTCTACGGGCTGATGATGTTCGCCCAGGGCGCCCCGGCCGGCTCGAGACTGTTCACGATCCCGGGCACGCTGCCGTCGGGGGTGAAGCTGTGGGCGACCCGCGCATCGGACGGGACCGTCCACGTCGTGCTGATCAACGACAACTCCGCCAAGTCCGCGACGGTCAACGTGCCGCTGTCCTCGCCGGCCGGTCCGGCATCCGTCGAGGCGCTGCGCGCGCCGCACATCGCCTCGACGAGCGGGGTCACGATCGGCGGCCGCACCTTCGGAGCCTCCACCTCCACTGGGCTCCTGGCCCCGTTCGAACTGCAGCAGCTCAATTCGACCGCCGGCCACTACAGCGTCAACCTCCCGCCGGCGACGGCCGAGCTGTTGACGGTCCCGGCGTCCGCGTCGTCGACGACGACGACGAGCGCGCCGGCGACGAAGCCCTGACCGTCGCCCACCCCCGAGGGCGGACGACGCGGGCGTCTGACCCGGGGTCCGCGGGGCATGCCGGCCGCACTGGACGAGCGCCGCCGTGCGCGGGACACTGATCACGCCCATGATCAACCCCGGCGAGTTCCGCCGCCAGATCTCGATCGAGCTCAACGCCGCCTATGGCGACGGGCTGCTCAGCGAGCAGACGCTCGCGCACCGGCTGGACCAGGTGCTGTCCGGCCGCCTGCTTGACCCCGAGCGCCTGATCGGCGACCTATCGCTGCGCGCGTCACGCCGCTCGGTGCGCAACACGGTCGGGCGCGGGGTCGATTCGCTGCGGGACACGTTGGCGCGACGCAGGCGCCCCGCGGTCTCGCCGCCACTGGTGCTGGCGCTCGAGTGGGATCACCACGACGGGCGTTTGCTGGTCGGCCGCGACCCCGAGAGTTGCGATGTCGTGCTCGAGCACCCGACCGTCTCTCGCCGCCACGCGCAGCTGCACCACCGTGACGGCGCCTGGGTGCTGCAGGACCTGGACTCCACCAATGGCACGACGATCAACGGCAAGCGGGTGACGCGCTGCCGGCTCCAAGCCGGCGACCGGGTGATGCTCGGCCGTCAGGCCGTCGTGGTCGACTGACGGTCGCTCACGTCAGTACGGTGGCGGCGGGCCGGCCGGTCAGCGAACGTCGCCGGCCGCGGCCGCGATCGCCTCCGCGAACCGGCCAGCTGCCTCCAGCGGCGAGAAGTGACCGACGCCGGCCAGGTCCTCACGCCTGACGTCGGCGAAGAACTCGTGCAGGCGGTCGCCCCATGCGGCCGGGAACAGCGGGTCGTGCTCGGGCCACAGGACGGTCGTGGGGATCGGGATCCGGTCCTGCGCAGCGGGCGAGCGCTCGGCCAGGCTCATCGCGACCGTACCCGAGCCCGAGCGGTACCACCCGACCGAAGCCGTGAACGCTCCCGGCTCGCCGTACAGCGCCGCGAGCCGGTCGAGCTCGGCCGGATCCGGGGTGTACGCGGGGCCTGACCAGTGCGACCAGAAGTGCTCCAGATACGAACGGACGGCGGCGCGGTCGCCGTCCAGCAGCCGCTCGCACAGCTCCAGCCGATGAAACGCCTGATACCAGAACTCGCTCTGCGCCTCGGGCGTGAGCACCCGGTCGCCGACGCCCGGCAGCGGCGGCGCCAGCACCAGCGCGCCGACCCGGTCGGGCGCGGCGCGCGCCAGCTGCTGCGCGGTGCGGCTGCCGACGTCATATCCGGCGAGCACCGGCCGCTCGAGCTCGAGCTCCTCGATCAGTCCCAGCACGCTCGCGGCCTGGCCCGCCGCGCCGTAGTGCGCCGGATCCCGCACGAGCTTGTCGGACTCGCCGAAGCCGCGCAGATCCGGTACGACGGTGGTCAGCTCGTCGCCGAGCCGGTCGACGACGTGGCGCCAATCACGGCGATCGCCCGGCCACCCGTGCAGCAGCACGACCGCCGGACCGGACCCGCGTCGATCGTAGGTCAGGCTGAAGCCGTCGATGGCGCCCGAGCGAGGCATCGTGCGCGAAGCCTATGCGAGCTCAGCTGCCGTCGGGGTAGCCGCCGCGATGCAGCACCATCGGAAACCACGGCAGCAGCTCGGGCGCGGGCACCTGGGCACGCCACCCGTCCGGATACGGCTCGAGCCCGGCGAACAGGGGCGAGCCCGCGCGCGTGCCGTCGCCGACGATCGGCTCAAGCGCCGCGCCCAGCTCGGAGACCAGCTCGTCGCCATATCGCTCGCGCCACCTGACGAGCGTCGACTGCAGCCGCCGGGGCCCAGCCGCCTTGGCCCTGACCCCGTGATCACCGGTCAGTCGCACCTGCTTGCCGCGGGACGACCCGGGGATCGGTCGCACCTCCACGCAGCCGACCCGCTCCAGCTGCTTGACGAGCATCGCGACCGCCTCCTTGGAGACGCCCGTGAGTCCCGGCAGGTCGCGCAGCGGCACGCCGTCACGGTCGAGCACGCGCACGCCGTTCAGCTGGGTCGCCAGCGAAAGCTTGGCGTCGCGCTCGTAGTCGAGCGCAAACCACAGCAGGGCCCGTGACAGCAGCGAGATCAGCGCCAGCCCCGCCACGTCAGCTCCGGGCGTGTCGCCCGGCGCCGGATCGTCGACCCCAACACCCCAGGCGGAGCCGATCGGCATGAAGTCCGGCAGCACGACGTCGTCCCGGCGCAGGAGCTCGCGGAGCGCATCGCGAACGCGATCGAGCGCAGCGGCGCCGAACCGCTGCTGCCAGTGCCCGTCGATCTCGTCGGGCACCGACCGCCAGACGCCGGCGGCGACGCGACCGCGCTCGGTCAGTTCCAGAACCGAGCCTGCCTTGGCCCGCGGCCGTGGGTCACCGCGCCGGACGCGCCCGACGCTGTCGATCGTGACGTAGCCCCACCGGCGCATCCCGTCGAGATTGGTTCCCATGCGTGCGCGGCGTTCGAGCTCGGCGACCGTCTGCGGCCCGCCATCGCTCAGCCCGCGCAGACAGTTGAACCACATCGCCAGCGAGGTCAGCCAGACCGACCCGCGAGGACCGGCGGCGCCGAACGACGTGGTCGTGTGCGCCAGCCGGCGCTCGGCCTCGTTGTCGGCCTCGATCGTGAACGCGACCATCGCTGCGGAAAGCTGCGCCGGAAGGATGAGCGGGCCGGCCATCGGTACGCCCATCCTGCCACCGTCCCGTGGCAGGCAGGCATGAGCCCGGGCGTGCGAGCATGACCGGTCGTGCACGGTCGGCTCACGATCCAGCCGCGCGACCATGGCGTGGAACCGGAGGAAGGTCAGCGCGGCCCGCCGTGACCGCCGCGCGGCCCGCCGCTCATCCGCTGCGCAACCGCGGGACGCCGCTGGGCGAGATCGTCGCCGATCCGGCGCGCGGCTTGGTGTACGCCAACCGCGGCTGCCTGCACGACGGCCGGGGCGAGCTGCGCCGGCGCTTCAACGGCCGGCGTTGGATCGCCTGCCGGCTGCAGTTCCGCGGCTGGCAGCGGCCCGCGCTGATGATGCCCGGCCGCTTCACCGAGCTGTTCTTCCTCGACGAGGCGACCGCACTCGCCGCCGGCCACCGCCCCTGCGCGCTGTGTCGCCGGCGGGACTACAACGAGTTCATGCGGCGCTGGTCCGAGCTGCATCCCGGGGAGCGCGGCGCCGACGTGATCGACGCCCATCTGCACGCCGAGCGTGTGGATCCGGCATATCGCTCACGGCGCCGTCACGCGCCGGTGCCCGCCGGCACGCTGCCCGACGGCGCGTTCGCGCTGCTGCCTGGCGACGCGCAGCCCTGGCTCGTGCTCGGCGACGCGCTGCTGCGCTGGACGCCCGCCGGTTACGACCGGCGCCGCGCGCGGCCGGGCGCCACCAGCTTGATCGAACCGATCACGCCGCCGTCGCTGCTCGCGCTGCTGCAGACCGGCTGGGACGGCGCCGTGCCGTTCCTGCACCCGTCCGCCCGGCGCGGCTGAGCTGGTTTTAGGAGCTCGACGCGGCGGCGAGCGACGAGAAGGCGTCGATCACGCTCTGCAGGTGGGCGTGCATGGCCCGCTCCGCGGCCGCCGGGTCCTTGTTGACGACGGCCTCCACGATCGCTTCGTGCTGTGGCAGCGAAACCGACGAGCGACCCGGCACCAGCGACAGCGAGAACTGGTGACGGACGGTGAGATCGCGCAGTTGCTCGAGCAGTTGCGCCGAGATGGTGTGCCTTGAGATCTCGCGCAGCGTCGCGTGGAGCCGGGCGTTGAGCTCGCTGTAGCGCATCAGCTCGCCGCTGGCGACGGCGACGCGCATGTCCTTGATGATCTGCCGGAGGGCCGCGGCCTGCTCTTGGTTGATGCGTTGCGCCGCTCGCGCCGCTTCGCTGCCCTCCAGCAGTTTGCGGACCTCGGTGATCTCGATCGCCTCCGCCAGGCTGACGTCCCGGACGCGCGCGCCGCGGTTGCGCTGAAACTCGACGAGTCCCTGCGCCGATAGCTCCTGCAACGCGGTTCGGACAAGAAATCGCGACACCCCGAACCGTTCGCACAGGTCGGCTTCGATCAGACGTTGCCGGGGGGCGAACTCACCCCCGACGATCGCCGCCCGGATCTGCTCGGCGACGACTACCTGGGGATCGTCCTCGGAACTCATCGCCACCACTTCAGCCTAGGCGCTCCCGCGCAGGATTGTCAACAAAGCGGGCGCGCCGGTGCTGCCGGATTCCCGGCTGACGTGAGAACCGGGTTGCGTCTGTCCCATTCTTGCTCGCAAGATCGTTGACAGTCTTGCGGACAACGGTTAGGCTGCTCGCCACGACGGCGCCCTCGGGAGCTCCAACCACGGCAGCTACCGGACCGCCGACGACCCAGGAGGACGAGTCGAGATGCCAGCCAATCCGCCCGAGGTCCCCGCCCGCGCCGCGGGCCCGGGGGACGCGGCGGGGAAGCCTGACGCGCCTGTGCAGCCGGGTCAGCCCGTCACGGTTCGCCGCCGATTGACGCCGGCGCGCCTGCTCGAGCGCTACGTCGTCATCCTCGCGCTGATCGCGATCGTCGTCGTCTTCTCGATCGTCAAATCGGCGACCTTCCCGACGACCGGAAACATCGACAGCATCCTGACCACCCAAGCGGTGTTGCTGGTCGTGTCCCTGTCGTTGACGGTCGTGCTCTCGGCCGGCGACCTGGACCTGTCGATCGGCGGCATGATCGGCTTCTCGGCGATCTGGATCG
>Ga0302314_10007793_pt1 | contig 19221 bp, 19 predicted proteins | sample III_Palsa_N2_3_FD_200533 | JGI IMG/M metagenome (GOLD analysis project Ga0302314, IMG submission 200533) | Peat permafrost microbial communities from Stordalen Mire near Abisko, Sweden - III_Palsa_N2_3 | ecosystem: Environmental > Terrestrial > Soil > Palsa > Peat permafrost | place: Sweden...
CACATCGTCCACCGGGGCCTGACCCGCGTCTCGGCCAGCGCGATGGCGGCCGCGTCAGCCGTCTGCTCACCCCGCTCGGTGGCCACGGTAAAAGCCCCGTCGCCCGCCGGGAAGAGACCGACGAGGTCGCCGCGCTGCACACCCGCCTCCGCGAGGACCGCGGCGAGCTCCTTCACCCGCCCATTATCGTGTACCAGTTCGACCCAGCCCAACTGCCCGCGCCGTTTGCGGGCCGGCCAGACAGGCCGGGCGGACGCCTGACCCGGTAGGACGGGGGATCACCGGGCCAGGCGCCCTAGCGCCCGGACGGCCGGGGAAACCAGCCGGGCGCGGCCGGGCGGCTGGAGCGGGGACTCGCCGCCCGGCGACTGAAAAAGCTTTTCTATCAGCGTAGCGCGCCGTGCACAGCCGCGCGGCCCGGCTTTGCGCCCGCCGTCAGTCCTGCGGGCCGCCGGCCAGGTGTGCGAGCACCTCGTCGTGCAGCGGGCCGTTGCTGCAGACGACGCTGCCGCCGCCGGGGGTGGCCTCGCCCGCCAGGCTGGTGAACCGGCCGCCCGCCTCTTGCACGATCACCTGCAACGCGGCCAGGTCCCACAGTGTGACCTCGGGTTCCGCGGAGATATCAACGGCCCCCTCGGCGACCAGCATGTGTGACCAGAAATCACCGAACGCCCGGGTCCGCCAGACCGCCTTGGTCAGCGACATGAACCCGTCGAGTCGCCCCGCCTGCGCCCAGCCGCCGATACCCGAGTAGGAGAACGACGCGTCGGCCAGGCTGGTGACCGCCGAGACCTGGCAGCGGGAGGCCTTGGTGAGCGACCGGCCGGTCCACGCGCCGCCGCCGGCCGCGGCCCACCAGCGCCGGCCAAGGGCAGGCGCGGTGACTACGCCGGCGACCACCTGGTCTCCGTCCATCAGCCCGATCAGGGTAGCCCAGACCGGTATGCCGCGGACGTAGTTCTTGGTGGCGTCGATCGGGTCGATGACCCACCGCCGCGGCCCGGAGCCGGTCTGGCCCGATTCCTCGCCGAGCACCGCATCCCGCGGCCGGGACCGGCGCAGGATGTTGCGCAGCGAGTCCTCGGTGGCCCGGTCGGCATCGGACACCGGGGTGAGGTCAGGCTTGGTCTCGACCCGCAGGTCGAGCGCGCGGAACCGCTTGGTCGTGATGTCGTCGGCGGCGTCCGCGAGAACGTGCGCGAACCGCAGATCGTCGTCGTATGTCCCCACTGGCGAAACGCTACCGCCCCGCCTGTCTCGCTGACCAGCGGAGAATGCGGTTACCCGGGTGAGCGGGCCGCGGACTCGGGCATAATCGCGAAAATGAACCCGCTCGGTGACCTGCCCGGCGAGCTCCGCCGCTACGTCCGCGACGGGCGGATCTCGGTCATCCCGGCCAAGCGCACCGCCCGCCTGCTGCTGCTCGACCGGGTCGCCCAGGCCTTCGAACCCGGCCGCCGCTACCCGGAGCTCGCGGTCAACGAAATACTCAAGTCTTTCTACGCCGACCACGCCACGCTGCGCCGCTACCTGGTCGACGAGGAACTATTGTCCCGGACCCCGGACGGCACCTACTGGCGCTCCGGTGGCACCGTGCCGGTGACGGACCATGCCGCGCCGGCGGCGGACCGGGCCGCGCCGGCGGCGGACCAGGAGCGGCCAGGCTAGTCGGCCGACTCGCGGCTGCGCAGCAGGCGGCGCAGCGACTCCAGCCGGGGCAGCGCGTCGTGACCAGCCGCCCATTCGTCGAGCGCGCAGTCGGCTGACAGGTGGTCGCAGCCAGGGGGACAGGCCGCGGTGCCCTCGGCCAGGTCGCCGAACGCCTCGACCAACCGGTCCACCGTCACGTGGCCGAGGCCGAAGCCGCGCACGCCGGGCGTGTCGATGAGCCAGCCGGAATCGTCCGGCAGCCGCAGCGCGATCGCGGACGACGACGTGTGCCGCCCCCGGCCGGTCACCGCGTTGACCCGCCCGACGGCGCGGCCCGCGTCCGGCACGATGGCGTTGACCAGCGACGACTTGCCGACTCCGGACTGGCCGATGAGCACGCTGATCCGGCCGTCGAGCGCCTTGCGCAGCCGGCTCACCGTCTGCGCGGGCAGCGGCTGCCTGGTGGTCAGCATGGAGATGCCAAGCGGCCGGTAGAAGGCACGCAGCTTGCGCGGCGGCGCCAGGTCGGACTTGGTCAGCACCAGCAGCGGGTCGAGGCCGGCGTCGTAGGCGGCGACCAGGCAGCGGTCGATGAACCGGGTCTTCGGTTCGGGGTCGGCCAGCGCGCACACGATCACCAGCTGGTCGGCGTTGGCCACGACTACCCGTTCCAGCGGGTCGGTGTCGTCCGGTGACCGGCGCAGCACACTGGTCCGCTCCTCGACCCGGACGATCCGGGCCAGCGACCCGGCCGACCCGGTCACGTCCCCGGCCAGCGCCACCCGGTCGCCGACGACGACCGAGCCCTTGCCGAGTTCACGCGCCTTCATCGCGGTGACCAGCCGCCCGTCGGCCTCCGGGTCGGCCGGCTCCTCGAGCACGCACCCGTAGCGGCCCCGGTCCACGCTGACCACAAACCCCTCAAGCGCGGACTTGTGCTCCGGGCGCCGCCGGGTACGCGGCTTCGAGCCGCGGCCGGCCCGGACCCGGACGTCGTCCTCGTCGAGGTGGTCCGTCCGCTTGCTCAGCTGTCTTCCCCCCGGACCAGTCCTTCCCAGACCGTGGTGAAGTCGGGGAAGGTCTTGCCGACGGTGGCCGCGTTCAGCACCTCGATGCCAGGCACGCCCAGCCCGAGCACCGCGCCGGCCATCACCATCCGGTGGTCGTCGTAGCTTGCGAAGGCCTGTCCCGGCGCTGCCCGCAGCGGCCGCGGCCGGACGACGAGCCCGTCTGGCAGCTCGGCCACGTCACCGCCCATGGCGTTGATCTCCTTGGCGATCGCCGCCAGCCGGTCGGTCTCCTGGGCCCGGGTGTGCCCGACCCCGGTGAACGTCGACGGCCCGGAAGCGAGCGCCGCCACCGCGGTGAGCGGCAGGCACAGTTCGGGGATGTCGCGCAGGTCCGCGTCGATCCCGTTGATCAGGCCGGATCCGGTGACGGTCAGGTCCTGGGCGCCCCGGGCCACCGAGCCGCCCATCCGGCTGATCACGTCCAGGATCGCGTCGGCCGCCTGCAGCGAGTCGGCCGGCCAGTGCCGGATCGTCACGCTGCCGCCGGTGACGAGCGCGGCCGCGAGGAACGGGCCGGCATTGGACAGGTCGGGCTCGACGGCGAAGTCGCCGAGCTCCAGCCGCCCGGGCGCGACTCGCCAGAAGTCGGGCCGGTGCCCATCGGAGGAACTGGTCTCGACCGTCGCGCCGGCGTCGCGGAGCATCCGCACGGTCATCTCGATGTGCGGCAGCGACGGTACGGGTGGTCCCGAGTGCCGCACCGCCACGCCGCCGTCGAACCGCGGCGCTGCCAGCAGCAGCCCGGAGACCAGCTGCGACGACCCGGACGCGTCCAGCGTCACCGGTCCGCCAGGCACCGACCCGGTGCCGTGCACGGTGAACGGCAGCGCGCCGCGCCCGCCGTCGTCTATCGACGCGCCCAGTGAGCGCAGCGCGGACAGCAGCGCCCCGACCGGGCGCTCCCGGGCCCGCGGGTCGCCGTCGAAGGCGACCGCGGCCGGGGTCAGCGCCGCCACCGCGGGCAGGAAGCGCATGACCGTCCCGGCGTTGCCCACGTCGACCCGTACCGCCGAGCCGCGGGCGGGGGTGCCGGCCGCGATACCGACATCCGCCCCGTGCTCGTGGATCGAGCCGCCGAGGGCGCGCAGCGCCCCGATCGCGAGGGAGGTGTCGCGGGCCTTCAAGACGCCGCGCACCACCGACGGCGAGTCGCTCAGCGCCGCCAGGATCAGCGCGCGGTTGGTGATCGACTTCGAACCGGGCAGCCGCAACGTCGCGCGCACCGGTCCTTGCGCCGCGGGGGCGCGCCAGCGTCCGGAGTCCATAGTCTTGAGGGTATCGGCTGACCCGGGGTACCGGGCGAACCCTTTAACCGGCGGTGAGCTGGCGGGTAGCACCTCCCGGCAGGCGGCCCGGTGGCGGGATTCGCGCAGACCTGACAGCGGGTTTGCTGCGGCGTTTTGTGGTTAAGTAGTTCCAATCCGGTCAAAGGACCCTGCTTTTTTGACGTCGCTGGTTCGGGAAGTCCGTGGTCAGGGCAAGAAGCGCAGGGTTCTTAAGGGAAGGTCATATGTGCGGTCGGTTCGTTTCCGCGCGCAAGCGGCTTGAGCTCCTGCAGGAATTCGCCGCGACGCGCGACGCTGTGCCCGGCGACCGTAACGCGGACTACAACGTCGCCCCGACCAAGCAGATTTACACCGTCATCGAGCACCGGGGCGAGCGCGCCGCCGAGGGCAAGGCCGCCGAGGGCAAGGCAACGCAGGGGCCGCCCGAGCGGGAACTGCGGCTGGTGCGCTGGGGCCTCGTGCCGGCCTGGGCCAAGGACACCAAGGCCGGTGCCCGGCTGATCAACGCCCGGGCGGAGACCGTCGCGGTCAAGCCCTCGTTCCGGGCCGCGTTCGCGAAGCGCCGCTGCCTGATCCCGGCCGACGGCTACTACGAGTGGATGACCGAGGGCAAGGCCAAGCAGCCGTTCTATATCCACCGCACGGACGGCGGCCTGCTCGCGTTTGCCGGGATTTACGAGCTGTGGCGTAACTCGGAGGTTCCTGGGGACCATGAGGACGCCTGGTACTGGTCGGCGTCGATCATCACCACGCAGGCCGCGGACGAGATCGGCCGGATCCACGACCGGACCCCGATGGTCATCGCCCCGGAAAACTGGGCCGACTGGCTCGACCCGGCCAACAACCAGAAAGAGCTGATGCTCGCGGCCATGTGCCCGGCCACGTCCGGGCCCGGCGGCCTGACGTCGTACGCCGTCTCGACGGCCGTCAACTCCGTGCGGAATAACGGTCCGTCCCTGGTCGAGCCGCTCAGCGACGCTGAGCCGCCCGGTTCAGCACTGGGCTGACCGCTCCCCGCCGCAGTACCTGATTCTGACCCGCCCTTCATCACCTGAGGACCGCCGATGGAGATCAGTGTCGTCCGTAAGCGCCTCAAGGAAATGCGCGCCGACCTGGACCGGACGGTTGGGGTACTGCTTGGTGAACATCACCTGGTGCGGGGCGGCGGCGCCGACCCGGGCGACGCGGGCGCCAACCTGACCGAGGCAGACCGGAACGCAGCGTCGATGCAGGCCGCGGTGGCGCAGCGGACCGAGGTGCTGGCGGCGCTGGCGCGGATCGACGACGGCAGCTACGGGCGGTGCACCGACTGCGGCGGACCGGTGCCCGAGCCGCGTCTGCAGGCCCGCCCGGCCACCGCCCGGTGCGTCGCGTGCCAGGCGAAGCGGGACCGCCGCCGCCGGTAGCGGCGGTAACCGCTTGACGCAGCAGGTGATCAGGTGGGTTCCCACCGAGTCATCCGAACGGGCGTGCAGCTCCGTGTCCACCAGCTCGCCGAAACTTGACGGGTCGCGAGCCAGCAGGTAGCTGACCGTCTGCGGGGAAAGCACGGTGCGCGGCCGGATCCAGCTGACTTCCAGGCCGGCCCCGGTGAACAGCTCGCGGAGCTGCTCGGCGCCGTAGCAGCGGGTGATGGTGCCGTCCGGCCACGGGATGAGCACCACGTCGGCGTTGGGCACGTCGACCAGGTGCGGCCAGCGGTGCTGCTCGGCGAGCACCGCCATGCCGTAGGTGAGCGAGTCGACGCAGGCGAGCACCTGGCCGCCCGGCCGCAGCACGCGCGCGATCTCGCTGACGAGTTCCTCGGCCGCCAGCCGCAGCGACAAGGTACGGTCTTCGGCGATCACCCCGTCGGCGCAGCCGTCGGGCAGGAACTCCAGGCCGGTTCCCTCGGCGGTCACCGTGCTCAGCCGGCCACTCGACTCGTAACCGCCAGCCGGCGGCGGGGGCGGCGTCTCCGGGCCGATGACGCGCAGCACGCTGTGCCCCGCGCAGGCGGCTACCTCGGCGGTGCGTGCTCCCGGGCCCGATATGTCAAGCAGGAACCGCTGACCGCCCGGCAGCCAGCTGGTGAGCTGGGCGTGCGCGACGGCGGCGTGAAAGCGCGGGTAGCTGGGGGCCAGGATGCCGCCGCCCCGGGGACCCCTGGCAGACGGCTGCCCGATATCTTCGCCCTTCAGTCGGACCTGCCCACGCGGGGTTCGGGGGGTCGCCCCCCCGGGAGAGATCGGGTGCACGGGGTTTACTCCTGGCCGGGCGCCGCATTCTCGGCGGCCCACAGTTCTTAGCGTTCCCCCGTCCGGCCGTTCCATCCACGGAAACCGGAATTGCGGGGCCCTGGGCAGTGTTGAACGCGTCATGGCACTTGCCTCACCAACACTCGCCCGGCCACGCCGGTCCGCTCCCCGGCATCCGGGGAAGGTATCCTCTTACGGTTACCGAGACGGCTACCGAGAGGGGGTGGGTCCAGTGCCAGAAACGCCTGTGCCTGAGAAGCAGGCCGAGCGCGGTGAGCGCTTTGAGACGGACGTGATGCCGTTCCTGGACCAGCTGTACTCCGCCGCCCTCCGGATGACGAGGAACCCGGCGGATGCTGAGGACCTCGTACAGGAGACCTTCGCCAAGGCCTACGCGTCGTTCCACCAGTTTCAGCAGGGGACGAACCTCAAGGCCTGGCTGTTCAGGATCCTCACCAACACGTTTATCAATACTTACCGCAAGCGGCAGCGTGAGCCGCAGCGGTCCGGAGCCGACGAGGTGGAGGACTGGCAGCTCGCCCGCGCGGCGTCGCACAGTTCCGGCGGCCTCAAGTCGGCCGAGTCGGAGGCGCTGGAAAGGCTGCCCGATTCTGACATCAAGACAGCGCTGCAGTCGCTGCCGGAAGAGTTCAGGATCGCGGTCTACCTCGCCGACGTCGAAGGATTCGCATATAAGGAAATAGCCGACATCATGGGTACCCCGATCGGTACCGTGATGTCCCGGCTGCATCGCGGCCGTCGACAGCTCCGGGAGCTGCTCCAGGACTACGCCGCCGAGCAGGGCCTGGTCCGGGCGAATGCCGAGGAGGGGCAATGAGCTGCGGAAAGCCTCATGAGACGCCGTGTAGCGAGGTACTCGACCGCGTCTACTGGTACCTGGACGGCGAGGTATCCGACGAGGACTGCGAGCACATTCGCATTCACCTTGATGAGTGCGGCCCGTGCCTGCGTGAGTACGGCCTCGAGGAAGCGGTAAAACGGCTCGTCGCCAAGCACTGCGGCTGCGATCCGGTGCCGAGCGAGCTGCGCAGCAAGGTCATGGTGCGGATCCGGCAAGTCCAGCTCGAGATCGAAGTAGCCGATTAGGTCCCCAGGCAGACATCCCTCGCCTGCCGGTGATCAAGTTTTAGGTCTGCGCTTATTGGCATGACCACGTTATCCTGTGGTGGCGGCCTGCCCGACGAGGTCGCCTTGGCATTCCGCACGAGGGAGGACTGCCCGATGAGGGCTTCCGGGGTCTCCTGGGGGTAACGACGGCAATAGGTGCGATTGGGGTCAATGGCGGCTGGCGACGAGGGGGGAGCATGGGCAAGCTCTCGCGCATCGGTTGGCTCTATATCGGAGCAGTTATCGCCGCGGCCGTCATCGTGCTGGCCGCGGGGTCGTATTCTGCGCTCAACTGGAGCCAGATCGGCATACTCGGCCTGCTGCTGATCGCCTGTGAGTCTTCCGCCACCCTGGTGAGCGCCCGTGGTCTCGCCTGGTCCGCGAACACCATGGCGGTGCTGGCCGCGGTAGTGCTGTGCGGTCCGCTCGGCGCTGCCATTGTCAGCTGCGGCACGCTGTTCGGCATCCGGCGCGGGCCCTCGGCCACCCAGCGGCTGTTCAACACGGGCATGTACGTGCTCAGCGCCTACCTGGCCGGCCGGGCCTATCTCGCCGCCGGCGGGAAGGTGGGTGTCCCGGCGCCAAGTGACTTCCCCGGCCTCATCGGACCGTTCGCGGTCGCCGCGGTGGTCCACGTGGCGGTGAACTTCCTGCTCATCACCACCGTCTGCTGGCTCGCCAGCGACCCCGGAGGCGGGGCAGGACGGCTCGGGATCGACTCCAAGGTCTGGCTGACCGACCTCGGGTACGGCGCGTTCGGTGTGCTGATCGCGGCCCTCTGGTCGGTTCTCGGCCCGTTCACCGCGGTGCTCGTGCTGATCCCGGTGTTCGTCGCCCGCTGGGCGGTGGCACAGTTCGCCGCGCAGCAGCGCGCCTACGAGTCCACCGTCAGCGCCTTGTGCCAGGCGGTCGAGACCAAGGACTTCTACACCAGAGGCCACAGTGAACGGGTGTCGCGCGGCGCGGTGATGATCGCCTCGGAAATCGGCATGCGCCCGGAGCGGGTGGGCGCAATCCGCTACGCCGGGATGCTGCACGACGTGGGGAAGATGGGTGTCCCGACATCGGTGCTGCAGAAGCGCAGCTCGCTCACCGACGACGAGTACGCCGCGGTCCAGCTGCACCCGATGCGCGGGCTGGACATGGTCCGGGAGATCGGCTTCCTGGACGAGGCGCTCGCCGGGATCATGCACCATCACGAGCGGATCGACGGCCGCGGCTACCCGATGGGCCTGGCGGGCGACGAGATTCCGGAATTCGCCCGGGTGCTGGCGGTGGCGGATGCCTTCGACGCGATGACGTCAGACCGCTCCTACCGCGGCGCCCGCCCGGTGCCCGAGGCGATCGCCGAGCTGCGCAAGTGGGCGGGCAAGCAGTTCGACCCGGCCTTCGTGGACGCTTTCGTCAGCGCGATCGAGCGCGACGGCTGGACGGCGCCTGAGGCCGCGCCCGCGCAAGAGCCGCTGCGCACCATCGAGAGCCTGTGACGTGGTGGCCGCCCGACTGTACGAGCCGCGCGGGTTGTCCCGGTCCGGTCAGGACGCCGGCCACCTGCTGCTCGCGTTTGCCGGGCTGCTTGTCATCTGGTCGGTCGCGCAGACCGCCGTCAGCGGTCTGCACGATGTGCATGCCGCGCTGGCGTTCGGCGCGCTGATTGCCTTTGGCGAGCTGCTGCGGCTGAACCTGCCGGGGGACCGGGAAGCGGCCCCCATCGCGACCGCGGGGGCGCTGGCCTACGCGCTGCTGCTGCCGGTCGGGGGGCACCCGGCCCGGCCGTGGGTGTCGCAGGTGATCGCGGTGACCGCGATCGCGATGATCGTCGGCGCACTGCCGCACCTGGCGGTGGGCCGCCCGGCCCGGCTCACCGCGATGTCCGCGCGGCTGGTCGCCGTCTCCTGCGTGGCCGCTGCCTTCCGTCCGATCGCCAACGCCGGGCTGCTCGGCAGCCGGTGGTGGACGCAGCTGCCGGTCATGCTCGGGCTCATCGTCGTCGCCTGGCTGCTCGAGTCGGCGCTGACCGCGCTGATCCGGACAAACGAGCTGCGCACCCGGTTCACCGTCGCGCTCCTCGACGAGCTGCGGGTCCAGTGGCCGATCGCCGCCGCGACCGGGGCGTCGGCGCTGCTGATCGCGTTCGCGGTCGAGGTCATGGGGCTGGCCGCGGTCGCCGTGTTCGCCGCCCCGCTGCTGGTCACCCAGGTCGCGCTGCGCCGGTACGCCGGGATCAGGGCCACCTACCTGCAGACGGTGCGCACGCTGGCCCGGGTGACCGAGATCGGCGGCTACGTGGAGACCGGCCACTCGGCCCGGGTCAGCCGGCTGTCGGTGGCCATCGGCCGGGAGCTCGGCATGCCCGAGGCGACGTTGCTTGAGCTGGAGTACGCCGCGCTCATGCACGACATCGGGCAGCTTTCGCTGCGCGACCCGGTGCCCGGCGGCGCCACCGTGCTGGTAGCCCGCGACGAGCAGCGGCGCATCGCCGAGTACGGCGCCGAGGTGATCCAGCAGGCCCGGGTGCTCGACTCGGTGGCCGACATCGTGCGCCGCCAGTCCGACCCGTGCCGTCCGGCCGACCGCTCCCAGCCGCCGCCACTGTCCAGCCGCATCATCCGCGCCGCCAATGCCTACGACGACCTGGTCGGCAGCTCGGCCGACATTTCCCGGGCAGCGGAAGCGGTCGCGCGACTGCGGCTGGACACCGCCTGCGAATACGATCCGCGGGTGGTCGACGCGCTCGGCCTGCTGGTGCTCGGCGCCTGACGCTGCCTTCACACCCCGCTGGTGCTGCGCGGGTACTCGGCGGTCACGTCGGTGATCACGTTGACCAGGTAGGGGACGTCGGAGTTGAAGGCGCGCTTGAGGGCCGGGGCGATCCCGGCCGGGCTGGTGACCATTTCCCCGGCCCCGCCGAGCGCGCTGACCACCTCGTCGTACCGCGTTTGCGGCCGCAGGTCGGCCGCGACGTCGTACCCGTAGACCGCCTTCATCGGCGCTTTTTCCAGCCCCCAGGCCGAGTTGTTGCCCACGATCATCACGACCGGGAGGTTGTGCCGGACCAGGGTGTCGACATCCATCAGCGACAAGCCCGCCGCGCCGTCGCCGAGCAGCAGCACCACCTGGGACGAGGGATGGGCCAGCCGGGCGCCGATCGCGTAGCCGAGGCCGGTGCCGAGGCAGCCGTAAGGGCCGGGGTCGAGCCAGCGGCCGGGGAACGCCGGCTCGATGACGCGGCCCGCGAAGGAGACGAAGTCACCGCCGTCGCCGATGACGACCGCGTCGTCGTCGAGCTCGCGCAGCAGCTCGCCGTAGATCCGCATCGGGTGGACCGGCGAGGCCTCGGTTTCCAGCAGCGAGGTGTCGGCGGCCACGGCTGCCCGCGCCGTCCCCCGCAACTGGGCCAGCCACTCCATGTCGCCCGCGGGACGTTGCCCGCACGCGTCGGCCAGCGCGGTGAAGAACGCCCCCAGGTCACCAGACGCCGACGCCGCGAGCGGGCAGTGGGCGGCGATGCCGCCGGGGGAGTCGGCCACGTGCACTACCTTGGCCGGTGCGTCCTGCGGGCCGAAGCTGCCGTAGCGGAGCCGGAAGTCGAGCGGGACGCCGGCCACGATGACCAGGTCGGCCTCGGCCAGCGCGACCGACCGGGCCCGGGTCACCAGCAGCGAGTGGCCGCGCGGCAGGATGCCGCGCCCCTGGCCGTTGGTGATGACCGGCAGCCGCAGCGCTTCCGCGCACAGCCGGGCGGTCTCCTCCGCGCCGCCCAGCCAGACGTCCGAGCCGAGTACCAGGACCGGTCGCCGTGCCTGGCCGAGCAGCGCCGCGATCGCCGCCACGTCCTGCCCGTCAGGCGGTGACGGCGCGGGCAGCGCGGTGTCGGGGAAGTCCACGGTTGCCTCACCGTAGATCGCCTCGAGCGGGAAATCGCAGAACACCGGGCCGCGGTGCGGAGTCAGCGCCAGCCGGAGCGCCTCGTTGACCGAGGATGCGACGCGGTCCGCGGCGTGCTCGGTCCAGGCGCGCTTGGTGACCGGCGCGAGCAGCGGCACATGGTCCATCTCCTGCAGCGCGCCCTTGCCCCACAGGTAGTCCGGGGAGCGCCCGCCGAGCACCACCACCGGCGCGCCGTTGAACCAGGCCGAGGTGACCGCGCTCACGCTGTTGGTAACCCCCGGGCCCGCGGTGACCGCGGCCAGCCCGGGAACCCGGGTCAGGCGCGCGAGTCCCTCGGCGGCGAACACGGCGGTCTGCTCGTGCCTGACGTCCACCAGCCGCAGCGGCGGGTCGGCCTTGACGGCGCCGTCGTAGAGCGGGAACACGTGCCCGCCGGACAGGGTGAACATGGCGGTTACCCCGTACCGCTGCGCGACCGCGACGGCTTGCGCCCCTACGGGCCCGGAAAGAGAGCTCACCTGCCGAACGTTACTCGGGCGGCAAGAGTTTGGGGAGGGCGGCTGAGCAGGCCGCACCCGTCCGGACCAAGGGCCGGGAAAACAGCGGAGTCCGAACGGGTGCGGCGTGCTCTCAGCCGTCCAGCCGCGCCCCGGCGCCGGCCGGCACCGGGACCGGGGCCTGGTCCGGGTCGGCCAGGTACTGCTCAGGCAGCGTCTCGTCAGCCCCCTCGGGTGCCCGGACGGCCTTCAGGATCAGGGTGAGCACGACGGCGACGACCAGGTTGAGCAGCACCGCGGTGAGGCCGATGTAAATCGTGTGCCCGAACTCGATGTCCGACGACCCGGCCCAGTGCGACGCGGTCACGCTGGACACGTTGTAGGCGGCGATGGTGCCGAAGAGCATCCCGGCGAGCCAGCCCGCCAGCAGCGCCCAGCGGTGGAACCAGCGGGTGAACAGCCCGCCGATGAGCATCGGGGCGAGCTGCAGGATCCAGATTCCGCCCAGCAGCTGCAGGTTGATCGAGAAGGTGTGCGGCAACTCCACCGCGAACAGCAGCGCCCCCAGCTTGACGACCAGGGACACCCACTGCGACATCCGCGTCTGCAGCGCCGGGGAGGCATCCTGCTTGAAAAACTCGACGAAGACGTTCTTGGTGAACAGGTTGGCGGCGGCGATCGACATGATCGCCGCGGGCACCAGGGCGCCGATGATGATGCCGGCGAAGGCGACCCCGGTGAACCAGCTGGGGAACATGTGCTGGAACAGGTACGGCACCGCCAGCTGCGCGTTCCCCGCTTTCTTGACGTTGGCCGCGGTCACCGGGTCGGCCACCGCCATGTAGCCGAACAGCGCGATGAGCGCGAGCAGGACCGAGTACAGCGGGAGGTAGATCATGTTGCGCTTGACCGCGCCGCGCCGCTTGGCGGCGAGGGTGCCGGTGATCGCGTGCGGGTAGAGGAACAGTGCGACGGCCGAGCCGAGGGCCAGGGACGCGAAGTCGAGCCGGGTGCTGCCGATGGACTGGGCGACCGGGACGAAGGTACCGAGCGGCTTTTTGGTCACCGGGCTGATCGCGGCGAAGTGCGCCTGCGCGAACCCGAAAATGTGCCCCCAGCCGCCCAGCCTGGTCGGGATGTAGAAGACCGCCACCAGCACGAAAACGTAGATCAGGGTGTCCTTGATGAAAGCGATCATGGCGGGCGCGCGCAGGCCGGACACGTAGGTGAAGATCGCCAGCACCAGGAAGGCGATGAACAGCGGCAGGTCCTTGACGAACGAGTTGCTGGACGAGGCGCCGACGCCCATCACGGTCAGCACCGCCTGGATGCCGACCAGCTGCAGCGCGATGTACGGCATCAGCGCCAGGATCCCGGTGAAGGCGGCCGCCAGGGCCAGGCCGCGCGACCCGTACCGGCCGCGGATGAAGTCGGCCGGGGTGACGTAGCCGTGCACCCGGGAAACCGACCACAGCCGGGGCAGGAAAATGAACACGATCGGGAACACCATGATGGTGTAGGCGACGGCGTAGAACCCGATGGAGCCCGAGCCGAACACCAGGGCGGGCACCGCGATGAAGGTGTAGGCGGTGTAGAGGTCGCCGCCGAGCAGGAACCAGGTGATGAACGTGCCGAAGCCGCGCCCGCCCAGGCCCCACTCGTCGAGGTTCATCATGTCCGCGCGGCGCCAGCGCGCCGCGGCGAACCCCACCCCGGTGACGACGACGAACAGGATGATGACGATGGTGAACGTGGTGACGTTGACGCCGCTCACTGGCCGTCCTCGCTTCCGGCTTCAACCGATCGCACGGTGCCTTCAGCCAGTACCGCGCCGCTGGCTCGCCCGGTGCCGGGTCGGGCGAGCCGCTTCTGCAGCAGCGCCGCGATCCACAGCAGGAGCGAGCTGACCGGCATGATGATCAGCAGGTACCAGTAAAAGAACGGGAAGTCGCCCCACTTGGGAGTGAGGCGCGAGTAGAGCGGCACCCAGAGCACCAGAAAGATATCGACGGCCACCAGGAGGGCGATGGCGGTCGAGGTGATTGGGTGCGCGGCGATGGCGCTGCGGGACCTGATGGTCGCCTGAGTCATCGGGTTCCTCTCGGCAACGTTGCACGGGCGGATCACTGACTGGCGAGCCATTTCATCCTGGTAGTGCGCTTTTGTCGGGATTTACCGGGGCGGGCAGGATGAAAAGGTTCGTACCACGGAGTCACAAGGTCACCACTATGCTGCGCCGAACCGACCGAATTAGCAATATTTCTAATGATTTGCGGCACTGTAGTCAGGGCCCGCTAATCAGGTCCGGTATTCAGCCCCCGGTCCGGCCGCCGCCGAGGGCGGGCGCCAGGCCCGCGCGGGCGACGGCGCGGAAATCCGCCCCCGGCAGCGTGCTGCTGCCCGCGGGCAGCAGGCCGGCCAGCGGGCCGCCGGCCAGGACTTGCAGGTCGGTCAGGTTTTCCCGCTCGGCCAGGCCCGCGTCGCCCGGCCAGCTGCCGACCACGACCCCGGCCGCCGGTATCTTGCGCGCTCGCAGTGCCTCCAGGGTGAGCGCGGTGTGGTTGAGCGTGCCGAGCCCGGCCGGGACGACGACCAGCGCCGGCGCGTCCAGCGCCGCGGCCAGGTCGGGAAGAGTCGCGCCGGCCGGGTCGTAGCGGACTAGCAGACCGCCCGCGCCCTCCACCAGGACCAGGTCCCGGCTGGCGGCGAGGCGCTCGATGAGCGCGGCGGCGCGGCCGAAGTCGGCCGGCGGCAGCCCGGACACCCGGGCCGCGGCCTCCGGCGAGAGCGGGTCGGGGAACCGGGCGAGCTCGTGGGTGTCGGTGACGCCGGACAACCGGGTGATGACCGCCAGGTCCGGTGTGTCGCTGCCGGGGCCGTCATGCACGCCGGTCTGCGCCACCTTGACCACGGCGGTCCGCTGCCCGGCGGCGGCCGCGAGCGCGGCGACCGCGGCCGTCACGATGGTCTTGCCGACGCCGGTCCCGGTGCCGGTGATGAACAGGATGCCCCGGGGCCCGGTTTCGGTCACAGGGTCGAGCGTACCGGCGACGTCCGGCGGAGCCTGGTAATGAACTTGTAGCGGTCGCCGCGGTACCACGACTGCGCCCACTCGACCGGCTGGCCGGTCGAGTCGATCGCGTGCCGGGACAGCAGCAGCAGCGGGATGCCGGCGTCGACGTCGAGCAGCTGAGCGTCGTGCGGGTCGGCCAGTACGGTCTCGATGGTCTCCTCGGCCTCGGCCAGCTGGATGCCGTAGCCGGTGCGGAGCGTCTCATACAGTGACGCGTGCCGCTCCAGCTGCCGCCGCAGTCCGGGGAAGCGGCGGGCGGGCAGGTGCGAGGTGTCGATCGACATCGGCTCGCCGTCGGCCAGCCGGAGCCGGTGGATCCGCAGCAGCCGGCCGCCCGGGCGTACGTCGAGCAGGGTGGCGAGCTGGTCGTCGGCGGTGACGTAGCCGATGTCGAGGATCTTGGTCTGCGGGTGCAGGCCGTGCTGGCGCATTCCTTCGGTGTAGCTGGCCAGCTCGAGCGGCTGGGCGACTTTCGGCTTGGCGACGAAAGTGCCCTTGCCCTGCATCCGCAGCAGCCGTCCTTCGATCACCAGCTCGGCCAGGGCTTGCCTGACGGTGGTGCGGGACGTCCCGTAGAGCCGGGCGAGTTCCCGCTCCGGCGGGACCGGGCTGCCGGGCGACATGGCCGCCGTAAAGTCAAGCAGCTGCTTCTTGACCTGGTAGTACTTGGGCAGCCGGAGCAGGGCGGGCGACGGGGCGACGTCCGTGAGCGTGCCGGGCACGCCATCGTTGTCCTCGGCCGGCATCGGGAACGCGGTCATCGGTAGTACCTCCCCGCTTTTTGCGGTATTCCGGCCATGATGACAGTGTTCCCGCACTTCGGCCAGTAGACGTAGCCCGTTTTTGGCTGTGCGCATAATGCCAGGTCGTGCCCAGCCAGGGCAAATCTGCCCGCGCGGGCCATGTCATCATGGGAGCGTGCCGTCACTCACTGACCTCGCCAGAAACCTGACCAGCCTGTCCGGACCGGAGCTGGAGTGGCTGCACTCCCTGGTGTCGGACTGGCAGCTGCTGGCCGACCTGTCGTTCGCGGACCTCATCTTGTGGGTGCCGCTGCGGGATTCCGCGGACGCCGCGGCTGCCGGCTGGGTGGCAGTGGCGCAGATGCGGCCGACGACGGGTCCGACCTCGTTCCCCGACGACGTGGTGGGCACCCAGGTCGCGCCGGGGGAGCGGCCGGTGCTCGACACTGCCCGGGCCGACCGGCGCATCCACCGGGAGAGCGACCCCGACTGGACCTCCGGCGTCCCGGTCCGGGCGGAGGCCATCCCGGTGACGCGCAACGGCGGGGTGATCGCGGTTATCGAGCGGTCAACCAACCTGAACGGGGCCCGCACGCCGAGCCGGCTCGAGCTCACGTACCTGGCGGGAGCGGACGACCTGTCGCGGATGGTGTCCGAGGGCACCTTCCCCTACCCAGGCCACGACATCACCCTGGTCCGCTCGCCGCGGGTGGGGGACGGCCTGCTGCGGCTTGACACAGCGGGGCGGGTCACCTTCGCCAGCCCTAATGCCCAGTCCGCCTACCGCAGGCTCGGGCACGCGGCCGACCTGGTGGGCTCCGAACTCGGCAGCGCGACGGTGCAGCTGGCGGCGTCCGGCGCGCCCGTCGATGAGTCGCTGATGCTGGTGACCCGCGGCCGGGCACCCAGGGAAACCGAGATCGACGTCAACGGCACGGTGGTTCAGCTCCGCTCGATCCCGCTGGTGGTGGGCGGTCAGCGGACCGGTGCGCTGGTCCTGGTACGGGACGTCACCGAGCTGCGCCGCCGGGAACGCGAGCTGCTGACCAAGGAAGCGACTATCAGGGAGATCCACCACCGGGTCAAGAACAACCTGCAGACAGTCGCGGCGCTGCTCCGGCTGCAGGCCCGGCGGCTGTCTCAGCCGGAAGCGCGCGATGCGCTGCAGGAGGCGGTGCGCCGGGTCGGGTCGATCGCCATCGTGCACGAGACGCTGTCCCACGCGCCGGAGGAGATCGTGGACTTCGACGACATCGCGGACCGGGTGGCGATGATGGCGGGCGAGGTGTCCTCGCCCGAGGTGCGGGTAACGCCAAAGATCACCGGTCAGTTCGGCATGCTGCCGGCGACGGTGGCGACGCCGCTGGCGATGGTGCTGACCGAGCTGCTGCAGAACGCGCTGCAGCACGGATTCGGCTCCTACCAGCGTTCCCCGGGCAACGAAGACGGCATCATCGAGGTGGTGGCCGCCCGGGCTCCCGAGCTGCTGACCGTGACGGTCACCGACAGCGGGGCCGGCCTGCCACCCGGATTCGACCTGGAGAACACGACCAGCCTTGGCCTGCAGATCGTGCGCACCCTGATTGAAGGCGAGCTCGGCGGGCGGATCAGCCTGCATCCGCGGGCCGGCGGCGGCACGATCGCCGTCGTCGACCTGCCGGTCCGCTACGAGCCGAAGTAAGAGTCAGACGCCCGCACGGGCACGCAGCCGGAGCGTCCGGCGCTTGACCGTGCGCCGCTCGTCCTCGCTCATGCCGCCCCATACACCCGCGTCCTGGCCGGAGTCGATGGCCCAGCGGAGGCACTCATCGACCACCGTGCACCGGCGGCAGACCTGCTTAGCTTCTTCGATTTGGAGGAGCGCAGGCCCGCTGTTTCCGATCGGGAAGAACAGCTCTGGATCTACCTCACGACAGGCGGCGATGTGGCGCCAGTCCATGGTGTCCCCTTCTCGGCGTAGCGGCTGGTCATCGGTGAGGCCGCCACACGCCACTCCGTGCTTGTGAAGCAATTCACGAGCTAGGTGATATGTCGGCAATGCCGTGGCATTCCCGATCTTTGGTTGGCGCCAGTTGGGTCACGGTCCGGCATTGTGAGCCAGGCCACGATCCGGAGAGCGGCAAACTCGCGTCAGCAATGTTCAAACGCGCTGAGTTACGACGCCCCCAGGCACCGGAACTAGCCTCTCAACCGGGCGAAGCCAGCGCAAGAGGGCGCGGCAAACAGGGAAGCTTAAATTTATGTCAGATCCATCACAGTAAGAGAGATTGGTCACGCTATTACTGTTAGTGCGCCGGGGACATACCGGAACGCGACCGACTCAGTCTCCCCCAGGTACTCGCCGTCGATGTGAAAGGCGATCGGGCGGACAGCTTCGAAGGCAAGCTCACCGAGCGCGGTCGCGCTCACCACGTCCCGCCCGACCGGGGGATCTCCCTCGGCCGAGTGCATCATGTGGCTGAGGATGGCCAGTGTGGTCAGGGTGCGCAGCCGTCGGAGCGCGAACATGTCAAGCCCGGAGCTCAAGTCGGCGTGCGCGGGACGCACTGGGCGGCTGCCCAGGTAGGTCCACGGCGAGCTGTTGGTGACCACGCCCGCGAACAGGCCGTTCACCGCGGGCTCGCCGGGCACGCGCAGGGTGAGTGCCGGGCGGCGGCGGTCGGTGCGGTAGTACCGGCGTACCGCGGTGCGCAGGTAGGCGGCCACGGTGCCCCGGCGGCCGTGCTCCCGCTGCTGGTCCATGTCCTTGATGATCTCGGCGTCCACCCCGAGGCCGGCGCTGAAGGTGAAGAACCGCTCACCGGCCAGGCCGAGCCCGATCTGGCGCTGTTCGCCGGCGCTGATGGCGGCGAGGATGCGCTGCACCGCGCTGCCGGCGTCGGGTGGCAGGCCGAGCGTGCGGGCGAACACGTTGGCACCGCCGCCGGGCACCGGCGCGATGGCCGGGCGCAGGGCCGGGTCGGCTATCTGCATCAGCCCGTTGACCACCTCGTTCACCGTTCCGTCGCCGCTGAACGTGACCACCAGCTGGTACCCCTCGACGGCGGACTCGGCGGCCAGCTTGCCCGCGTGACCGCGATATTCTGTCTGCCGGGTGTCCAGCTCAAGCTGGGAGCCGAGCGCGCGGACGACCAGGCCGGCATCCCGCCCGGTCATGGAAGTAGCGCGAGGATTGATGATCAGCAGCGCGCGCACGTTGCTCAGGTTAACGGTGCCGGAAAGGATGCGACACTATGGGTATGCGTTCTACCGGCGTGGCGCATGGAACGCCGATGCTCCTGGTGGCCGCGGCGGCCCTGGCCGCCGAGGCGGCGGGCCTGTGCGTGGCGGCCGTGCTGAACGGGATCGACGCCGCATCCGGCCAGGACTGGACCACTGGCAACGCCGTCGCTTTCATCGTGATCGAGCTGATCGTCGCGGCCGGCGTGGCCGCGCTCGCCGCGGCGGTTGCCCGCGCGCGGCCATGGAGCCGCACCCCGGCGGTGATGACGCAGGTCTTTACCATTTTCATCGCTGTCTGGCTGCTCCAGGCGCACCGCTACGGCTGGGGCCTGCCGGCCCTGGTACTGGCGGTCGCGGGGCTCGCCGGGATTTTCGCGCCGGCCAGCCTGCGCGCCCTGAACCGGGACCGCTAGCCGGGCGCGGG
>Ga0302314_10007795_pt1 | contig 19213 bp, 12 predicted proteins | sample III_Palsa_N2_3_FD_200533 | JGI IMG/M metagenome (GOLD analysis project Ga0302314, IMG submission 200533) | Peat permafrost microbial communities from Stordalen Mire near Abisko, Sweden - III_Palsa_N2_3 | ecosystem: Environmental > Terrestrial > Soil > Palsa > Peat permafrost | place: Sweden...
CGTCGGCGATCGCAGCCACCGGCGCACCGTCGCTCACCGCCACCACGCGGAACCCCGGCGGCGGGCTGGTCACTTTGTCGCCATGGCTCATCCACACTTGCTCGCGCGCACCGTGCTGCCAGACGCCAGTGAAAAGCGGGCAATCGGCGATCACCTCCACGATCGCGCGGCCGAATTCGCGATTACCCTCGGCTTCCACCACGCCGCCCAATTGCGCGCACATGGTTTGCTCGCCGTAGCAAATTCCCAGCACCGGCAAGCCACAGCTGAACACATAATCCGGCGCGCGCGGTGATCCGGTCTCCAGCACGCTAGCGGGGCTGCCGGACAGAATAATCCCGCGCGGGTTGAAGGCGCGGAACCGCGATTCTTCAGCGCTGAACGGCCATATCTCGCAATAGACCCCGCTCTCGCGCAGACGCCGCGCGATCAGCTGCGTCACCTGGCTGCCGAAATCGAGGATCAGTATGCGGTCGTGAAAAAGATTGGCATCAAACAGATTGCTCATCGCTCACCTTTGCATCGGCGCGCCGTTCCAGCACCGCGCCAAAAAATCCGTCCGTGTCATGCACTCGCGGGGTCAGGGACAAATAGGGTCCCGCGCACGGCACCGCCCCCTCGCCCCACGCCTGCTCCAGCGGCACCAGCGCAAAATCCGCATGCCGGGTCAGAAACGCATCGATCTGCTGCTCGTTCTCCGCCGGCAACAGCGAGCAGGTCGCATACACCAGCCGGCCGCCCGACTTCACCAGACGCGCTGCGCTGTCCAGAATCGCAGCCTGCTTCGGCACCAGTTCGATCAGGTCAGTCTCGGTCAGCCGCAAGCGCCCATCGGGATTGCGCCGCCAGGTCCCGGTGCCGCTGCACGGCGCATCGACCAGCACCCGGTCGAAGCTGCCGGCGCGGCGTTTCAGCCATTTGTCGCCGGGTTCGATCAGATGTCGTTCGACGTTGAACGCGCCCGCGCGCCGCAGTCGCTTCACCGCGCCTTCGAGCCGCGGCGCCGACACATCGCACGCGACGATCTGTCCCTTGTTTTGCATCAGCGCCGCCAGAGCCAGCGTCTTTCCGGCCGCTCCCGCGCACCAATCCACCACGCGCATGCCCGGCTTGGCGCCGACCAGGATCGCAACCAGCTGGCTACCTTCGTCCTGAATTTCGATCTTGCCGTCCTGGAATGCCTTGCCGCTGGTCACCGGCCGCCGGCCCTGCACCCGCAGCCCGAGCGGCGAGAATTTCATCGATACCGCCTCGATCCCCTCGGCCACCAGCAGCGCGGTCGCCTCGGACAGCGTGGATTTCAGCAAATTCACCCGCAGATCGAGCGGCGCTTCGTCCCCCAGCGCCGCGATTTCGGCTTCCAGCTTGGCGCCGAACCGATCGCGCAGCAGCGGCACGACAAATTCCGGCAGTTCCAGCCTGACATATTCCGGCATCGCGGGGTGTTCCAGGCTGCGCCCCTCGATCTTGCGCAGCACCGCCCGTTCAAAATCTTCCAGTCTGGCGGCCCCGAATTTCCCGCCCGAGAAGCTCTGCTCGACCCCCGCCAAGTCCCAGCCTTCCAGCAGCAGCGACGCTGCCACCAGCATCCGCGCCGATGGCTCGCCGCCGACGTATTCCAGCCACCACCCCAGCCGCCGCCGCGCGCGCAGCACGCCCCAGACTCGGTCTGATATCGCGCGTCGATCGCCCGACCCGATGAACCGCCGTTCGCGAAAGAACCCGTTGGCGACAGCATCGGCGGGCTTCCTACCCGCTTCCTCGATCGCCTCCAATAATTCTATCGAGGCCGCCACCCGGGCCGCTGGGGTCATTCACAGGTCCTTAGTAATAAAAGTTTTTTGCTTCTTTTTTTCAAAAAAGAAGACTTCCTGCTTCTTTTTGTGAACAAAAAGAAGCAAAAAAACTTTATCAATTTAGTTTTCTTGCCGATAATTCGGCGCCTCGCGCGTGATCGCGACATCGTGCACATGGCTCTCGCGCAAACCGGCACCGGTGATGCGGCGGAAACGGGCGTTTTGCTGCAGCTCCGCGATGTTCCCGCTGCCGGTGTAGCCCATCCCGGCGCGAACGCCACCCACCAGCTGATGCACCACCGCCGCCACCGGACCGCGATAAGCCACTCGCCCCTCGATTCCCTCGGGCACCAGCTTCATCTGATCGGCCACGTCCTGCTGGAAATAACGATCCGCCGAACCTTGCGCCATCGCGCCGAGCGAACCCATGCCGCGATACGATTTATACGATCGGCCTTGATACAAAAAGGTCTCGCCCGGGCTTTCATCAGTGCCCGCCAGCAACGACCCGATCATCACCGACGAAGCACCCGCCGCCAGCGCCTTCACCACGTCGCCCGAGGTGCGAATCCCGCCGTCGGCGATCGCCGGCACGCCCCGTTCGTTGGTCGCCGCCGCGGTCTCGCGCACCGCAGAGAATTGCGGCACGCCAACGCCGGCGACCACCCGCGTGGTGCAGATCGAGCCCGGCCCGATCCCGATCTTCACCGCGTCGGAGCCCGCCTCGATCAACGCCAGCGCGCCCTCCGGCGTCGCGACATTGCCGGCGATCACCTGCACGCTGTTGGAAATCCTCTTAACCTTTTCTACCGCCGCCAGCACCCCGGCGGAGTGCCCGTGCGCGGTATCGATCACCACCACGTCGACGCCCGCGGCCACAAGCGCCTCCGCCCGGGCGATGCCGTCCGGACCCACGCCGGTCGCCGCCGCCACCCGCAGCCGGCCCAACTCGTCCTTGTTGGCAAGTGGATGGGCGTCGGACTTGTCCATGTCCTTCACCGTAATCAGCCCGATACAGCGATAGGCGTCATCGACCACGATCAGCTTTTCGATCCGGTGCTGGTGCAACAGATGGCGCGCTTCCTCGGGACTTACGCCCTCCCGCGCGGTGACCAGATTCTTGTACGTCATCATATCCCGCACCCGAGTCGCGGGATCGGTGGTGAACCGCACGTCGCGGTGGGTAAGTATGCCGACCAGCTTGCCGGTGCCGGGTTCGACCACCGGAAACCCGCTGATCCGGTGGTTCGCCATCAGCGTCCGCGCGTCGGCGAGGGTTTGATCGGGACTGATGGTGAGCGGATTCACCACCATGCCCGACTCGAACTTCTTCACCCTTCGCACCTGTTCGGCCTGTTCGGCGATGGTGAGATTCTTGTGGATCACGCCGATCCCGCCGAGTTGCGCCATCACGATCGCCATCGCGTGCTCGGTGACGGTGTCCATCGCCGATGACATCAGCGGAATATGGAGATCGATCAAGCGGGTAAGCCGAGTGCGCGTATCGGTGGCGCCGGGCAGCACCGCGGAATAGCCCGGCACCATCAGCACATCGTCGAAGGCCAGCGCCTCGGCGATCGGCGAAAGTGTGAAGGGATCGATCGAGGGGAGCTCTGCCATGGCGGGGGCCTTTTCATCCGCAACCTTGGCGGCCCCTCATAGTGTGCAGCGCGGGAGCTTGCAAGCACCGCGACGCATGGGCCGTATCCCGCAGCGTAATGCGCTGTTCGCGACTGTGACCGATCGGCCACAACTTCGGCCAAAAGCGGATCGTTACGGTCAGGTCGGTCGCACGGCCGATTGACACCGTCAGGTTATTGGAAGTGAATGGTTCCTAGGCCGGTTAGTTGGCATGACAGTAGGTTGCACGACCGTCCTATTCGTAAAAACGCCAGGGGAAACATGATGTCCGCTCTGCTCCGCTTACGCTTGTCTGGCTTCCGGCGCTCACTCGCATTCGCCTCGGTCTCTGTCATTGCTCTCGGAAGTGGTGGCTCTGTCGCCTGGGCGCAAACGTCCAACAGCACGGTAAGCACCGTCACGCAAAACAGCGCGTCGTTGCGCGAGGTGGTCGTTACCGCGGAGCGTCGCAGGTCCACGGTGCAGAAGACCCCGGCCTCGATCTCGGTCCGCAGCGGTCAGGACATGCTGGCCCAGGGGCGGCTGCAGCTCAGCGATATCCTGGAAGACGTGCCGGGCGTGAGCGGCGTCTCAAGCCAGTCCGCAAGCGGCAACTCGACCACCACGCCGTCCAATCCCTATGCCAACATCGTGATCCGCGGCGTGCTGCCCGATCAGGTGGGCGACGGCAGCCAGATCCCCACCACCGCGGTCTACGCCGACGAGGTCTATGAAGGCATCGGCAGCGACTACGACATCAACCGGGTCGAAATTCTGCGCGGCCCGCAGGGCACGCTCTACGGCCGCAGCGCCACCGGCGGCGTGATTTCGATCCATACCAACGATCCGGTGATCGGCAAATTCCAGGCGACCGTGAACGGCACCTACGGCAACTACGATCTGCGCGACATCCAGGGGGCGGTAAATATCCCGATCGCCAGCGAACTCGCGATTCGCGTCGCCGCCCGCGAGTTCGACGAACTCGGCTACCTCAACTTTCGCGACGGATCGCAGGAAAAAACCGAAGGGCGCGTGAAGCTGTTGTACCAGCCCAGTGCGGATCTGTCGGTGCTGCTGGGCTTTGCCGCGGAAGAGGACCACAACCACACGGGCGGTCCCGGCTACCAGGAGGTGGCGCCCAACGACGTTGCGCTCGTCGCCGTGAACCCGGTCACCGCCGACGAGACCCATCAGCACCAATTCTGGGCGAACGTGAATTACGATTTAGGTCCGGCTACAGTGACCTACATCCCGAGCTTCCGCCGACTGGACACGGTAGCACCCGCCTACGTTGGGCCGTCTGCGGGGGTAGTAGGCTACAACCCCTCTGTCACGCCGTTCGACCAATATATCACCCAGGAAGCCCGGATCACCTCGAACGGCGCCAGCAAGCTCAGCTGGCTCGGTGGTGTGTTCTATTATAACGAAATGATCAAGAACGACATCTACCTGAATTGGCTCCACTCGGGTGCGACAGCGTTTGCCACCGACCAGCGTAAGATCACCCAGGACGTCGGCGTGTTCGGTGAATCGACCTATGCATTCGACCCGACACTGCGGTTAACCGGCGGATTACGCTACGACTACACCGCGATCGATCACACCGAGACCTATGAGAACAACGCCACGCGCTCGTGTGGCGACGGGGCGACGGGTATGATGTGCGGGCCGCCGGAGCCGACCTTTGGCCTGCCTGAAGATCTGTTGGCGCTGACGCTTACAAGCAAGCCGGGCTTCAGGAGCTTCAACGACCTTACTTACAAGGTCCGGCTCGAGAAAGACCTCACCCCGGTGAATATGGTCTATGGCTCGGTCGCCTCCGGCTTCCTACCGGGCGACGTGCAGGTCGGGACGACCGGTTCCGGTCAGCCCTACGTCAACCCCTACAATGAGGAAACCCTCACCGCCTTCGAAATCGGCAGCAAGAACCGCTTCCTCGACAACACGCTGCAGGTCAATGCCGCAGCTTATTACTACCTCTACAGCGGTTATCAGCAAGACGTCGAACTCACGCCGCAGATCCCGGGGTCGGCGCATATCACCTTCGGCTCGCCGGCGCGGATGTACGGTCTCGATTTCGAAGCGACCTACCGCGTGACGCCGAACGACAGCTTCCACGTGACCGCGGGCCTGATCCGCGCCGACTTTACCGGCGATCCGTCGATCAATGTCGGCGGCACCACGTATCTGTTCTCGCAGGCGGTGGCGCAGAAGGCGATCGCCGGCATCCCGCCGATCACGTTTACCGCTGCCTACGATCATACTTTCGACCTGCCCGACGGCTCGAACATCAACGCCCACGCCGATATGCAGTATTTCTCCGCCTACGACGGGGCCGAAATCGACACATTGGGTGGCGTCGTCACCCAGGCCTACGCCGAGCCCTATGTCCGGATCGGCTCCGAAGTGCTCGGCAACTTCGCCCTGATCTGGACCTCCGCAAACGCCAAATACTCTTTCGGCGGCTTCGTCCGGAACGCCGGCAACACCATCTACAAATCTGGTCTCGACGTTCAGTACAACGGCAGTATTACTGCAACCCCTACGATCGGCCGCACTTTCGGCATGACAGCGCATCTCAGCTATTAGCCCTAATACGCAATCACGGGGCCGTGCCCGCACGGTCCCGTGATTCGCGCCGGCAGGCGAAGAATCTTCTTTTTGTGAGCAAAAAGAAGCAAAAAAACTTTGTCAATTCAGAATTGGCAACTGCCGGTCTGGCGAAGGTGCGTTCCGATCGATTTGAACAAAAGTTTTTTGCTTCTTCTTTTCAAAAAAGATGCTGCCTTCCTTTTCTAAAGCCTCTTGATTTCACTTATCATCATTTTGGACAGATACTTAGAACTTCGCCGTGAACACGCCGCCGTAGGTCCGCGGGGCGCCGGGAATGCCGGTGATGATCGCCAGATCGCCCTGGCCGTTAAGCTGCGCGGATGTCTTGTAGATGACGTTGCCGATGTTGCGCACATACCCTGTCAGGGAATATTTGCCGTCGGCCGAGGTCCAGGTGGTGTAGAAATCTTCCTGCGTGACCGGGCCCTGATAGGTGTAGGGAGCTTCACCTTTCGCCGCCTGGGTCGAAGAGTAAGTCACCACATTGCTGCTCGACTGATACTGCAGTTCGAGGCTCGGCACGATGGTCGAGCCGTCATTCAGGCTAAAGGTGTGGGCGAGGAATGCGTTGAGCGACGCTTCAGGCACATCAGGCACCTGATCGCTGTCAACATAGTACGCCGCGCTGGTCCCCCCCACGTTGGGGAAGCTCGTGATCCTGGTGTTGGCAATGCCGGCATTGACCGTCAGGCGATCGTCGGGGGTGATATTCCACACCGCTTCAACTTCGCCACCGATGATGCGCACCGGCAGCGACAGGATGGCGAACACCGGCGGGCCGAACAACGCGGTGTTGGCCAGGATGTGGTAGCCGGCATAGTCGTAGTAGTATGCGTCGGCATTCAACTGCAGCGAGTTGTCGAGGAAGCGGTTCTTGGTGCCGACCTCGTAAGCAGTCAGACGCTCCTGGGCGAACGAGAAGTTGGTGAACGACACGATTCCGGCTTTGGTCGCGGCGAAAGGATTGACGGTGGGATCGATCTGCAGATCGCCAGGCAGGAAGCCGCTGGAAACCATGCCGTAAACCATATTTTCCGGGGTCAGATCATATTCGGCCCGCAGCTTGTAAGTGAAGTTGCGGTAAATCGGATTGCCGATCTTGGTGTAGTACAACAGATCGGGTGGGTTCAGCGAGAAGATCTGCGCGCCCAGATTGGCGTTGAACACTTCGTCGATGGTGCGGTGCAGTTGGGTGTCATCCAGGCGCGCGCCGGCGGTGAGCTTCAACGCGTCGGTCACCGCATAGGTTTCTTCGGTGAACAGACCATAGTCAAATGTGCGGCCAGCCTCGGCGGTGCTGAACACCAGCGCGTTGGTATAATTGGCAAGGTTCGGCGTGCCCGCAGGCAAGTTCGTGGTCGACTGGATGGAGGTCGTGGATTCCTTGACCAGGTTGGCATAGAAATTGGCGCCCACGATCCAGGTCAGCCGGCTGCCGGGTTCCGAACTCAGGCGCAATTCCTGGGTATGGAACTGATCGAGTGGCGTTTCGCTCGGGTTCACCTGCGTGCCTCCGCACGGGCAGTTGCCGGGCGGAGGATTGTTCACGTCATGGTCGAAGTCGTGGAACGCGCCGATATAAGCCAGATTGGCGAAGCCGAAATCCTGGTTGACGCTGAGCCAATACTGGTGCTCGCGCGCTTCCGTGGTGTAGACCGGATAGGACGTGCCATTGAAATTGAACTTGTTGGGCGAGGAGAGAAAGAAGGTCGGGCCGCCCTGGTTCTGGTGCCGTTCGTCGATCGCCCAGCCGGCGATCACCCTGGTGTCCGAGTCCGGCTGCCACAGCAACTTCACGCGCGCTTCCTGCTCGGTGCTCTGCCCGGCGTTGCCGTTGAAATAGCCGTCTTGCTGGAACTCGCGGCCGGCCACGCGCACCGCGAACTGATCGCCCAGCGGCACCGAAACCGCCGCGATGGTCTGGATCTTGTTGGCGCTGCCGATTTCCTGGCTGAAGTTGCCGGTGATCTTGCCGAGCACCGGATCGGCGGTGTGGAAAGCCACCACGCCGCCAGTGGCCGAACGGCCATACAATGTGCCCTGCGGCCCGGCGGCCACCTCGACGCGATCCAGATCGTAATCGGTGCCGATGCCTTGATAGATGTCATCGACGTAAACCGCAGTGGTCGGCGGCGAGCTGGTCAGGCCGCCGTTGCCCTGCTCGGTCTGCACGCCACGGATGGTGATGTTGCCATTGGGGTTGTCGTTGTTGGTGCTCGCGCCGCCCCCGGGGCCCGCGCCGCCGCCAACCACCAGGTTCGGAACGGATTCAAGTATCTGGGCCGTGGTGGTGCGGCCTTCGGCGACCACATCCGCGCCACGCACCACTGTCACGGTTGCGGCGGTTTTTTGCAGATTGGTGCTGCGCCGTTCGGCGGTGACCGTAACCTCTTGTAGCTGAGTCGACCGCGTTGCGGTCGACGTGGTCTGCGCGGCGGCGGGGTGGGCGTTGAGCAGGGCCAGCAGCGACACCGAGGCTCCCAATAGCGCGGTCAGCCTGCCCAAAGCAGGTCGCGATTGTAGCGATTTCATTCTGAGTCCTCCCTAAGGACAGATTTGGATGTGTTAACCTTCTCAATCGGGCGGTTGCCGACTTTTGCTCTGCGGGCCCCGAGCTTCCTGCGAATTTCAACTCCCGATTTCCTGGATTGTCGGCTACGGGCTCGGGCCTAATTAAACTTTGGTTACCTGTCAACCATATCAAACCGATAGGCACACTTATTCTTCACCAATTGAAATTTTCTTCGCGGTCGTGGCGTTTGCGCCACAAACCCGGCGGCGGCGACCGCGCCCCTGCGCGACCCCGGGACATCTCCCCGCGCAGTGATATCGCGCTGGCGCTATTTGCGAGTCATTCGCATTTGCTGTTGCAATTGAGAATGACTCGCATTACTCCCGGCTCATCAACGCCGGAGTCACCATGCGCCGTCCGCTCGTCCTGCTGTTACTGCTCGCGCCGCTGCCCTCCCTTGCCGCGCCCTACAATCCCAGTCAGAGCACTTCGCTCACCCCTAACCCCAATGCCGGCCAGGGGCTTGGTCAGAGCCAATTCATGCTTGGCGACATGGACGGGCTCCGCAAATTCCTCAGCGGTGCGGGCATCGACCTCACCATCATTGAGACCAGCGAGATTTTCGGCAATTTCACCGGCGGGGTACACCAGGGCGCCGATTATGACGGCGTCACCACCGGCACGCTCAAGCTCGACACCGAACGCGCCTTCGGCTGGCACGGCGGCAATTTCAACGTAAGCGCGCTGCAGATCCACGGCCGCGACCTGTCGGCCGACAATCTCGACACGTTGCAAACCGCCAGCGGCATCGAGGCCGAGCGCGCCACCCGGCTGTGGGAGTTGTGGTACCAGCAGAAATTCCTGCAGGACGACGCGCTCGACATCAAGGTCGGCCAGCAGTCGCTCGACAACGAATTCATGGTCAGCCCGAATTCGCTGAACTTCATCAACACCATGATGGGCTGGCCGATGCTGCCCTCGGCCGACATGCCGAGCGGCGGTCCGGCCTATCCAATGGCCTCGCTCGGGGTGCGGGTGCGCTATCATCTGACGCCGGCGATCACCGTGCTGGGCGGCGCCTTCACTGCGAACCCCGGCGGCGACCACGCGGTCGATGCGGAGGCGTCCAACCCCTCGGGCGTGCTGTTTCCGCTGCCCGGCCGCACGCTGGTGATTGGCGAAGTCCAGTATTCGTATCCGTCGCTCGGTGCGATGGTCTATGCCGGCCAGAGCCAGCCGCTGGCGCACGTGTATCGTTTCGGCGCCTGGAATGCGGCCGGCACCACTGGAATTTACGGCGTGGCCGACCAGATGCTGTGGCGTGACGATGACGACGCCGATCGCACCATCGAGGCGTTCGGCCGCGCCATGGGTACGCCGCAGAACGGCACCAACCTGGTGCAATTCTCGGCCAATTGGGGTGTGGTGATGCACGAACCGATCGAATTGCGCGACGACGACACTTTCGGCATCGGCTTTGGCTACACCAAGGTGGCGCCCAATGTGGTGGCGACCGGACGCGCGCAGGCCGATCTGGTGGGCGGCTTGGATCCGGTGCGGGGCGACGAAAGTTTTGTCGAGATCACCTACAGCTATGCGGTAAACCAGTGGCTCGCGGTGCAGCCCGATTTCCAATACGTGATCTTCCCCGGCGCCGGCGTGGTAAATCCCGATGACGCAGGCACGCGTGTCGGCAACGAAGCCGTCTTCGGCGTCCGCACGAACATTTTATTTTGACCGGGCCATTGGCAATGAACCAATTATCAAAAGTTTTTTGCTTCTTTTTTTCAAAAAAGAAGTCTTCTTTTTTGAAAAAAAGAAGCAAAAAACCTTTAATCGTTTGGTCCTTTTGCGCTGCCCTGCATTCGGGAGATCAGGCAGCGATGCCGGCCTGCGGCGGCGGCACGTCGAGACCTTGGGCCGAATAGTCGCGCAGTTTGTTGCGCAGCGCGCGGATCGAGATCCCCAGAATGGTGGCGGCGTGGGTACGATTGCCGAAAGTGTGGCCGAGCGTCTGCAGGATCTGGTCGCGCTCGACCTCGTCCATGGTACGCCGGATGAAATTCTGCGCGGCAGACGCCGGCGCCGGCGGCGCGGTGCCGGAGATTTCGATCGCCTCGCGCTCGATTTCCGGCCCGCTGGCGAGCAGCACCGCGCGATGGATGGTGTTTTCCAGCTCGCGCACGTTGCCGCGCCAGGCGCCGGCGAGTAGGCGCGCCTGCGCAGCAGAGCTGAGCGGGCGGAACGGCAGGCCATTGATCTGCGCGTAGTGCCGCACGAAATGTTCTGCCATCGGCACGATATCGAGCCGGCGATCGGCGAGGTCGGGCAGCCGCAGCGATACCACATTGAGCCGAAAATAGAGATCCTCGCGGAATCGGCCGGCCCTTATTTCGGCGGCGAGGTCACGGTTGGTGGTTGCCAGTAGGCGCACATTGACACGAACAGGCGCGGTTCCGCCCAGGCGATCGATCTCGCGTTCCTGAATGGCCCGCAGGAGCTTGGCCTGGAGGCGGACGTCCATTTCGCTGATTTCGTCGAGCAGGAGGGTGCCTTGGTGCGCGGCCTCGAATTTACCGATGCGGCGGGCGACGGCGCCGGAGAAGGCACCTTTTTCATGGCCGAACAGCTCGCTTTCAAGCAGATTTTCCGGGATTGCCGCGCAATTGAGCGCGATGAACGGGCTTTGCGCCCGGCGCGACCGGCGGTGGATGTGGTGGGCGATGACTTCCTTGCCGGTGCCCGAGTTGCCGCTGATCAGCACCGAGGCTTCCGAGCCCGCGACCTGCTCGGCGCGGTGGATCACCGCGAGCATCGCCGGATCGCGCGCGATCATCTGGTGGGTTTGCCCCGCGGCAGCCTCCAGGATCGCCGCGATCAGTTCGGGATCGGGCGGCAGCGGCAGGAACTCCCGCGCGCCGTCGCGGATGGAATTTGCTGCGACGTCGGCGTCCTGTGTAACGCCGCAGGCGACCACCGGGATCGCGATCCGTTCGGCCGCGAGCGCGCCCACCAGGTGACTGATGCTATGCGCGAGGTCGCACAGGATCAGGTCGAGATCGCTGCCGCCGCGCAGTTGCGCGAGGGCGGCGGTGATATTATCCGCCTGCGATATTTTGGTGCCGTGTGCGATCGCGATTTGCGCCGCCTGCCCCAGTTCCCCGCTGAGCGAACCGATGATCAGAACTCGCATAGGCACCGGCCCAAAACGTCCAAAAGTTTTTTTGCTGCTTTTTTCTCAAAAAAAGAAGAATCTTCTTTTTTGAAAAAAAGAAGCAAAAAACTTTTGTCAGTTTGGTTCATCACAGCGCCCGGTCAGTCTTGACGATTTCGGTCATGGTGACGCCCAGGCGATTGTCGTCGACCATCACCACTTCGCCGCGGGCGACCAGGCGGTTGTTGACGTAGATGTCGATCGCTTCGCCCAATTTGCGATCGAGCTCGACCACCGCGCCGCGGCCGAGCTTCAGCAGTTGGCTGACCGGCATGGTGGATTTTCCCAATACCGCGCTCACGGTCACGGGGATGTCGTAGACCGCCTCCAGGTCGCGCGCGGAGCGCGGGCCGGATTGTTCGGGCGGGGTCGTAACCTGATCGGGCAGGTCCACTAGTTCAAGATCAGCTGGCATGTTGGTTCTCGGTTTCTGGTGGGGGGATGGGCGCAAGCAGATTAAGTTCCGTGAGCTGCTCGCGAAGTTGTCGCCAGATCAATTTCGACGAGCGCAGCATATAGCCGTTGCTCCAAATCGCCCGCAGGTCGGTGTGATCCATCTTGGGGTCGGCGACGACGGTGAGCATCGAAGGCAGGTCTTGTTCCAGGTGCGACAGCTCGTCGCGCACTGCCTCCACCAGATCGGGGTGGACGCGGATTTCGAGCCGGGGTTCGCGGGTGAGGCCGGGCAAAATGCGCTTGACCAGCGAGCGCATTTCCGGTTCGGCGTGGTAGCGGCAAAATTCGGGCAACGAACCGCACATCGACGCCAGCAACGCCTTGGCGAGTGATTCTGCCACGTGATTGGCCTCAGCCACGAAGGCTTCCCGCGCCTGCGTAAGCGATTGAGCGAGGCTTTCCAGCAGCAGACGAACCGCGTGGGCACGCTCCACCGCCGCCGCTTGCTGTCCGTCACGGCATCCTTCGGCGTAGGCTTGCTGGCGCGCCGCCTCGAGATCTTCGGCGCTGAAGCTCGGCATCAGGATGCCTTGAGCGTTCGGCAGCGAGGCCAGCGCGTTACCGGGCGGATCGTCGAAATCCTCGATATAGAGCACGCCACGGCGCAAGGCGGGATGGGCGTCGATCAATAGAGCATCTCCTCATCCTTGCCTTCGCTGATTTCGATCTGGCCCTGGGCCGCAAGATCCTTGGCGAGCACGACGATCGAGGCTTGCGCCTCGTCGACCTCGCGCAGCTTCACCGGGCCCAGTGCCTCGATATCCTCGCGCAGCATCTTGCCGGCGCGTTCCGACAGATTCTTGAAGAACAGATCGCGGACCTTTTCCGATGCGCCCTTGAGCGCGAGCGGCAATTTGTCTTTCTCGACCGATCGCATCAGCACCTGAATCGCAGCACCGGTAAGACGGCCGAGGTCATCGAAGGTAAACATCAGCGACTTGATCTTTTCGGCGGATTCGCGATTGCGCTCCTCGAGTGCCGCGATGAAGCGCGCTTCTGCCGGCCGATCGAGGTTATTGAAGATGTCCGCCATCAGCTCATGGGCGTCGCGCCGCGCGGTGCGCGCGAGATTCGACATGAATTCCGCCCGCAGGGTTTTTTCCACACCGTCGAGCACGTCCTTCTGAATGCTTTCCATGCGCAGCATGCGCATGACCACTTCCATCGCGAAGCTTTCCGGCAGCAGGCCCAACACCCGTGCCGCGTGATCAGGTTTGACCTTGGAAAGCACCACCGCAACGGTTTGCGGGTATTCATTCTTCAAATAGTTGGCGAGCACTGCTTCGTTCACGTTGCCGAGCTTGTCCCACATCGTGCGTCCGGCGGGGCCGCGGATTTCCTCCATGATCTGCAAGGCGCGATCGCGCGGCAGCGATTTTTGCAATAGCCGTTCGGTGCTCTCGTAGCTGCCGACCAAGGTGCCGGCGGTGCCGATGTTTTCGCTGAATTCGGTGCACAGACGCTCGACCATCTCGGCCCGCACCGAGCCCAGCCGCGCCATCGCGGAGGAGATTTCCTTGATCTCGTCTTCGTGCATCATGTTGAAGAGGCGGCCGCACTGATCCTCGCCCAGCGCCAGCATCAGGATGGCGGCCTTTTGCGTGCCGGAAACGCCGCGATAATCTTCGACCTTCGCCATGGCTAGTTTTGTTCCGCCATGATCCAGCCGCGAATGATCGAGAGCGTCGCGTCGGGGTCGCGATCGACCATGGTGCCGAGCCGGCGGATCGAGGAAGCGCGCAGCTGGCCCTCGATGTTCGCTACCGTCACGAGATCGTCGTTATCGGGCTGGTTCTGGGCGTAGGACAGCGCCAGCATTCCGCCAGCCGGGGCCGGCAGCTTGCCGGCGGCGCCTGCCGAAGCCGGCGCCGCGTCGCTGCCGATCTGGCGGGTCTCGAAACCGGCACCGGTAGGTGTCGCGGTCAACCGCAGCAAGGTGGGACGCACCACGAACAGCAACCCGACCAGGACCAGCGCCCCGACCAGTCCGGTTTCGGCAAGCCGCATCAGGTCGGATTTGTCGAATTCGACCCCGAGCAGGCTAAGCGGCTTTGGTTCATCCGCGGTCTCGGAGAGGAACGGCATCGAGGTGACATCGACGCTGTCGCCGCGCGACGGGTCGAAGCCGATCGCGTTCTTGACCAGGCTGGTGATGTCGGCGAGCTGCGCTGCCGCCAGCGGCTGCCAGACTGACTTGCCGCTCGCGTCCACAATGGTAGCGCCGTCGACCATCACCGCGAGGCTGATGCGCTTGATTTCGGGCTGTTCGTGCACCAGCGTGCTCACCGTGTTGCCGACTTCGTAATTGTCGGTCTCTTCCTGCTCCTGTTCGGTGCTGCCCGACCCGGTGGTACCTGCGCTCGCATTGGGCAGGTTGTTCTGCACCGAGACATTCTGCTGCGCGTCGGTGGTCTTGTTGGTGGTGGTGGTGGTCTGGGTGCTGCGCGCGACCTGCTGATCGGGATCGTATTTTTCGGTGGTTTCCTGGCTGGTGTCGAAGTTCATCTCGACGCTCGCGGTCGCCCGCACATGATCGGGACCAAGGGTACGGCCGAGCATCTCCTCCACCGCTTCGGACAGTCGCGCCTCGGTCGCGGTCGCGAGCTCGTCGGCGGTTTGCGCCGCGCCGATCCCGTCGAGCGGCGCGCCGGCACGGGCAAGCAGATCGCCCGCGCTATCGACAATGGCGACGTTCTGCGCCTTTAGCCCCGGCACCGCCGCCGCCACCAAATTGAGGATCGCCTGCACGCTCTCGCGATCGACCGACCCCGCGCCCTTGGTGGTGAGCAGCACGCTCGCGGTAGCTTCCTGCTGATCGCGCGAGAAGGGCTCGCGCGACGGCAGCACCAGATTGACCCGAGCGGCGCGGATGCCGTCGATCAGCCCGATGGTGCGGGCGAGCTCGCCCTCCAAAGCGCGGGTCTGATTGATATTCTGTTCGAATTGCGATTCAGAGAGCATGTCGGTCGATTTGTCGAAAATCTCCCATCCCACCGTGCCGCCCGAAGGCAGCCCGGCCTTGGCGAGTGCCAGCCGCGCCGCGTCGAGCGAGCTCTCCGGCACCAGCACGCGGGTGCCGCCCTCGTCGGTGTCGTTCGCGATCTTGGCCGTGTCGAGTTGATCGACGATCGCCGCCGCGTCCTTCAGGTCGAGGTCGCCATACAGCGGCGTCATCGGCGTGCTGCCGCCACGGGTGGCGAGCACGCCCAGGGTCGCGAACATCCCGATCGCCACCGCCAGCATGGCGACCAGACGCATCGGACCAAGCGACTTCAAACCAGCGAGCAAACTATTCATGGCAGGCTGGCACTCCTTACGGTGAGGAACAGAATGGGGCGGGATAGATTTCCGAAGGATTAATCGGGCGGCATTATTTGCCGGGTGCCGGCCGCAACGCCTCGCCTTGCCTGGTCTTTCAAGACCGCTTACATCGCTGGCCATGGACGGAACTGAATCTCCTCCGATCGCGCACCAACAGGTCCGGTTTGCCGACGGGCTTGCGCTCGAATGTGGCATTGCGCTGCCGGAACTGGTCGTCGCCTACCGCAGCTACGGAAGGCTCAACGAAGCGCGCAGCAACGCGGTGCTGATCTGCCACGCCCTCAGCCTCGATCAGTACGTGATGGAGCGCCACCCGCTCACCGGTCGTCCGGGTTGGTGGGACAATGTGGTCGGCCCAAAGTTGCCGATCGACACCGAGCGGTTTTTCGTGATTTGCGCCAACGTGCTGGGCGGCTGCATGGGCTCGACCGGGCCACTCTCGCCCAAATTCCCCGGCTCACCCGATCTGTGGGGCACCGATTTCCCGCCGATCACCATCCGCGACATGGTGCGGGCGCAGAAGAGGTTGGTCGATCACCTCGGTATCGTCCAACTGTTCGCGGTCGTGGGCGGTTCGATGGGCGGGATGCAGGTGCTGGAGTGGGCGGCGACCTATCCCCAGATGGTCTATGCCGCGTTGCCGATCGCGACCGCGGCACTGCATTCGGCGCAGAACATCGCCTTCAATGAAGTTGGCCGTCAGGCGATCGCCGCCGATCCGGATTACCGCGGCGGCCTCTATTGGCGCGACGGTACGGTGCCCGAACGTGGCCTCGCGATCGCGCGGATGATGGCGCACATCACCTATCTGTCGGAGGTTGCCCTCACCCGCAAGTTCGGCCGCCGGCTGCGCACCGGTACGGCGGTAAGTTTTGTCGGCGACATGTTCGAGGTGGAAAGCTACCTGCAGCACCAAGGCAGCACCTTCGTGCAGCGGTTCGACGCCAATTCCTATCTCACCATCACCCGCGCGATGGACTATTTCGACCTCGCCGCGGAATACGACGACGATCTGGCGCTGGCCTTCGCCGGCTCGCGCACGCGCTTTTGCGTGATCTCGTTTTCTTCCGACTGGCTGTTTCCCACCCCGCGGTCGCGCGACATCGCCCGCGCGCTCAATCGCGCCGGCGCCAACGTGAGCTTCGTCGAGATCGAGAGCGACAAGGGCCACGACGCGTTCCTGCTCGACGAGCCGGATTTCCATCGCGCGCTGTCCGGATTCCTCGCCGGCTGCGCCGAGCATTTGGGGTTGCCGTGAGCGCGCCGGTCAAACTCGCCGAACCGCCGATCCGCTTTGTCGGCAAGAACATGCGGCTCGATCAGCGGCTGATCGCGCAGATGATCAAGCCGGGGTCATCGGTGCTGGACATCGGCTGCGGCGACGCCACGCTGATCGATCATCTGTTCCGCACCCGCGGCTGCGACGCGCGCGGGATCGAGATCGACATGGCGGAGGTCACCCGCGCGGTAGCGCACGGCCTGCCAGTGATGCACGGCGACGCGGACAACGACCTGGCCTATTACCCCGACGGCGCGTTCGATTATGTGGTGCTGTCGCGCACGCTGCAGGCGGTGGAACGCCCGCGCGAGGTGCTGCGCCAAATGCTGCGGATGGGCACCCGCGCGCTGGTGAGTTTCCCCAATTTCGGCCATTGGCAGGTACGCTGGCGCTTGCTGCGTACCGGCAAGATGCCGGTGACCGCGGTGTGGGGAAGACCGTGGTACGACACGCCGAACATCCATCCCTGCACGATCGCGGATTTTTTCGATCTATGCGCCGCGGAGGGCTATTTGGTAGAGGAATGGCTGGCGGTGGACGAAACCGGCCGGCGCAGCCCGTGGCGAAAGTCGGCGAGGCTGGCCAATCTGTTTGGCGAGCAGGCATTGTTTTTGCTTAAAAAAGTTTAAGGTTGGGCGACGATCCGAAGTAGGTTAGGAAGGAAAGTCTTCTTTTTTGAAAAAAAGAAGCAAAAAACTCTTGTACGTTGTTTTCTCGCTGCGGCTTTGCCAGTCAGTCACCGGCTCAAACTGGCAAAAGTTTTTTGCTTCTTTTTTTCAAAAAAGAAGACTCTTTGCTTTGACTTACGTTTTTAGAGGTCCGCGATGAAATCCCTAGGCTGCGCTATAATTTTGCTTTCGCTGCTGGCAGCGCCGGTGTTGGCCGATTCGGATTCCTCATCGGACGACAGTAAAAGCGGATCCTCAACCCCCAAGGGGGACTATTTCACGCCGCAATCGGTGACCAGTCAGGGATCGGTCAATGTCGAGGGCAGCGTGATCGATTACCAGGCGATCGCAGGCACGATCGTGGTGCATCCCAAGGGCTGGGACGACGCCGCCAAGAACGACAGCTCGGATTCGAGCAGCAAGGACGATGATTCCAATCCCGACGCCGAAGCTTCCGTGTTCTACGTCGCCTACACCAAAAAGGGCGTCGCGCCAGGGCAGCGTCCGGTCACATTTCTCTACAACGGCGGCCCGGGCTCGTCGACAGTATGGCTGCACATGGGGGCATTCGGACCGAAACGCGTCGTGACGCTGGACGACAGCCACACGCCGGCGGCGCCCTACAGCCTGATCAATAATTCCTACAGTCTGCTCGACGCGTCGGATCTGGTCTTCATCGACGCGCCCGGCACCGGATTCGGCCGCATCGAAGGCAAGGACAAGGATAAATCATTCTATGGGGTCGATCCCGATGCCTATGCCTTCGCCGACTTCATCACGCAGTTTCTGACCAAATACAATCGCTGGAATTCGCCGAAATATTTGTTCGGCGAAAGCTATGGCACGCCGCGCTCGGCGGTATTGATCAACGAACTCGAAAATGATCGTGCGATCGATTTCAACGGTGTGATCATGCTGTCGCAGATTCTGAATTCCGATCTAAGCCCTGACCAACCCGATCTCAACCCCGGGATCGATCTGCCCTACGTCATCGCCTTGCCGACCTATGCCGCCACGGCCTGGTATCACAACAAACTGCCGGGCCCGCGCCCACAGGATTTGCCCTCGTTCCTGCACCAGGTGGAGAATTGGGCGACCAACGATTATTTTCTGGCGCTGGAAGCCGGTGCGAGCCTGGACGACGGCAAGCGCGCCGCAATCGCGGCCAAACTGCACCAATTCACCGGTCTTCCGGTGGCCTACATCCTGAAGGCGGATCTGCGGATCGACGGCGGCGAGTTCGAAAAGAACCTGCAGGACGACAACGATCTTACCACCGGCCGGCTCGATACCCGTTTTTCCGGCCCCAGCCTTGATGACCTCAGCAAAGAGGCCGACTACGACCCGCAATCCACCGCGATCAGCTCGGCCTATGTTTCGACCTTCAACGACTATGTTCGCACCCAGCTCAAATATACCGCGGACATGGAATACAAGTCGGACATCGACGTCGACGACTGGGATTTCACCCACCAGCCGCCGAACTCGGACACGCCGGTGCAGGGCACGCTCAACGTGATGCCGGATCTGGCCGACGCTATGAAGTATAATCCCGATCTAAAGGTAATGCTCAACGGCGGCTACTTCGATCTTGCCACGCCCTATTACGAAGGCTGGTACGAGATGCACCATCTCGTGATCCCCGCCAAGCTGCAGGCAAACATCGAATATCATTATTACCAGTCTGGCCACATGGTCTATGCCCACGAGCCCGCGCTGAAGGAACTGCACGAC
>Ga0302314_10007796_pt1 | contig 19213 bp, 19 predicted proteins | sample III_Palsa_N2_3_FD_200533 | JGI IMG/M metagenome (GOLD analysis project Ga0302314, IMG submission 200533) | Peat permafrost microbial communities from Stordalen Mire near Abisko, Sweden - III_Palsa_N2_3 | ecosystem: Environmental > Terrestrial > Soil > Palsa > Peat permafrost | place: Sweden...
ATGCCATGGCGCTGTTTGTCCTGGGGTTCGGCGACGCGATCGGCGACATCGTCGATCCTCGTCGCGACGAGGTCGGCCTTCTGCTCGATGCCGACCGCCTGCCCAAGCGCGTGCGGCCGAAGAAGGCGCCGACCGCGCTATGAAGCGGACCATCGCCATCGCCCTGGGCGACAACGGGCGCAGCCTCGCAACGCTTCGCTATGACGTCCAAGGCGCGCGGGAGAACGCGGCGTTCGAATACGATCCCGAGTGGCTGGCCGCCGAGGACCGCTTTGCGATCGAACCCGGTCTGCCGCTGGTGGCGGGCTCACAATTTCACCGCAGGGGCCGCCACGGTTCAGTCTTCCATGGCGCGGTCGCCGATACCGAACCGGACGGCTGGGCGCGCCGAGTGATCCTGCGCGACCACGCGAAGCGGCGGCAAGAGGCGCGAAGGGCGGGGGAGGGCGGCGAACCTGGGGCGCTGAACGCACTCGATTTTCTTCTGGCCGTCGACGACTTCAGCCGAGTGGGCGCCTTGCGTTTTCGGGACGAGCACGGGACTTTTCAGCGCGCCGCCGAGGATGGCCGACGGACCGCGCCTCCGCTGATCGAACTTGGGATGTTGCTGTCGGCATCGCGCGCCGTGGAGACCAACAGCGAGACGGCGGCCGATCTGCGCTTCCTCAGGGGCCGCGGCACCTCGCTGGGCGGCTTGCGCCCCAAATGCACCATCGTCGATGCGGATGGCCGGCTATCGATCGGCAAGTTCCCGAGCGTGGCCGATGATCGCGCGGTCACCAAGGGCGAGGTGCTGGCGCTCCGGCTGGCCGCGACCGCTGGAATCGACGCCGCCCAGGGCCGCCTGATCGAGAGCGAAGGCGAGAGCGTCGCGGTGATCCGGCGCTTTGATCGCCCGGACGGCGGAGGACGGCTGATGTACGTCTCCGCCGCCACCATGCTCGGCGTCGAGGCCGACGCGGGCGAGCATGCCTACACCGAGATCGTCGACGCCCTGAGAGCCTACGGCGCATCGCCCCTGGCCGACACCGAGGAACTGTGGCGGCGGATCGCCTTCTCCATCCTCATCACCAATGTCGACGACCATTTGCGCAACCATGGCTTCCTACACGTCGACCGGGGTCAGTGGCGGCTCTCGCCGGCCTTTGACGTAAATCCGTTCCCCGAGCGAGCCCGGGAGCTGAAGACCTGGGTCTCGGAGGACGCCGGCCCCGAGGCGAGGATCGAGGTGCTGATGTCGGTGCTGCCCTATTTCCGGATTGCCGCGCCCCGGGCGCGCGAGATCCTCGGGACGGTCGAGCGGGCCGTGTCGCAATGGCGCGCCGTGGGGCGCAGCCTCGGCATGAGCCCGTGCGAACTCGACCAATTCGCCGACGCGTTCGAGCACGACGAGCGCGCCGCGGCGCGCACGGCAAGCCGATGACAATCGTTAGGTCCGCACATCGTCAGAGCAAAGCTAGGGCAGCTTGAGCCTACTGGGCGATCTCCTGCCGCCCAGGCCGCGGCGACCGCGTGAAGCGATTCCGGCTTCAGGTGGGTGTAGCGCCTCAGCATCTTCCAGTCCTTGTGGCCCGTGACCAGGGCCACCTGCTGGATGGCGAAACCCGCCTCGAACAGGCGGCTCGTGCTCTCGTGGCGAAGGTCGTGGAAGTGGAGGTCTTCGATCTCCAAGTCTTGGCAGGCGCGTCGGAACGCGGTGCCGGCCGACCGGTGATTGTAGGGAAAGATCCGATCATCCTTGACGCCGCCGATCGGGCGTTGCGCGTCGATCAGGGCCAGCGCGTCATATCCGGAGGTGGCGAGAAGCGGGATCCGCTGGTGGTTGCCCTCCTTCTGCCGCGGATCCTTACGGTCACGGATGGTGAGCATTTTGGTGAGGGCGTTGAGGTCACTCCAGGTGACCCGGCAGATTTCCTCCTGCCGCATCGCTGTGGCGACCGCGAATCTGATGATCCGTCCCATGGGGATGACCTGCCGGGGATTGTCGTCGAAATGGGCGATCAGCTTCGCCAGTTCTTCGCTCGTTGGGCGCCGATCGCGTTCGTTGCCCTTGCCAACCAGGCCAAGGCGTTTGAGGGCGATCCGCGCCAGGCTCACAGGCTCGACCGGCGCGGCGACGCCATGGACGGCGGCGGCATGCGTCAGGACCAGCTTGATCGTGCCGATATCGATGCCAAGGGTGACGGGCCCCGCGCCTTGCGCGGAGCGTCTGCGGCCGAACCGGATCAGTTGTTCCCGGTCAAGATCGAGCATGTTTCGCGAGCCCAACTCGCGCTTCAGCATTCTCAGCGTCGCGCTCGTCGACCGACCGGGCGCCCTGCCGACTTCGGTCATGTCGGCGACATGCAGATCGATGAGATCGCCGAAGGTTCGCAATCTGGCGATGCGCCAGGCCTTCGGCGTTTCGCCTCGATCTATCTGGCGCTCGGCCTCCAGCGCCCAGACGCTGGCGTCAGCTCTGCGCCGGAACGTCTCGCCGATGTACCGGCCTTTGCGCCTGACGACGGCGCGCCAGGAACCTGAGGGTAGTTTCACAAACGCGGCCAATTTCGTATCCCCTATGTGTGCACTCAGGTGCGGAAAAGGGGATTAAAGCGTCTCGCTACGCGGCCGAATCTGCCCGCCAAAAACGACGCTAATCGATTGTATTCAAAGATAAATGATCTACGACATTATGTTTGTATACTGATGAATCGGTCCAATCCGGCATTGGACCGACTGAGACGAGAAAAATACATGAAAATCAATAAGTTAGATCACACATTATCTATTGCGCCCATGATGGACTGGACGGACCGGCATTGCCGGGCCTTCCATCGCACCTTCACGCGCCGGGCGCTGGTCTATACCGAGATGCTGACCGCCCCCGCGATCCTGCACGGCGATCGCGCGCGGCTGCTGGGGTTCGGGTCGACTGAGCATCCCGTAGCGCTTCAGCTGGGCGGCGCCGAGCCGGCCAGCCTGGCCGCCGCTGCGCGCATCGGCGAGGCTCTCGGCTACGACGAGATCAGCCTCAATGTCGGCTGCCCCTCCGACCGCGTGCAGGGGGGTAATTTCGGCGCTTGCCTAATGCGGGCGCCGGAGCTGGTCGCCGAGTGCATGGCCGCCGTCGGCGACGCCGTCGCCATCCCGGCGACAGTCAAGTGCCGCCTGGGCGTGGACGACCAGGACCCCGAGGAGAGCCTCTACAGCCTGGTCGATCTTTGCGCCGCCGCCGGCGTCACGCGCTTCATCGTCCATGCGCGCAAGGCGTGGCTCGAGGGCCTGTCGCCGAAGGAGAACCGTGAGATCCCGCCCCTCGACTACGATTGCGTCTATCGCCTCAAGGCGGCGCGGCCCGACCTCACCATCGTCATCAACGGCGGCATCGCCTCGCTCGACGAAGCGGAAGCTCATTTGGCCCGCGTGGACGGGGTGATGCTGGGCCGCGCCGCCTATCACACCCCGGCCATCCTGGGGGCCGCGGACCGGCGCCTGTTTGGGGACGGCGCGGCCGATGTGTCGGCCGCCGAGGCCGTGGCCCGTTACCTGCCCTATGTGCGGGCCGAGTTGGCGGCTGGGACGAGGTTGGCGGCCATGACCCGCCATATGCTGGGCCTGTTCCACGGGGCCCGCGGCGCCCGGACGTGGCGACGCATTCTGACGGTCGAATCGATCGCGCCGGGCTCGGGCGTGGGAGTCATAGAGCGGGCCCTAGCGGCGGTGACCGACGCCGCCCTCGAGGCCGCCTAACGGCCGAAGGCGCCGAGCTTCTCGGGTCGGATGCGGACGCGGCGCGAGGGCAGGGCGGCCATGATCGCGGCCCGCTCCGCGTCAGTGAAGCCCGACCAGCGGGCCACCTCGTTCAAGGTCCGAAAGCAGCCCAGGCACAGGCCGCTCTCGCCGTCGACCACGCACACCTGCACGCAGGGCGTGGCGACCGGTTTGGGAGGCGCGTTCATCAAGGTCCCTATGACTCACGCGAGCGCAGGCGCGCAAGCCGCAATCGACGACGGTTTTCGCCGCAATTCGCCACAAGCATTACGCGCATTTAATTAAATTACATGGAAGATTACAAACTCTAAATATTTCCAGATGGTGACATCGAATATTTATTCTAATTAATTTGAATTGACGTTGGCTAAGGGAGCACTGTCCGTGTTGTCCAATACATGGAGGAACGGGACATGTCAGCTCTTCGCACCGCAGTCACCGCCGTCGCAATGCTTGCCGGCGTCGCCACCCTGGGCACCGCCGCTTCGGCGTCGGACGCTCATCTCACCGACTCGCAGTACATCGCCGCGGCCCACTGCCAGGGCCTGTTCGACGCCCACTCTCTGGGCGCGGTCGACGCCTCGGGCATCAATGGTTTCGTCAAATCCGAGGGCGCCTATCGCACGCCCGACGTGCTCGATCGGGCCGAACAAGCCAAGAATGACGCCATGGGCAAGGCCAGTCGCGCCGGCCCTCTGGCCAAGTCCGGGCTCGTCGCCGAGCGCGACGGCGCCTGCCAGGTGTGGGCAAAGGCGGGGAACGCCGGCACGGCCTCCCGCTGACGCTCGCGGCCGCCCCTCTCCTGGGGCGGCCGCTAGCCTGCCAAGTCGAAGTCCATCACCAACGGTAAATGATCGGAGGCGACCCGCGCGAGCGGCGAGCCTCCGACGCGCACCGATCGAACGCGGATTCCGCCGCTGACGAACAGATGGTCGATCCGCAGCATCGGCATGCCGGCGGGGAAGGTCGCCGCCCGCGGCTCCGTCGCGGGCCTCAGGCCGTGAGCGTTGTTGAGGCGCGCGGCCAGGGTGCGGTGCGCCACGGTGCGCTGGGTGGCGTTGAAATCGCCGACGAGGATCAGCGGCAGGCGCGGGTCGACCGCGCCGAGCCAGGCGTCGCCGGCGAGCGCCTCGGCCTGGAGCTGTTGCTCGCGCGGGACAAGACCCAGGTGGGTGTTGATCACCTGCAGCTCGCGGCGGCCGCCCAGATCGATCGCCACCCACAGGGCGCCGCGCGGCTCCAGCCTCGGGATGCGCGCATAGCCGGGCAGGGGCCCGGCTTTGATCAGGCGTTCGGGGCGGTCGGTGAGGATCGCGTCGCCATACTGTTCCTCTTCCACGCGCAGCGCGGCGTTGAAATGCGAGACCATGCCCAGGCGCCGCGCCAGGCCGTGGGCCTGGTCGACCCCGTCGGTGCGCGCCCGCCCCACGTCCACTTCCTGCAGGGCCACGATGTCCGGCGCTTCGGCGGCGATCACCTGCGCCACCCGAGCTACGTCGAGCCGGCGGTCCGCGCCGACGCAGCGATGGACGTTGTAGGTGAGGATGCGGAACATGCGGGGTCTGGGACGCACCCTCGCGCCGTTTCGCCGCCGATGAAAGCCGGCGCGCCATGCAGCGCAAGTCTTGGCAACACGGCGGCCGCGCTCGTATGGTCCGCCCTCGCCCGCCAGGGAGCGTGCAAGGGGAAGCATCATGGACCTCGATTTCTCGCCTGAAGATGCCGCCTTTCGCGAGGAGGCCCGCGCGTTCATCGCCGAGAACTACCCCGCCGCCCTGCGCGAGAAGCAGCGGAGCGAGGATGCGCTGACCAAGGAGGACTATTTCTCCTGGCACCGGGTCCTGGCGCAAAAGGGCTGGTCCGCGCCTTCGTGGCCGGTGGAATGGGGCGGGACCGGCTGGACGCCGACGCAGAAGTACATCTGGTCGGAGGAGCAGGCGCGGGCCGACACCATCCCCATCCTGCCGTTCGGCGTCGCCATGCTGGCGCCGGTGCTGTGGACCTTCGGGACCCAGGAGCAGAAGGAGCGCTTCCTGCCGGGCATCCGTGACGGCAAGATCTGGTGGTGCCAGGGCTATTCCGAGCCGGGCGCCGGCTCCGACCTCGCCTCGCTGAAAACCAAGGCCGAGCGCATAAAGGGCGACGACGGGCAGGAATACTATCTGGTCAACGGCCAGAAGACCTGGACCACCCTGGCGCAGTTCGCCGACTGGGGCTTCTTCCTCGTCCGCACCGATCCGGCGTCCAAGCCCCAGGCGGGGATCAGCTTCCTCTTGATCGACATGAAGTCGCCGGGCGTCACCGTGCGGCCGATCATCACCCTGGAGGGCGGGCACGAGGTCAACGACGTCTTCCTCGACAACGTCAAGGTGCCGGTGGAAAACCGCATCTTCCACGAAAACCAGGGCTGGACTTGCGCCAAGGCGCTCTTGGCGCACGAGCGGTCGGGGATCGCCGGCGTCGCCCGCTCCAAGCGGGGCCTGGAGCGCATCCGCGAGGTCTCGTCCACCGAGCGCGCCGACGATTCCGGGCCGCTGCTGGCCGACGCCTTTTTCCGGCGCAAGGTCGCGGAACTGGAAATCGACCTGACCGCGCTGGAATACACCGAGCTGCGCACCCTGGCGGGCGAGAGTTCGGGCAAGGGCCCCGGCCCCGAATCCTCGATCCTCAAGATCAAGGGCACGGAGATTCAGCAGCGCCTGACCGAGCTCGCGCTGGAGGCCGCCGGCCACTATGGCGCACCCTATCTGCGCGACCTGCCGCACAACTTCGGCTCGGTCGGCCCGGACGCCGCGCACGGGGTCGCGGGCAGCTACTTCAACACCCGCAAGACCTCGATCTACGGTGGGTCGAACGAGATCCAACGCAACATCATAGCCAAGATGGTCCTGGGCCTCTGAAGCCCGACACCACGCCGGAAGGACGCCCGATGGATTTCAGCTTCACCGAAGAGCAGACGCTGCTGCGCGACACGGTCGGCGCCTACCTCGCCGACAACTACGACTTCGACAAACGCCGCGCCGCCGTGGCCTCGCCCGCCGGCTGGCGTCCGGAGGTGTGGAAGGCGCTGGCCGAAGACCTCGGCATCCTGGGGGCCTCGTTCTCGGAGGAGCAGGGCGGTCTCGGCGGCGGTCCGACCGAGGTGATGGTGGTCATGGAGGAGTTCGGCAAGGCGCTGGTCGTCGAGCCCTATCTCGGCACGGTGGTGATCGGCGGCGGCTTCCTGCGGCGCGCCGGCGGTAAGGCTGCAGATGCTCTGATCGGTGAGGTCATCGCCGGAAACGCGCGTTTCGCCTTCGCCTGGGGCGAGCCGCAGGCGCGCTATTGCCTCCACGACCTGGCCGTAACGGCGCGCAAGGACGGCGCCGGATATGTGCTCAATGGCGCCAAGTCGGTAGTAGTCGGCGCGCCCTTCGCGACCCATCTGATCGTCACCGCACGCACGGGCGGCGCCCGGCGAGACACCGGAGGGGTGTCGGTGTTCGTGGTCGACAAGACCGCCAAGGGCGTCGTCGCGCGCGACTATCCCACCGTGGATGGCGGCCGCGCCTCCGAGGTGACCTTCGAGAATGTGGCCGTCGGCGCCGACGCCCTCATCGGCGGCGAGGGCGAAGCGTTACCCCTGGTCAATCAGGTCGTCGACGAAGCGGTGGCGGCCGTGTGCGCCGAGGCCTGCGGCGTGCTGCGCCGGCTTCACGAAGGCACTCTGGAATACACCCGCCAGCGCAAGCAGTTCGGCGCGCCGATCGCTTCGTTCCAGGTGCTGCAGCACCGCATGGTCGACATGTTCATCCAGGTCGAGCAGGCGGTCTCCATGACCTACATGGCGCACATCAAGCTGGGCGAAGCCGACGGCGAGCGCGCCAAGGCGGTGTCGGCCGCCAAGGTCCAGATCGGCCGCGCCTGCAAGTTCGTCGGCCAGAACGCCATCCAGCTGCATGGCGGCATGGGCATGACCGACGAGATGGCCATCGGCCACTATTTCAAGCGGGCGACCCTGATCGAGGGCGTGTTCGGCTCGGTGGATCATCACCTGGCCCGCTACGAGGCGCACGCCTTCGCCAAGGCGGCGTGACGGCGTGCGCCTGATCGAGGCGCCGTCGCCCAACTTCGACGCCCGGCGCGAGCCGCCGGATATGATCGTCCTGCACTACACCGGCATGACCAGCGGCGAGGCGGCGCTCGAGCGGCTGCGCGATCCCGCCGCCAAGGTCAGCGCCCACTACCTCGTGGAGGAAGACGGCCGGACCTTCGCCCTTGTCGACGAGGCGCGACGGGCCTGGCACGCGGGCGTTTCCTCCTGGCAGGGCGTCACCGATATCAACGCCCGTTCGATCGGCATCGAGATCGTCAATCCGGGCCACGAATTCGGCTACCGCCCATTTCCAGAGTCGCAGATCCAAGCGGTCATCGCGCTCCTCGGCGAAATCCGCGAGCGCTGGACGATCGAGGACGGGCTCATCCTCGGCCATTCCGACATAGCCCCGCGCCGCAAGCAGGATCCTGGCGAGTTGTTCCCCTGGTCGGAGCTGGCCGCCGCCGGACACAGTCTTTGGGTCGAGCCGCCGCCAGCGCCGGGACCTGAGCTCGCCGTCGGGGCCGAGGGGCTGGGCGTGCTTGCGCTGCGCGGCGCCCTGGCGCGCCTGGGTTACGACGTTCCGGCCCAGGGACCGTTCGACGCCGACCTGGCGATCGTCGTCACCGCTTTTCAAAGACACTGGCGCCAGACCCGCTGGGACGGCGTGGCCGACGGCGATACGCGCGCCCGGCTGATGGCGCTCCTGCGGCTCGCCGGCGCATGATCGCTCCCGACCCAGACCTTTCCGGCGACCTCGTCCTCGCCGCCGGGGCCTTCGATCTGACGCCGCTTTCCCCCGCCGATGCCGAGGACCTGCTGGCCGAGTTCTCCGACCCGCTCGTGGTCGAATGGATGGATATCGACCCGCTTCAGACTCTCGAAGAGGCGGAGGCGATCATCGGCTGGGCGCGGGACCAGCGGGCGCTCGGGGCCGGCGTTCGCTGGGCGATCCGGGCGCGGGACGGAGGCGTCTTCGCGGGCACCTGCGGCTTCAACCGCATTGTCCTCGAACGCGGGCGGCGGGGGGAGATCGCCTACGACCTCCGTCACGCCTGGCAAGGCCGCGGGGTCATGGGTCAGGTGCTGCCGGCGGTCATGGCCTTCGGCTGGCGCCGGCTGGCGCTGCACCGCCTCGAGGCCCTGGTCACGCCAGGCAATGAGCGGTCCTGCGCTCTGCTCGAGCGGCACGGATTTGCGCGCGAAGGTGTGCTCGCGGGCTATGGTTTCTGGAAGCGTCGCTATTGGGACCAGATCGTCTACGGCTTGACGCGCGATGATGCGGCGCCCACCCTCTAGGCGGATCAGACGGCCGGGCGGTCGCTCTCCGCACCCGCGAGGTACGGGGGGAGGAAAGTCCGGGCTCCACGGCGACAAGGCGGCGGGTAACACCCGCCGGGGGTGACCCCAGGGATAGCGCCACAGAAAGCAAACCGCCGCCCGAATGGGCGGTAAGGGTGAAAGGGTGGGGTAAGAGCCCACCGCGGACCGGGCGACCGGGACGGCATGGCAAGCCCCGCCTGGAGCAAGACCGAATAGGGACGCCGCGTCCGCTCAGCGTGAGTATGGAGCGGGCAGGGCCGTCGCTGGCCCAGGCGTCCGGGTAGGTCGCGAGAACCGCCCGGCGACGGGCGGTCCAGAGGAATGGCCGCCGCGTCTCGGGCGAGAGTCCGAGGCGGCACAGAACCCGGCTTACAGGCCGTCTGATCCGCGCCGCTCCCAGCATCTCAATCTCGATGTTCTGTATACGTTCTCACTAGGCCGTGCGGGATCTTGGCCGTGTCCCAACACGGTTAGCGAATTCTTACGATTTATGGTTTCGGTGTCATTGTATCCCAATCAATCCCATGTTAACCCAGTTTCGTCGTTCGAAATACCGATCCGGGGCTGGTTGCGGTGTTCCATTCCACCTTTGAAAAACAGCTCGACGCCAAGCGGCGCATCATCGTGCCGCAAGAGTTCCGCGCCGCGGCGGCCAGCCCGTTCGACGGCGTTTTCTGCTTCCCCTCGATCGAGCACGACTGCATCGAGGGTGGCGGCCAAGCGCTGTTCGAAACCTACCTCTCGGTCATCGACGAACTGGCGTTCGGCGACCCCCTGCGCTCGGCGCTGGAGACGAGCGTCTTGGGCGGCATGTGCCGGCTTTCCTACGACACCGCCGGGCGCATCACCCTGCCTGAGAGCCTGTGCGAGGCCTTCGGCCTGACCGACTGGGTGGCTTTGGTCGGCATGGGCGAGCGGTTTCAGATCTGGCCGCGGCAGGCCTTCCACGCCCATCGCGCCGAACAGCTCCGGCTGGCCCGGGCCGGTCTCCCGGCGCTTCGGGCGCAACAGCGCGCGGCGGCGGGCGTATGAGCGCACACGCCAGCGTCCTCCTCGCCGAGGTCCTGGATGTCTTGCGCCCGGGGCCGGGTCTTTCGATTGTCGACGGCACGTTCGGGGCGGGCGGCTACAGCCGGGCTATTTTGGACGCCGGCGCGAGCGTCACCGCCTTCGACCGCGACCCCACGGTCTCAACCTACGCATCTGACTTCGCGGCGGGTGGCCGTTTTCGACTGGTCGCCGCACCGTTCTCGACCATGGCCGAGGTCATGGGCGATAGCGCCTGCGACGGCGTCGCGCTGGACCTCGGTGTCTCGTCCATGCAGTTCGACGAGGCCGAACGCGGGTTCTCGCTGATGCGCGACGGCCCCTTGGACATGCGCATGTCGGGCGAGGGCCCGTCAGCCGCTGATCTCGTCAACAACGCGCCACACCCGGTCTTGGCGCGGATTTTCCGCGAATACGGCGAGGAGCGTCAGGCTGGGCGCGTGGCCACACGTCTCGTGCGCCGAAGGGTCGAACGACCGTTCGAGCGCACCGCCGATCTCGCCGCCGAAGTCGAACATGCGCTGGGCGGACGCCGCGGCGCGAAGATTCATCCGGCCACGCGGGTTTTCCAGGCCCTTAGAATCGCGGTCAATGACGAGCTTTCAGAACTCGAAGCTGGGTTGTTGGCGGCCGAGCGGACACTGAAGGCGGGAGGTCGATTGGCGGTCGTGACGTTCCATTCTCTCGAGGATCGGATCGTCAAGTCGTTCCTGGCTGAGCGCGCCGGCGGCGCGGAGCGGGGATCACGGCATACGCCCGCTGTCCCGATGGCGCGCCCGAGCTTCCAGTTGATCCACAAGGGCGTGCGCGCGGCCTCCGAGGCCGAGGTCGCGGCCAATCCCAGAGCCAGGTCGGCCAAGCTGCGGGCCGCCGAGCGCTCCGCCGCCCCGCCGTGGAGGCGCGCGGCGTGATCTTCTCGGGCATCTTCAACCGTCGCTATCGGGGTTTTCGCGTCATCGATCTCTCCGCCCTGGCGATTCTGCTCGTCCTGGCTCTGGCGAGCTACGCCTTCAAGACCCTCGCCCAGGGCATGGGCGCTGACACCGCCGGCGTCGAGCAACAGATCGCCCAGGAAGACAATCGCATCCACCTTCTGAAAGCCGAGATCGCCCACCTCGACGATCCGGGTCGTGTCGAACGCCTCTCCACGCAATATCTCGGGCTGCAGGCGGTGGATCCGAAGCAGGAGACCACGGCCGAGGCCTTGTCCCAGGTGGCCCTCAAGGGCGCCGCGCCGGCGCCGGCTAAGGCGGCCAAGCCATGACCGCCATCCCCGAAGGCTCGCAAGGCGTCTGGCGGCCGTCCGGCGGCCCGGCGTCCTGGTTTGGATGGTTGGACCGCGCCATCGAGCGCGCCCGCGCCTCCGGCAAGGCCGAAGATGACACGCGGCTGCGCATCTTCTTCGTCATGGCTCTGTTCGTGGCCGCCTTTGTCACCCTGGGTCTGGTGGCGACCAAGGCCGCCATGTTTTCCGGATTGGATGCGAAGAGCCGCGGCGCCGGTCTCGCACCCGAGGCGCGGGCCGACCTCGTCGACCGCAACGGCCAGATCCTGGCTGTCGATCTGGTCCGCTACGGCCTCTATATCAATCCGCGCGAGGTCTACGACCCGGCGGCGACCAAGGCCGCCCTGCTGAGTGTTCTGCCGACACTGTCGCTGGCCCATCTCGATACGGCCCTGACCGGTCCGCACAAGGAATATTATCTCGCGGGCGGCTTGCTGCCGGAGGTGAAGGACCACATCCACGACCTCGCTCTGGCGGGCGTCACCTTCGCCGAAGAGCCGGGCAGGGCCTATCCGCTCGGATCCACTGGCGCCCACGTCATCGGCTTTTCCGACAAGGGCGGGCGCGGGCTGGCTGGCGCCGAGAAGGCCTTCGATACCGAGATCCGCGACGACGCGGGCCACGATCCGGTGCCGCTGTCTATCGATCTGCGCGTCCAGGGCGCTTTACAGGATGAGCTCGGCGCGGCGGCGACCCGCTTTGGCGTCAAGGACGCCGTCGGCATGGTGGTCAACACACGCACCGGCGAGATTCTGGGGATGGCCAGCTGGCCGGACTTCGACGCCAACGATCCGGGCAAGGCTGACCCCGCGGCGATGGTCAATCACGCCGCCACGACGGTCTATGAGCCCGGGTCGGTGTTCAAGGTCTTCACCCTGGCCATGGGCCTGGACGCCGGCACGACCACTGTCGATACGAAGTATGACGTGCGCGACCCGCTCGTCCTGCCGGGCCAGACCATCCACGACTACGACAAGCAGGACGCCGCCCTGGGCCAGATGCCGCTGTGGGAGGTGTTCACCCACTCCTCGAACGAAGGCGCCGCGCGCATGGCGCTGCAGGCCGGTGCCGCCAACATGGAAAAATACTGGCGCCTGTTCGGCCTGTATCAGAAGGCTCCCAGCGAGCTCATCGAGTCGGCCCATCCGCTGCTGCCGGCGCGGCTCAGCGAGAACGCGGTCGCCACCATGGGCTTCGGTCACTCGATTTCCGTCACGCCATTGATGATCGCCTCCGGCATGAGTTCGATCCTGAATGGCGGTGTCTATCGCCCGCTCACCCTGAGAAAGCTGGAGCCCGGTCAGGCCCCGGCGCCCGGACGTCGCGTGATCAAGGCGTCCACCTCGCGCACGATGCTCAATTTGATGCGCCTGAACGCACTCATCGGCACCGGCCGCAAGGCCGACGTCTCCGGCTATCGCGTCGGCGGCAAGACCGGCACGGCCACCAAGCTGGTCCATGGGCACTACGACAAGGGCAAGCTGAACCTGGCGTCCTTCGCCGCCATCTTCCCGACCGACGGCCCCTTAGACGAGGACCGCTACTACGTCCTCATCATGATGGACGAGCCCAAGCCTCTGCCGGAGACCGGCGGATTCACCACCGGCGGCGAGGTTTCCGCGCCCATCGCCGGCAAGGTGATCGCGCGCATCGCGCCGCTCCTCGGGGTCAAGCGCATCGTCTCCACGGTCGCGGCCGATCCCAAGGCGCCGGTCGATACCCAGGCCCTGACGGGACGCGACTGATGACCCGCCTCTCCACCCTGGTTCGGCGCGATCTGGCCATAGATCCCGAGATCACCGGCGTGACCGCCGACAGCCGCCGGGTGAGGCCCGGGTACCTGTTTGCGGCTCTGCCGGGAGTCAATCTCGATGGCCGCAGGTTTGTGCCCGCGGCCCTGGACGCTGGCGCGGCCGCGATCCTGGCCGGCGAGGACATGCCTGGCCTGTCGACCCCCGTGGTGCGGGCGGCCGATCCGCGCCGCGCCTATGCTCTGGCCGCCGCGGCCCTCAGCGGCCATCAGCCCAAGGTCGTCGTCGCCGTCACCGGCACTAACGGCAAGACGTCGGTGGCGGCCTTCTGCCGTCAGATCTTCGCTGCCCTGGGACACGCCTCGGCCAGCATGGGCACGCTCGGCGTGCGCGCCGGCGACGAGCAGCTGACCGCGCCCGGCCTGACGACGCCCGACGCCGGCGATGTGGCCGAAATGCTCGCCCGCCTGGCCGAACGGGGCGTCACCCACCTGGCGCTGGAGGCCTCGTCCCACGGCGTCGATCAGCGCCGCTTGGATGGCGTCCAGCTGACCGCCGCGGGTTTCCTCAACCTCACCCAGGACCACCTGGACTATCATGGCGACATGGAGGCCTATCGCGCCGCCAAGTTGCGCCTGTTCCACACCCTGCTGCCGCGTGGGCGGACCGCCGTGCTCAACGCCGACTCCGACGCTTACCCGGCTTTCGCCGCGGCCGTCAGAACGCATGGCCACACCCTGATGACCGTGGGCGCCATGGGACAGGGACTCAATCTCATCGCCCGTCGTCCGGCGCCGAACGGCCAACGCCTCAGGATCGGCGCCTGGGGTCGCGAGTACGAGATCGTGCTGCCCCTGGCGGGCGCCTTCCAGGCGGCCAATGCGCTGGTCGCCGCCGGCCTCTGCATCGCCGCCGGTGGCGTTGTCGAGGATGTGCTGACGGCGCTCGAGGGTCTCGAGGGCGCGCCCGGCCGCATGCAAGAGATCGGCGAGGGGCCGCGGGGCGGCGTCGCCTATGTCGATTACGCTCACACGCCCGACGGCCTTCGCACCGTCCTGACCGCGCTGCGCCCCCACGCCAGCGGCCGCCTGATCGTCGTCTTCGGCGCCGGCGGCGACCGTGACCGGGGCAAGCGGCCACAGATGGGGGCCATCGCCGCCGACCTGGCCGACGTCGCCATCGTCACCGACGACAATCCCCGTTCCGAGCCGCCGGAGACGATCCGCGCCGAGATCATGGCCGGCTCTCCGGGTCTCGAGGAAATCGGCGGCCGGGCCGAGGCGATCGCCGCCGCGGTCGCGCGCCTGGCCAAGGGCGACATCCTGGTCGTAGCCGGCAAGGGTCACGAGCAGGGCCAGGATATCGGCGGCGTCATTCACCCGTTCGACGACGTGGCCGTCACCCGGATGGCGCTGAGGGGCGGCCATGATTGAGCCCCTGTGGTCTTCGGCCGACGTCGCCGCCACCACCCACGGGCGCGAGAGCGGCCCACCCTTCGTCGCCGGCGGGATCACAATCGACAGCCGCGAAGTGGCGCAGGGCGACCTGTTTGTCGCCTTGGCCGACGTCCGTGACGGTCACGATTTCATTCAGGCGGCGCTGACCGCCGGCGCAGCCGGCTCTCTCGTCTCCAGGGCCGCGCCGGGTCCGTCTATCGTCGTCGCCGACACCCTGGTCGCGCTCGCCGATCTGGGCGCGGCCGCCCGCGACCGCGCGCCGGCGGCCCGGCGGGGCGCGGTGACCGGATCGGTGGGCAAGACCAGCGTCACCCAGGCGGTGCTGGCGGGTCTGAAACTGGCCGGTAACGCCCACGGTTCGGTCAAGTCGTTCAACAATCATATCGGCGTGCCGCTGACGCTGGCGCGGATGCCGCGCACGACGCGCCGCGCGGTGTTCGAAATGGGCATGAACCACGCCGGCGAGATCGCTCCTCTTTCACGTCTGGTGCGACCGCACGCCGTGGCGATCACCAATGTCGAGGCCGTACACGTGGAGAATTTCGCGGACGGCGCCGCAGGCGTCGCCAACGCCAAGGCGGAGATTTTCGAGGGTCTCGAGGCGAGCGGCGCGGCGATCCTCAACGCCGACAATCCCTGGACGGCCGAGCTGACCCGGTCGGCCGGGGCCAGGGGCGCCCGGGTGCGCACGTTCGGCGCGGCCGCCGGCGCCGACGCCAGCCTGGTCCGATTTTCCGCTACGCCCCAAGGCGCCGAGGTGACGGGCGTCATCGATGGCGTGCGGCTCGACTACACCCTGCGCCAGTCGGCGCCGCACTGGGGCCCGATGAGCCTCTGCGCCCTGTTGATGCTCGACTCGCTCGGCGTCGATCTGGATCTGGCTGTTCGCGCCCTCGCCGAGTTCGAGCCCCTGGCCGGGCGCGGCGTCACCCTAACGCGGCTGGGACCGCGCGGCGCCTTCACCCTGGTCGACGAAAGCTACAACGCCAGCCCGGTGTCGGTGGCGGCGGCCCTGAATGCGCTCGGCGCCCGGCCGGCGCGGGGACGCCACATCGCCGCCCTGACCGACATGCTGGAGCTGGGCCCTGAAGCGCCTGCGCGCCACGCCGCCCTGGCCGGCGAGATCGAAGCGGCGGGCGTCGATCTGGTCTTCTGCGCCGGGCCGCTGATGCGGTCGCTGTGGGACGCCCTGCCCAAGGCCCGTCGCGGCGCCTGGGCGCCCGGCGCCGCCGATCTGGCGCCGGCGCTGAACGCGGCGGTGGCCGCCGGCGACGTCGTCATGATCAAAGGGTCCAAGGCCTCGAAGGCCAGCCTCCTCGTCGAGGCTTTGGTCACGATGAGTGAGGCCGCCTGATGGTCTTCTTCCTCTATCAGTTCCTGGCCGACCACCATCTCTATCTGCCGGGCCACAACCTGCTGCGCTACCTGACCTTCCGGGGTGTGATGGCCGTCGCCACCTCGCAGTTCGTGGTCGTGGCCATGGGTTCGCGCTTCATCCGCTGGATGCAGGCGCGGCAAGGCAAGGGCCAGCCGATCCGCACCGACGGCATTCAGCGTCACATCACCGAGAAAGCCGGCACGCCGACGATGGGCGGGCTGATGTTCCTGGCCGGCATCACGGCGGCGACCCTGTTCTGGGCCGACCTCGCCAACATCTATGTGTGGGTCGTCCTGGGGGTCACCTTGGCCTTCGGCGGCCTGGGCTTCATGGACGACTACGCCAAGGTCACCCGCCAATCCACGGCCGGGATCTCCGGACGTATGCGCCTCGTGGTGGAGGCCGGCGTCGCCGCCGCCGCCGTATTCCTGATGATACGGTTCGGCGCGGCTGCTCCGGGGAGCTCCGGGCTTTCGACGTCGATCGCCTTCCCGTTCGTCAAACACATGCTCTGGAACCTGGGGTGGTTCTATCTCGTCTTCGGCGCCTTCATCATCGTCGGCGCGTCCAACGCGGTGAATTTCACCGACGGCCTCGACGGCCTCGCCACCGTGCCGGTGATGATCGCCGCGGCCACCTTCGGCCTCGTCGCCTACCTCGCCGGCAACTTCAAATTCGCGGACTATCTGCAGATCGACTTCGTGCCTGGGGCGGGCGAGCTGGCCGTGGTCTGTTCGGCGATCGTCGGCTCGGGCCTTGGTTTCCTCTGGTACAACGCCCCTCCCGCCCGGATCTTCATGGGCGATTCCGGGGCCCTTTCGCTCGGCGGCGCCATCGGCGCCATCGCCGTGGCCACCAAGCATGAGATCGTTCTGGCCATCGTGGGCGGTCTCTTCGTCGTCGAGACCGTGTCGGTGATAATCCAGGTCGGCTGGTTCAAGCGCACCGGCAAGCGGGTATTCCTGATGGCGCCTATCCATCACCACTTCGAAAAGCTCGGCTGGTCCGAGCCGACGGTGGTGATCCGGTTCTGGATCGTGGCGGTGATGCTGGCCATGGTCGGCCTCGCCACGCTGAAGCTGCGGTGAAGCGGTCATGATCCCGGTCACCTGCTTCGAGGGAAGGACGGTCGCAGTGTTCGGCCTGGCGCGCAGCGGCCTGGCGGCGGCGCGCGCCCTCGTCGTCGGCGGCGCGCGCGTCGCCTGCTGGGACGAGAGCGCCAGCGCCCGCGCCGCGGCCGAGGCCGAGGGCTTCGACCTCGTCGACCTGGCGACGGCGGACTGGTCGGGCTTCGCCGCCCTGATGCTCTCGCCCGGCGTGCCGCTCACTCACCCCGCCGCCCACTGGACGGTGAAAAAGGCGCAGGCGGCGGGCGTCGAGATCGTCGGTGACATCGAACTTTTCGCACGCGCCGTTGCCCAGGCGCCCGAACACAAGCGCCCGCGCGTCGTCGCCATCACCGGCACCAACGGCAAGTCCACCACCACCGCCCTGATCGGCCACATGCTTGAGGCCGCCGGGCGCGACGCTCGCGTCGGTGGCAACATCGGCGTCGGCGTGCTCGGCCTTCCCGACATGCACGGCGGGGCGATCTATGTCCTCGAGCTGTCGTCCTATCAGCTCGATCTGACCTCCTCGCTGAAGCCCGACGTGGCCATCCTTCTCAACGTCAGCCCCGATCACCTCGAACGCCACGGCGGCATGGACGGCTATCTGGCCGCCAAGCGCCGCGTGCTGCTCAACCAGGGCAAGGGCGACACGGCCATCATCGGCGTCGACGACGCCTACGGACAGCAGATCTGCACCGAGATCACCGCCGCCAACCGGCGGACCATCTGGCCGATCAGCGCCCGCAAGTCGATCGGGCGCGGCGTCTACGCCCTTCAGGGCCGGCTGTACGACGCCACGGACGGCCGGGTCACCGAGGTGATCGATCTTGGGCCGGTCAGGTCGCTTCCGGGCCGGCACAATTGGCAGAACGCCGCTGCCGCTTATGCCGCGGTCCGCGCTCTTGGCGTTACGGCCGCCGACGCGGTCGAAGGCCTGACCAGTTTCCCGGGCCTCGCCCACCGGATGGAAACCATCGGCGCGATCGGCAATGTGCGCTTCGTCAACGATTCCAAGGCGACCAACGCCGACGCCGCGCGGCAAGCCATGAGCGCCTATCCACGCTTCTACTGGATCGCCGGTGGCCGGACCAAGACCGGCGGCATCGAGAGCCTGTCCGATCTCTTTCCTTCGGTGGCGCGGGCCTACCTGATCGGCGAGGCCGAGGCCGAATTCGCCGCCACCCTCGAGGGCCATGCGCCCTACGCCCGGACCGGCGTCCTCGAGGCGGCCGTGCGCGCGGCCTTCGCCGACGCCCGCAAGGAGGACGGCGAGGCCATAGTGCTGTTCTCGCCCGCCTGCGCCTCGTTCGACCAGTACGTCGACTTCGAAGAGCGCGGCGAAGCCTTCCGCGCCGCCGTTCAGGCCCTCATCGCCCCTCCCGCCCAGGCCCTCGCGGGATGACCGCTGAAGCCCACCTGACATCGCACACCTTTTCGCGCCTCGATCGCAGCCGCGTCGGCGTCTGGTGGTGGACCACGGACCAGGTCCTCCTGGGCCTGACGGCGGCGCTGATCATGCTGGGCGTGCTGCTGCAGTTCGGGACCAGCCCGGCCGCGGCCCAGCGGCTCGGCATCGCCTGGCCGTTCCACTTCGCCGTCCGCCAGTGCGTCTTCGGGGCCGGCGGCGCGGTCATCCTCATCTCCGCCGCCATGCTCAGCCCCAAAGGCGTCCGGCGCGTGGCCTTTTTCATCTACCTCGCCGCCATAATGGCGATGTGCGCCCTGCCGCTGCTAGGCCACGCCGCCAAGGGCGCGACCCGATGGGTGGAGATCGCAGGTTTCACGCTGCAGCCATCCGAGTTCATGAAGCCCGCGCTCGTGGTCCTGGTCGCCTGGATGTTCGCCGAGGGGCAGAAGGGGCAGGGGGTGCCCGGCGTTTCCGTGGCCTTCTGCCTCTACGCCATCGCCGTCGTGCTCCTGTTGATGGAGCCGGACATCGGCCAGACCGTGCTGATCACCGCCGCCTTCGGCGCCGCCTTCTGGATGGCCGGCGTGCCGATGAGCTGGATCATGGTCATGGGCAGCATGGCCATCG
>Ga0302314_10007797_pt1 | contig 19213 bp, 13 predicted proteins | sample III_Palsa_N2_3_FD_200533 | JGI IMG/M metagenome (GOLD analysis project Ga0302314, IMG submission 200533) | Peat permafrost microbial communities from Stordalen Mire near Abisko, Sweden - III_Palsa_N2_3 | ecosystem: Environmental > Terrestrial > Soil > Palsa > Peat permafrost | place: Sweden...
TCTTGGCGTGGTCGACCGCCATGTGGAGGAAGCGCGCCAGGTGCTCCTGCTCGCGCTTCAGGTTGGTGTTGAGGAGCGTCTCGTAGCCCTCGCGGCCGCCCCAGAAGGTGTAGCCGTCGCCGCCCAGCTCGTGGGTGACCTCCAGCGCCTTCTTCACCTGGGCCGCGGCGTAGGCGAAGACGTGGGCGTCGGGGTTGGTGGCCGCGCCGCACATGTAGCGCGGGTTGGAAAAGAGGTTGGCCGTGCCCCAGAGGAGCTTGATCCCGGTCGCCTGCTGCAGGCCCTTGGCGTGCGCCACGATGGCATCGAGGTTGCGGTTCGACTCGGCGAGGGTGGCGCCCTCCGGGGCGATGTCGCGGTCATGGAAGGCCCAGAAGGGCGCCTCGATCTTGACGAAGAACTCGAACGCCGCGTCCATCCGCTTCTTGGCGATGGAGATCGCGTCCTTGCCCGCCTCCCAGGGGCGCCGGATGGTCCCGGGCCCGAAGGGGTCGCCGCCGACGCCCCGGAAGGAGTGCCAGTAGGCGATCGAGAAGCGCAGGTGGTCCTTCAGCGTCACCCCGTCGATCACCTCCGCCGGGTCATAGTGGCGGAAGGCCAGGGGGTTCGAGGAGCTGGGACCCTCGAACCGGACTTGGGGCTGGGCAAAAAACTGGGCCGGGGATTTCTTGGACATGGCCTGCGAGGACTACCATGGTTACCCGACCACCGTCGAGATTTCGTTCTCCCCCGGCGGCCCGGGTGCCGGCCGCTCAGGGAACCTCGTAGATTTCCACCAGCGCGACCCCGCCGTCGCCGCTGGCACCGGAGACCTCCGCCGTGTAGGCGCCGGGCGGGAGGGTGACGAGAAGGGCCGCGTCCGGGGTGGCGGACGATCCCCAGGAGAACGCACCGGCGCTGGCGGCCACGGCCGCCAGCTGCGCGTCGCCCCCCCAGCCGGAATTGCCCTGCATCAGGCCGGACGAGGTCCCGCTCCCGGCGGCATACAGCCTGAGCAACGGGTCCGGCAGGGCGCCCGAGATCCCAAACGTGGCCAGGGCCGGCCCGGACGCGCGGATCAGGAAGGTCTGGGCCGTCGAGCCGCCGACCACGAACCCGGCGATCAGGATGTCGCCGCCGGTGCCAACCGCGGCCCGCACCGACGAATTGATCAGCCGGGGCGACGCGGGGGTGAAGCCGGCGGCCGGCGCGGTGTCGTAGACCTCGACCAGCGCGACCCCGCTGTCCCCGGCGGCACCGGACACCTGGGCGGAATAACCCCCGATGCCGAGCGCGGACACCAGGGCCGCATCGTGGCTCGAGGGGCTGGCCCAGGGGAAGGCACCGACCGCAGCCGCGGCCGCGATGACCTCGGCGTTGCCCGCCCACCCGGCGTTGGCCGCCACTGGGCCGGCGGCCCCGTCGAGCCGGAGCATCGGGTCAGCCAGCAGGCCGGCGACGTCAAAGGTCGCGAGGGCGGGGCCGGAGGCGCGGATGAGCATCGGCGCCGTGCCCGAGGTCGCCGGGCCGCCGACCGTGAAGCCCGCGATGATGATGTCGGCCCCCGTGCCGACATGGCCGCGGCTGGAAAGGTTGACCAGCCGGCCGGGATCCGGCGTGCCCACGACGCTGAGGGTGACGGAGCCGGTGACTGCCGAGCCCGCGGCCGTCGTGGCCAGACAGCTGTAGGCACCGGCATTGGCCGAGGTGGCATCGCGCAGCACGAGCGTCGGCAGGATGGCCCCGCGGATCGCCTGGCCGTCTAAGAACCACTGGTAGGACGGGCTGGCGGCGACGCGGGCGGCCGGGGACGCCGTCCCCGCCATCGAGGTGTCGCCCGCGCTTGCCGGGCCGGCCAGGCCGGAGAAGGTGACCGTGCTGCCCGCGGCGACCGTCTCGGACCTCGGCTCAAGGGTGAAGGTCGGAGGGGCAGAGCCGCCGACGGCGTTGAGCGCCAGCGTTCCCGCCGTGCTCGTGACCGAACCGACCGCATCGGTCACGGTCACGGAGTAGGCGCCGGCGCTCGTCGCTGTCACGTCGCTGACTAGGAGGAGCGGCCCGGTGGCCCCGGTGATCGCGTTGCCGCTCAGGAACCATTGATAGGAGAGAGGCGCGGTGCCGGAGGTGCCGACAAAGAAGGCTGCGGTGGCGCCTACGTTGGCGGTCTCGGCCAGCGGCTGGGCGGTGATCGTGGGAGCAACGTCAACCGTGACCGTGGCCGCCGAGCTGAGCACGGAGCCGGCCGCATTGCTCACCTGCACGGTGTAGGTTCCGGCGTTGGCCCGAATCACCGGTGTTATGGTGTAGGTGCTCGCGTTGGCCCCCGGGACGGCCACGCCGCCCACAAACCACTGGTAGCCCGGTGCCGGCGAGCCGGTCGCGCTGACGGCGAGGGTGACGCTGGCCCCCAGGGCCACGGTCTGGGAGTTCGGCTGCTCCACGATGGTCGCCGGGGCTTCAACGGTGACGGTCAGGGTGGCGACCTCCGCCCCGCCGGGGTTGGTGGCGCCGAGCGCCACCGTGAAGGTGCCGACGCCGGTGGGCACGCCGGAGATGACGCCGGTCGAGGCGTCGAGGCTGAGGCCGGCCGGCAAGCCCGTCGCGGCATACTGGGTCGGACTGCCCGAGGCCACGATGGCGTACGAGAAGTTGGCGCCCTCCAGGCACGTGGCCGAAGGCGCGCCGGAGATGACGGGGGGAGCCACCGGAACATAGCTTCCCCGGCGCACGGTGCTGCTGCCCGTGTCGGCGACATAAACTGCGCCGGAGGCATCCACCGCGATGCCGGCCGAACCATAGGCGAAGGAGGCGGCCGGGCCGGTGCCGTCCGCCGAACCCGCGGCATTGGGCTGGCCCGCGATCGTCGACACGGTCCAGGTCGTGATCCCGACCGCCACGGCGGGGGTCAGCTTGCGGATCGCCGCCGAGCCGCTCTCGCCCACGTAGAGGTTTCCCTGGGCATCCACCGCCACGGAGATCGGCGCGTTGAAGGTGGCGGCCGTGCCCACACCGTCGCTCGACCCGGGGGCGCCGGATCCGGCGACCACGACCGGGGCACCGTAGCTGGGGGCCGTGAGCGTGCCGCTGTTCGGGATCTCGCTGATGCAGTTGTTGGAGTTGTCGGTGACGTAGACATTCCCGGCCGCGTCGACCGCCACTCCGGCGGTCGAGGTGTTGTCGAAGCCAAAGCCGCCCCCCACCGTCGAGACGGTCCAGTTGCTGGCGGACGTGATCGCGCCGCCGGTGAACGTCACCCGGCGCACTGCGTTGTGCGGCAGGGGGTCGTGGGCGTTCGGGTTGGTGTTGCGGATGTTGGTGAAGTAGAGGTTGCCCGCCGCGTCGATGGTGCACCCGCCGATCTGGTCGATGCGGACCGCCGCCCCCGACCCGTCGACGTAGCCCTGGGTGCTCCGACGACCGGCGATCGCCGACGACGTCCAGCCGCCGCCGGACGGGACGACAATGAAGATCTGGTTATAGAACAGCGCCGCGTAGACGTTGCCGGCGGCGTCGACGGCCACGCTCTCGACGCCCCCGTAAAGCGCGTTGCTCGGGGGGATGGGGGTCGAGGAGGTCCAGGTCGTGACCCCGTTCAAGGTCGAGGGGGAAATCTCCCGGATCCCGCCGTTGCCAAGGTCGGCGGCGAAGACGTTTCCGGAAGCGTCGACGGCGATCCCCTGGAGGTCGCTGAAGCGGGCGCCGCTGCCCGTCCCATCCGTGGACCCAGAGGCGGTGGGCGAGCCCGCGATCGTCGTGAAGGCGTAGGGGGTCGCGTAGACACTCTGGGCCGACGCCGGGGCGGCCAAACCGCCGAGCACAATGATCAGGGCAACAAACGGGAAGGATTTCAAAAGGACGGGAACGATCTGGGGTTGGAGGCCCGGCGGGAGCCTCGAGACCCCAATCGACGGCAATCGCCGCACCTGTAACCAAATCGGGGCAATGGCGCGGCCGCGCCTTCGTCCGATCGAAGGCTCGCCTTCGGATCCGCCGGCTTCCAAGTTTTCGCTCCCAAGATCAATCGACCGAATCCCATGAAACTTTACCCCGCCCTCGCCCTCCTTCTCCTCGGCCCGGCCCTGCGCGCCGCGGATTTCAAGGTTACCGCCCACTACCCCATCGCCGGCGATGTCCGGTTCGACTACCTGCGGGTCGACCCCTCGATGCGCCGGCTCTACGTGTCGCATGGGAACAAGGTCGAGGTCCTGGACGCCGACACCGGCGCGCCGGTGGGCACGGTGGCGCCGATGCACGGCGTCCACGGGATCGCCCTCGTCCCGGGCCTGAGCAAGGGCTACATCACCTCCGGCACCGACCGGACGGTCGTGGCCTTCGACCTCACGACGCTCAAGGTCCTGAAGGTGATCACCGGCCTGGGCGTGAAGCCGGATGCGATCGAGTACGACCCGGCCACCCGCCATGTCTATGTCGCCAACGGCGAGTCCGGCGGCATCACCGTCATCGACCCCGCCCGCGACGTCATCACCGCCACGGTCCCGCTGGCGGGCAAGCTGGAGGGGCTGGCGTTCGACGGGCGCGGGCACCTCTTCGTGAACACCGAGGACCAGAGCAGGATCCAGGTGATCGACACCCTCGCGCTCCAGCCGGTGGGCGCGTGGCCGATCGCGCCGGTCGAGGGCGGCACCGGGCTGGCCATCGACGCGGCCCACCACCGGCTGTTCTCGGCGGGAGGAAACGGGATGCTGGCGGTGGTCGACAGCGACACCGGCAAAGTGGTCGCCACGCCGCCGATCGGCGAGGATCCCGACGGCGACGCCTTCGACCCGGCGCACGGGCTCATCTTCACCTCAAACCGCCCGGGAACCATCACGGTCCTGCACGAGGAGTCGCCCAACTCCTTCTCCGTCCTCCAGACGGTGCCGACCGCCTTCGGGGCCCGGACCATCACCTTCGACGCCCAGACCGGGCGGGTCTTCGTGGCGACGGGAAAGTTTGAGCCCGCGCCCGCGGGCAACCCCGACGCCCGCCGCAAGGGCATCCCGGGCTCGTTCGAGGTGCTGGTCGTCGGGCGCTAGAGCGGCTTCCGGAACGCCATGGCGAAGTACACCGCCAGGGCCATGAAGACAAAGCTGACGGCATAGTTCCAGGTGAGCCGCTCCCGCAGGACGACGGCGGCAAAGACGACGAAGACCGTGAGCGTCACCGCCTCCTGGATGACCTTCAGCTGGTAACCGCTCAGGTGGGCGACCTCGTAGCCGTGGCGGTTGGCGGGCACCTGGAGGCAGTACTCGAAGAACGCGATCGCCCAGGCAACCAGGATGGCGACGAAGATCGGGCGGCCCTCGAGCCACCGCATCTTCAGGTGGCCGTACCACGCGATGGTCATGAAGACATTCGAGCCGACGAGGAGAAGGACGGTCTTGGTCATGGCCTCAGCCTAGGGGCGGCGGAACCGGCCGCAAACTCCCGAAACGGCGGTGGGCTGCGTATTTTCCGCCCCCAAGAATTACGAAGAGGATGCTTGATCGGCGCAAATCGCGCCCTATACCTTGCCCGACACTCGGTCCTCGAGTATCATCTGAGCATGACGATCAAAGCCTACCTTAAGCCCTCCTGCGGATGGTCCAACGGCGTCCGCGCGACGCTGCGGAAGTATTCGCTCGGCTATGAGGACATCGACATCATCAACGACCGGAACCACTACGCGGAGATGGTCCGCAAGTCCGGCCAGCCGATGTCGCCCTGCGTGGAGATCGACGGGGTCATGCTGGCCGACGTTTCCGGCGAGGAAGTGGAAAACTACCTCCTCAGCAACGAGCTGGTGAAACCCACCGACCAGGCGGCGGACGTCCCGACCAACGCCGGCTGCTCCGACGAGGAGCACGCCAAGATGGCCACGAAAACGATCCGCTTCTTCTGACGCCGAGAGCCCACCGCCATTCCTAAACCGAACCGGGCCGCTCTCGAACGAGAACGGCCCTTTTTCTGCCCGCCCCCCGCCACCCTCCCCCCGCCATGACCCGGATCATCCCGTCCCCCCTCTACAGCTCCGACCAGGAGCACGATGCCTGCGGCGTGGGCTTCATCGCCAAGGTGAGCGGTGAGCGCTCCCACGACGTGGTCGAGCGCGCGATCGCGGCGCTGCGGTCGCTGGCCCACCGCGGGGCGATCGACGCCGACGCCGTCACCGGCGACGGCGCCGGCCTGCTCACCCAGATCCCCCACGAGCTCCTGCGAGAGTTCCTGGAAAAGAAGAAGAAGCCGCTCTTCCGCGACAGCGACCTCGGCGTCGGGATGATCTTCCTGCCCCGGGACGACTACGCGGCCTCGCACTGCAAGAAGATCGTCGAGCAGGCGGTGAAGCACGAGGGGCTGGCGTTCCTCTGCTGGCGCGAAGTGCCGACCGACGACACCTGCCTGGGCCGCAAGGCCCTGGAGACGAAGCCCGTGATCGTGCAGGCCCTGGTGGCCCGCAAGGACGACTCGACCGACGACGAGCTCGAGCGGAAGCTCTTCCTCGCCCAGAAGACGGCGGAGCGGAAGGCCTTCGAGGCGGGGGTCGACGGCTTCTACATCTGCTCGTTCTCGGCCCGCACGGTGGTCTACAAGGGCCTGCTCAACGCCCCGCAGGTGCGCAAGTTCTTCCACGACCTCAAGTCGCCGAAGTACAAGAGCGCCTTCGTCATCTTCCACCAGCGGTACTCGACCAACACGTTCCCGACCTGGCACCTGGCCCATCCCTTCCGGATGATGGCCCACAACGGCGAGATCAACACCATCCGGGGCAACCGCAACCTGATGCGGGCCCGCGAGCGGAGCACCGCCCATGGCGTCTGGGGCGACCGGTTCAACGACCTGCGGCCCCTCGTGCAGCCGAACATGAGCGACTCGGCCTCGTTCGACAACGCCCTGCAGCTCCTGACCCTCGGCGGCCGGGACGCCATGCACGCCTGCACGATGATGATGCCGATGGCCTGGGAGAAGGACAAGAGCCTCTCCCCGGAGGCCCGGGCCTTCTTCCGCTACCACTCCTGCATGATCGAGCCCTGGGACGGCCCGGCCGCGATCGTCTTCACCGACGGCCGGATCGTCGGCGCCTCGCTGGACCGCAACGGCCTGCGGCCGGCGCGCTACAAGATCTTCGACGATGGGTACGTGATGCTGGCCAGCGAGGCCGGCCTCGTCTTCGACTTCCCCGGCACAGTGGTGAAGAGCGGGCGCCTCGGGCCCGGCCGGATGATCGCGGTCGACGTCGAGCAGCAGAAGATCCTGCAGGACACCGAGATCATCAGCGCCCTGACCGCGAAGCCCCTCTACCGGGCCTGGTGCGACGAGCACCTCCTGAACCTGGCCGCGTTCTCGGCCGAGGCGGCCCGGCCCGACGTGGCGGCCGAGCCGTCCCTGGCCGCCGAGGTCGCCTTCGGCTACGACAGCGAGGAGCGCGAGCTCATCCTCACCGCCCTCGCCGAGGGCCTGGAGCCCACCGGCTCGATGGGCGACGACACGCCGCTCGCCGTCCTCTCGCGCCGCCCCCGCCTCCTCTACCAGTACTTCAAGCAGCTCTTCGCCCAGGTCACCAACCCCCCGATCGACTCGATCCGGGAGAAGTCGGTCATGTCGCTCGGCATGTACCTCGGCGGCCGGCTCGGGCTCTTCGAGGAGCTGCCGAAGACCAGCGGGTTCGTGGAGCTCGACTCCCCGATCCTCGGCCACTCCGAGGCGGCGGCGCTCTTTGACGTCCCCTTCCTCAGGAACCGGGTGGTCCGGATCGGCGCCCTGTTTGACGCCGCCGCCGGCCCGGAAGGCCTCGAGAAGGCCCTGAAGGACATCGCCCACCGCGCCCAGGAGGCGGTGGAGGCGAACAACGCAAAGGTCGTGATCCTCTCCGACCGCGGGGTCACCCGCGAGCGGGTGGCGGCCCCGATGCTCCTCGCGGTGGCCGCGGTCAACCAGCAGCTGGTCCGCGCCGGCCTGCGGCTGCGCTGCGACATCGTGGCCGAGACCGGCGAGGCCCGGGACGTGCACCACATCGCCTGCCTGCTCGGCTTCGGCGCCAACGCCGTCCATCCCTGGCTGGCGCTCGACGTCGTGAGCGAGATCGCGGCCGCGGGCCAGACCTCGAAGCCGGTGACGCCCGAGAAGGCGCGCGCCAACTACCGGGCGGCGATCGACGCCGGCCTGCTCAAGATCATGGCCAAGATGGGCATCAGCACCCTCCTCAGCTACCGGGGCGCCCAGATCTTCGAGGCGATCGGCATCAGCTACAAGGTGGTGGAGGAGTGCTTCTTCGGCACCCCAAGCCCGATCGGCGGCATCGACTACAAGCAGATCGCGGCCGAGATGTTCGTGCGGCACGACCGCGCCTTCCCGGCGCTGGACTCGGCCGACCCCGACAACACCGGGCAGCCGTCCTCGGAGCCCGGCCTGCACAACGAGGGCTTCTACCGGGTGAACAAGAAGGGCGACGGCGAATTCCACGGCTGGAACCCGAAGGTGATCGCCTCGATGAACCGCTTCATGCGGAGCGCCAGCGCGGAGGACTTTGCCGGCTGGAAGGCGGTCGCCGACGACCACCAGCCGCTGGCGATCAAGGACCTGCTGCGGATCCGCTATGACCAGCGGGTCCCGGTCGCGCTCGAAGAGGTGGAGTCCGGCGAGGACATCCGCAAGCGCTTCACCACCGCCGGCATGTCGCTGGGCGCCCTCTCCCCCGAGGCCCACGAGACCCTCGCGATCGCCATGAACCGGATCGGCGGCAAGTCGAACTCCGGCGAGGGCGGCGAGGACCCGGTCCGCTTCTCGATCCGCGAGAACGGCGATTCCGCCAACAGCGCGATCAAGCAGGTGGCGAGCGGGCGCTTCGGCGTCACGGCCGAGTACCTGGCGAACGCCAAGGAGATCGAGATCAAGATGGCGCAGGGCGCGAAGCCCGGCGAGGGCGGGCAACTGCCCGGCCACAAGGTCTCGCCGCTCATCGCCCGCCTGCGCTTCAGCGTCCCGGGCGTGACCCTCATCTCCCCGCCGCCGCACCACGACATCTACTCGATCGAGGACCTGGCGCAGCTGATCTTCGACCTGAAGGAGGTCAATCCCCGGGCCAAGGTCTGCGTGAAGCTGGTCTCCAGCTCCGGGGTCGGCACGGTCGCGGCCGGCGTGGCCAAGGCCTACGCCGACGTGATCCTGGTCTCCGGCCACGAGGGCGGCACCGGCGCCTCCCCCCTCGCCTCGATCAAGAACGCCGGCTCCTCCTGGGAGATCGGCGTCGCCGAGGCCCACCAGGTCCTGATGATGAACGGGCTCCGCAACCGCGTGGTCCTGCGGACCGACGGGGGGATGAAGACCGGCCGCGACATCGTGGTCGCCGCCATCCTCGGGGCCGAGGAGTTCAACTTCGGGACCGCCGCGCTCATCGCCTCGGGCTGCGCCATGTTCCGGGTCTGCCACCTCAACACCTGCCCGGTCGGCGTCGCCACCCAGCGGGAGGACCTCCGGGCCAAGTTCCGGGGCAAGCCGGAGTACGTCATCAACTACTTCAACGCCGTCGCCGAGGATGTCCGGGGCTACCTGGCGAAGCTCGGGGCCCGGACGCTCAACGAGATCATCGGCCGGACCGAGCTCCTCGAGCAGATCGACGACCCGTCGAACCCGAAGACCAAGATGGTGAACCTGGCCGGGCTCCTCCACAACCCGGATCCGACGAACGAGCTCGAGCGCTACCATACCCGCGAGCGCAACGAGCGCTTCGGCGCCGAGGGCTCGCTGGACGAGCAGCTCCTGCAGGAGGCCCGCGACGTCATCCTCGGCAAGAGCGCGCGCCTGGTGGCGCGCTACAAGATCACCAACGTCAACCGGGACGTCGGCACCCACCTCTCGGGCCAGATCGCCTATCAGCGCGGCAACCACGCGCTGCCGCCGGGGACGATCGACCTGACCTTCACCGGCAGCGCCGGGCAGTCCTTCGGCGCCTTCCTGGTCGGCGGCCTGCGGCTGCTCCTGAACGGCGAGGCCAACGACTATGTCGGCAAGGGCATGGCCGGCGGCGAGATCGTGATCCGGCCCCGGCCGGCCGAGAAGTACCGCTGGGCCGACAACGTGATCATCGGCAACACCTGCCTCTACGGCGCCACCGGCGGCGCGCTCTTCGCGGCCGGCTGGGCCGGCGAGCGCTTTGCGGTCCGCAACTCTGGCGCCACCGCCGTCGTCGAGGGCGTGGGCAACCATGGCTGCGAGTACATGACCCGCGGCGTGGTCGCGATCCTGGGGCCGGTCGGCACCAACTTCGGGGCCGGCATGAGCGGCGGCCTGGCCTTTGTCTACGACGCGGGCGGGGTCCTCGCCTCCAGGATCAACCCGCAGATGATCGGGATCGAGCGGCTGAACAACGAGGACGAGATCGGTTCGCTCCGGCAGCTGGTCTCAGTCCACGCCAAGGTGACGGGCAGCCCGCACGCCCAGGCGCTGGTGGATTCGTGGGAGAGCGCGATCGGGAAGTTCTGGAAGGTGGTCCCCCACCCCCCGGTTCCGGACGCGCCTGCCCAGGTCTACACCTTCGACTCGGCCAAGATGCCGGTCACGGCGTAATATATCGGCATTCCGAGAAGCCTTTCCGGATCGGGGACGGCAGCAAAAGCGCGCGCTTTTTGTGCTTTATCCCGATAAAAAAACGGGGCGTACTTGACTGCAACTTCTCTGCATCACGGACCCCCGAATCATGAAAACAGCCGCCAAAAATAAGACTCCGAAGGCCGCCTCCAAGCTAAGAGACCTCCAACCCGTCTCCAACCCCAAGGGCGGAGACTCAAATGGAAAAGTGAACATCCAGGATATTCCTATCACCAAGCATGTAGATTCGAGTTCTCCCACGCTCTACGGTTAGTCTTGGCACGCTTGGGTGCCACGCCGCTTTCGGCAGGAGTCAACCTTTACGGGCCGCATGCCGTCAACCTTCTCTCCAGGAGGTTGAACCTAAACGATTGCGCCGAGCGTATGTACAATGAGGACGGGATTGCCTCGATCCGGAAGCTGGTCGTGGCCCACATCGAGGCGACGGGAAGACCGCACGATAGGGCGCTGGTAGATTCGAAGGAGTGCGGTCGGCAAGTTCTGGAAGGCGGCCCCCCAACCGGCGGTTCCGGATGCGCACCGCCCAAGTCTCCACCTTCGACTCGGCCAAGATGCCGGTCACGGCCTGAAATCAGCCCGTCTATTCTGTTGAGGAGCCGGCCTCGCGCCGACAGCCAATGCAGAGGACGCAAGATTTGCTAACAAGAGTCGCAATGCTCGATGTAAAGCAACTTTGTCAATTTTCCGCGTGGTAGGTCGTTTCCCGATCTGCCTGTGCTAACCACTTAGCGAATTTGGACCAGTTGTTGGACTGGCAGCTTGCTCGAGTCGATCGACGATTGACTGAAGAGGTAGGAAAGGAGCGTGAACTCGGTCTCGTTCCTGATTGAAGGTGTTACCGTGTCATAATCGTACGGAGCGTGGGGAGGGGGATCCATGTCGCCGATAGTGTAGGTCTGAAGTCCCTGGCCGAGTTTGTGGGTTACTGAAAGCAGGGTGTAGCTTGGACGGTAACGGGTGAGCCTTAGGATTGGCCTTGCAGTAAATGTTTCTTCCTTTGCGTCCGGGTCCCCGTTGGAAACTCCAACGTCGAAACTGTCGCCAAACTGGTCGGATTCGAAGGCCTTCGGGACTGAAATTATGCTCACCCTCGGGCAAAGGCGACTGTTCCAGACGCCGTCGTAGGATAGGGCCGCAACTTGCGCAAGAACACGGTCGAGGCCCGCCCGTGAATGCTCGCCTGCAGCCTCAAGAAACCGAGGTTCCTCCTTGGCCACTTCATACAAGATCGTGTCAAAGCTGCGCAGGGATACCGTCACTTGTGCGTCGTTGAGGACAAACCAGTGGAGAAGCGGATAGTCCTTCAAGAGCGCCTCGTCCGGTGGAACTTTTCCGATCACGTTATCTGCCGAGTCGGGGTCCTTGTAAACGGCGAAGGCATGTTCGCCGGGGCTGTCGGCGTTCTCAATGTCCCAGTTGGCCGCGTCGGCGGCCAGTACGTCCGTAGTCTTCATTTTGTAGACCCTGATGCTGTCTGCTCTTGCCAGCTTAAGGCGTCTCGCCATGTCAATCTTGTCTAGCGCGCTCTTATACGGCGCTGGAATAACGCCAGCGTGTTGCGCCGACGAGACCTCAAAGGCAAGAGCCAAGAAGACCGAGTAGCCGGGGTCCCTAGGGTCATTGAACAAAAACAACGGCTTCTTGTTCGGGCGCGTTTGCGTTAACTGGCACCGGAAACGCCATCCGTCCATGGCGTCAGTGGCCTTGCGTATGTTGAGTTCCAAGGTCTCCGCACCGAAGAAAAAGGGTGGCTTGGGGCCATCGTCCTTTTTCGCCTTGTCCGCTGCACCGGTGCCGACCGGGGTAGCGGAAGCGGACGTTGGCGTTGGCATGAGGCTGGCGCTTGCATCGACAGTCTTCGCCTCGGCGTCGGCATCGTAATTGTCGCCCACATTGTCCCAAGTGGCTCCCCCATCCTTGCTAACCTGCCATTGGCATGTCAGCGAGGAAGTCTGACCCTCCGGGTCGCGCACGGGGGCAACTGTCGCACCGAGCGTTATGTTGCCGTTCTTGCCGGTGCTCGCCGCTTCGGGGCTAACGGCTACTTGCAGGCCCATCGCCGCGACTGTCAAGTTGTCGTCGGGATGGGGCGGGTACTTCGGATGAATGACATTGCCGTCACTGACCGTAAGCACTGACGAGTTGCTGTAGGCAGTACGGTATCGTGTCGGCGTTATCACCACAACCTGAACCGCCGTTCGGATCGCCGCATCCGCGTGCCAGCCGCTGAACACACGGGAAAACACCGCGCTGTTGAGTGGTGAAAAAATGGCCTTTGTTGCGCCATCGCCTGTGATCGGAGTGAAGTTGAAAGACGGCGCATTCGAATAGGTGATCGTTGCGGAGGGCGCGATCGCGATCGACGACAGCGCCGTGGCCGCTGAACCGAGCGAAGGCAGGAGCGAAGGGACTCCCGAAGTCGCACTTGGGGGCCACCCCGACGTGTATCCGGAAAACGGCGAAGTCGACGCGCCGTAGTTCCGTGTAAACCCGCTTCCTGTTCCCAGCGGGCTGAAGGATTGTCCGTATGCGAAAGCCGCGCTGAACGAGCCCACCTCGACGAAATGGGCTGGCTCGTTATTTGCAAGTCGGGCAATGTTTAGAAGCAGCTGGTGGTTTTCCACGTCCGCCAGCGAATCCGCATAGTCGACGCTAGCCTGATGGAAAGAATCCGACGGGCGATAGGAGGCTTGGCAGCCGCCGACAAGAAGGATTGAGGTGAATAGCAATGGACGCGCTGGGCGCCCGCAAGCGGCCGCTGCCGCCCTGGCTAGAATGTTCATGTGGCGTTGAGCTGGAGAGACAATCCTTGGCTGGACGACGGATGCGAAGGCGGAAGAAAGGCAGCCTCAATGCCACTAACTACGTAAATACATGTGATATCGGGCACGCCGTCTCGTTGCGTGGCTGTAACAATCCCAATAGCATTTCGTATCTTTCTGTAATACTCTGTTGGTCTGGCTTAATCGTGCGTCAACCAGATGACTCGTAATGAAAGTCGTCGCTGCCGAATTCAGCCGGAACCGATCGGTGCAATTGATCTTAGAGGTAACGAATCATGGAAGGCCGAATCCTCACGTCACCCGGACGACCCGGTGCAGCACCGGACCCAGCCGGTCGAAGGTCTGTACCGTCTCACCCTGTCGTCGGCCAAAGAGCTGGCGGCCAAGAGGCGAAAAAGCCGTGACGACGGTGGCGGTCTCGTCCCCGTCGTGGGCCTCGAGGCCCCCCGACTGCGGTCCTAGGAGGTAGGTGGCCTGCCCGGCCTTCGACTCCAGGGTGACCAGCGCTCCGGCGGCGATCGCATCGGCCGGGCCCAGCGGCTTCGGCACCAGAGCCTTCCAGGCCTTGATCGCCTCGGAAATCTCGGTCGCGAGGCGCGCCTGCCCCTGCGCCAGGTAGGCGGCGCTCTGGCTCCGCATGTCATACTTGTCCTCGGCCCGGCTCTCCTCGTCGGTGGCCTCGGCGCGTGAGCCCAGCGCGGCCGCAGTCTGCAGGGCCAACTCGGCCTCGAGCTGGGAGATGACCGACTGGATGAGGGCGCTCTTGTCCATCGCGGAATTACGGGTATATCGTTTGGATTCCGATGCCGTCAAAGCCGATCCCTGGGTCCTCCGGCGAGGTCCTGTCCTGCCTGCCGTCGCCCTACACGCCGCACGCGGCCACGGGCCTCCTGCACCTCCCGCGCTTCCTCGCCAAGTGCAAGTACGTGAAGGAGCATGGGGCGCTTCCGGCCAGCTATGCCAAGAACTTCAAGCGGGGGATGGACCGGTTCCTCTGCCTGCACCTGGGTGTTGACCCGGCGGCGGTCGAGACCGTGGTCCGGGAGTCCGGCAGCGACGCTGAGATTGAGGCCGGCCTCGTTCGGATCCTGCCGGCCGACCCCCGGGCGTCGCGGTGGAACCGCGATTACGTGCAGAAGGGGATGACGGAGTCCGGGCGCGAATTCCTCGCCGAGGCGCTGACAGCCATGGGCTGCGCGGACCGGACGGCGGACATCCGGAGCGTCCCCGACCTCATCGAGTTCGACGAGGGGAGGATCGAATGATCAAGGGCCAGAAGGTCGTGTGCATCAACGACTCCTTCAACGCCTTCGTGAAGGCGGTGTACAAGCAGCTGCCCGTGAAGGGCACTACCTACACGATCCGCGAGGTCTTCCTCGGCCGGGAGAAGATCGTGAAGGGCGGCGACACCGCGACGGTGGGCCTCCTCCTCGCCGAGCTCACCAACCCGCCGGACCCCTTCCATGTCGGCAAGCAGGAGCTCGGCTTTTCATCGGAGCGCTTCGCGCCGCTGGAAGAGCATCCGCCGGAGGAGGTCGAGGCCGAGGTCACCGAGGAGGTCGGGGCCGGCAACTCCGGCCACTGGGCCAACTGATCCCCTCGGGTCAGTCGTCGGTCACGTGCACCGTGACGGTGCACTTGGCCGTGGGGATGGCATCCAGGTCGCCCGGGCGCACGAGGACGAAGCGCACGACGCTGCGGCCGGGGTGGGCCGCATAGAAGCTCACCGACTCCGTGCCCTTGGTGCCGATCGGGCCGTCGGGGTCGTCCCGGAGGGATGACGTCTGCGGGAGCACCTTCGTGTTGTTGGAGACGATCTCCCAGATGAGGTCCGCACCCGGGGCCGGACGGGGCAGGATGACCCGAAGTCCGGTCACGACCTCCATCTCGACCGCCGGCCCCGGCCGGTCGGGCGAGACCGTGACGGTCTGCAGGCTGCGCGGCTTGTAGGTCCGGGCGGTGTCGCAGCCGGCCGCCAGGAGGAGGGCCAGCGCCAGGGCCGGGGAAAGCGCGGTCCTCATCGCACGTTGGGCATCACCTCGGAGAGCGCGGGGCGCCCGACGTGGCGCCGGATCGACTCCAGGTTCTCGCGGATCAATGCGCCCATGGAATCGCAGGCGAGGTATTCCGGCCGTCCGTAGTGTTCCGCCAGCGCTTCGCGGAGCGAATGCACCTTCTCGGGGGTGGAGATGGTGTCCCGTTCCATTTCCCCCAGGAGGAGGCCCAGTCGGCTGGCTGCCAGCTCGGCCCGGTGGAGGATGAGCGTTTGCTCCTCCCGCAGGTACTGGCTGGCGGTCTCGAGGCGCAGGTGCTTGGCGCAGAACATCGCCAGGGAGGCGTTCTCCTTGAAGTACTGCGGGCGGTAGAAGTTGCGGCGGCCGTTGTAGCTCTGCTGGTCGAAGTCCATCGCCCGGACCCGCAGCTGCATGTCCTCGAAGTCGGGGGTGACGACGAAGACGAAGTTGTAGGAGCGCATGTCCCCGAGGAGCCGGACGAAGCAGCGCTCGTTGAACTTCACGAGCTCCTTGGCCACCCGGACGGGTGACAGGTCCGGGCGGTTCAGCCAGCGCTGGATGAAGATGTCGCCCGGGATCCCCGGGATGTGCTCCTCGACGAGCGTGCTCCCCTGGGTAATGAAGTTGAGCCGGTTGGGGGAGAGCAGGTGCTCGAGCTCAAGGCCGTAGACCCGGGACGCGTCCGCCTTCTTGATGTAGAAGTAGTCCTGGTTGTCGTTGAAGGCGTTCACGATCCGGATCCGGAACGGGGTCGAGTTCCCGAAGGTGCAGAAGTCCACCCGGTCGGCGTAAAGGTGCTGCACGACGGACATGTCCCCGTCCACCTTGAGGAGGGCGTAGACCTCCTTCAGCGCCTCGTTGAGCGAGCGCATCTCGTTGCCGTCGTAGATCACCGTGTCCCAGAGGGTCGGCTTGCCGTCGGCGTCGGTCAGCGGGATCACCTCGGTGAAGCCGCGGAGGCGCTCGTAGGTGACCGGCAGCTTCCGCTCCCGCTTGAAGGTCCGCAGGTAGCCGCGGAGCCCGTCGGCGATCGGGAAGGTCGGCTTCTTGCGGGTGACCGGCGGCGCCTCGCCGCCCGCCAGCGGGTCGACCGTGTCGTCGGGCGTCACGGGGCGGACGGCGCCTGGTCGCGGTAGCGGTCCCAGTGCGCGGCCAACTCGTGGCTCACGGCGCTGCCCACCCGGTACGCCGCCTCGAGCGAGGGGATGTAGCCGGCGTACTCCGAGTGCAGGCTCTTGTTCACGTCCTGGAGGGGCGCCGGCTCGCAGTAGTTGCTCGCGGTCCGCAGGAAGAGGACCCGCTGGAAGTCGACCCGGTGCATGCCGGCGAGCCGCGTCAGCGCCGCCGCGAAGCCCTGGTCCTCCATGTCGGACATGGCCATCCGGCCCTTGCCGTCGGTCCAGAGCTTCGTCCAGTCCGAGGCCCACTTGGTCATGGCCTTGCCATGCCAATAGCGGGAGGACCCGAAGGTCTCGCCCGTCAGCACGAAGGGCGGCTTCTGGGCCTCGGGCAGGCCCTGGTAGAGGGCGCGGTAGGCCTTCATCTCCGGGGTGTCCGGGATCGGGGTGTCCTTGGTGAGCGCATAGGCCCAGGCGACGAGGCCGGGGTTCAGGGGATAGGCCATGGCGTCGGGCTCCCAGCCTTCGCGCTTGGGCTTCTGGTTTGGGACGGTCGAGCCGACCGGGATGATCGCATAGGGCCAGGCGGGGTCGGCCTCCCGGGCGTCGATCTCATAGGCGACGTCGCCGTCGATGACGTAGCGGGCCCACGCGGCGCTGCCGATCGAGGCCACCTCCGGGTTCACGCCGGCGATGCCGTTGATGATCCAGTAGGTGTGGGTGAAGTCGAACTGGCCCGACAGGACGAGCGCCATCAGCTGGTTGCCGGCGCGCCCGGTCGTGCCGGCCACGATGCCGATCGTGCCCTGGCCGTCGGTGAGCACGGGGTGGTCGACGCCGGGGACCGTGATCTCCTGCGGCCAGTGCTCCCGCTCGGCCCAGAACTGGAACTCGCCGGGCCGGTCGCCGCGGTCGGCTCCGACCTCGAAGGTGACGACAACCGCCACCTTGACGGGGATGGGATCGGCCCGGAGCGGGACGGCTGCGGCGGCGAGGAGAACCAGGGGAAGGAGACGGCGCATAAGCTCAGTAGTCGGGGGGCGGCGTGGGGGTGGGCGTGGTGCCGACGCTGGACGGGGACACGCCGAGACGCGGCGAAAGCTGCTTCCTCGCCTCGTCGATGCGGGCGGCCGTCGCCTGGAGGGCGCCGGCCACGATCGGCAGGTAGGCCGTGGCCTCCTCCCAGTGGTGGAGCTCGATCGCCTCCCGGATGGCCGGCAGCGTCTTGACCCCGTAGCCCGTATAAAGACCGGGGGCGTAGAGCATGTGCCGGTACCATTCGCGGCCGGGCAGGCCCTGCTTCACGGTGAGCATCTGCTCGATGCCCTGGAGGTCGCGGTTCAGCTCGGCGAGTTCGCCCAGCGGGAGGCGGAAGTCGGACTCGGACGCGGTGCTGAAGGCGGCATCGTAGGCCTGCGCGCTCTGCTCCAGGTGCGCGGCGGCCGCCTGGAGGGCGGTGAAGTCGAGACGCGGGAAGTCGCCCGGCGGCGGCGGGGCGGCGCGGTTCACGGTCGGGTCGCCCGCCAGCCGGAAGACCCCGGCGTCGGTCAATTGCTGCAGCTTCTTGCCCTCCTCCCGCTCGGTGCTGAGGAGCGCCTCCACCTCCTCGACGTACCCGGAAACCGCCGCTGCCAGCTCGGTAAAGCGGAGCGGCAGGATGTCCGCATCGGCGGTCCGCAGGACGACGTGGCCGGCCGTCTGGGCCAGGGCGACCTCGTAGGCGAAGGTGGGGTCGCCGAAGCGGAGGTAGTGGTCGAAGGAGTCGTAAGCCGAATGGTAGATCCCGGCGTCCTCGTCCTCGCCGCCGTAACCGAAGTCCAGGGTGGCGATCCCCAGGTGCTGCAGGAAGGGCGTGTAGTCGGAGCCGCCGCCGAGCGCGTTGAGCGGAAGGTCGGCGCCCGACGCCGCGGCCCGGACGAGTTTCTGCTCCAGCGGCGTCCGGCTGGAGCCCTCGAGTTGCTCGAGCTGGATCTGGGCCCGCCGGCGCGCGAGGACGCTGCCTCCCACCTCCGGGTCGGTGATCCCGCCGGCGACCTCGTTCACGAGGCGCTGGTAGCTGTGGCTGCCCCCTAATTTCAGGAAGCCGCGGGCGTTGGTGTCGGAGTTCACGTAGAGGACCGCCTTCTGGGCCAGTTCGGTCGCGTGGGTCTCCACCCACTCGGTCGATCCGAGGAGGGCCGGCTCCTCGCCGTCCCAGCTGCAGTAGACGAGCGTCCGCTTGGGCTTCCAGCCGGTCTTCGCCAGGGCGCCGATCGCCTTGGCCTCGGCCATCACCGCCGAATTGCCCGACAGGGGATCCCACGCGCCGTCGACCCACCCATCATGGTGGTTGCCGCGGATCACCCATTGGTCGGGATAGGCCGAGCCGCGCATGACCGCAATGACGTCATAGATCGGCTGCTGGCCCCAGTTGGAGGCGATCGCCAGGTGGACCTTCGCGGGGCCGGGCCCGATGTGGTAGGTGAGGGGCAGCGCGCCGCGCCAGGAGGCCGGCGCCACCGGGCCCTCCAGCGCCGCCAGGAAGGGCTTGGCGTCCCCGTAGGAAATCGGCAGCACGGGAATCTTGGGGAGCACCTTGGCGTCGACCGGGTCGAGGCGCTTCGCGTCCGCCGTGGCGCCGACACCCGGCGTCAGCGGGTCCCCGGCATACTGGGTGATGTCGAGGACGGATCCGCGCTGGACCCCGTCCTCCGGGCGGTAGCCCCCCTTTGGGTAGGTGTCGCCGGCAAAGTAT
>Ga0302314_10007798_pt1 | contig 19212 bp, 13 predicted proteins | sample III_Palsa_N2_3_FD_200533 | JGI IMG/M metagenome (GOLD analysis project Ga0302314, IMG submission 200533) | Peat permafrost microbial communities from Stordalen Mire near Abisko, Sweden - III_Palsa_N2_3 | ecosystem: Environmental > Terrestrial > Soil > Palsa > Peat permafrost | place: Sweden...
CTCGACGCGGTTGGTGAAGTCCGGTTCGATGAAGTTGCCGCCATAGGCCTTGACCAGGAAGGCGGTCAGCGCCATGCCGAGCTCGGTGGCGTGGAGCTTGCGGCGGGTGATCTCGACGTAGCCGCGCTCGACGATGGTCGCCATGATCTGCGCATAGGTCGACGGACGGCCGACGCCGCGGCGCTCAAGCAGCTTGATCAGGCTGGCCTCGGTATAGCGCGCCGGCGCCTTGGTCGTCTTCTCCTTCACCCCCAGCTCCTTGAGTGTTGCCGGCTCATCGCCGGTGAGCGCCGGCAGGCGCACTTCCTCGACATCGCCATCGCTGCGCTCCACGCCGCCGTGCTCGTCGGCGGCGCCGCGCGCGCCCTTGCCCGGCTTCTCCTGAGCGGCGTCGTCGGTCAGCACGCGCCAGCCGTCGAAGAGCACGGTGGTGCCGCGCGCGCGGAAGATCCCGGTATGGACCCGCCCGCGCGTCGCATGCTGGTGCGCAAGCGGCGCGCAGGCGACATCGACCACCGCGCGCGCATCCAGCCCCGGCGCCATCTGCGAGGCGATGAAGCGCTCCCAGATCAGCTGGTAGAGCTGGCCCTTGGGATCCGCGCCCTGGGCGAGCGCGCCACCCTCGACATGGGTCGGACGGATCGCCTCATGCGCCTCCTGGGCGTTGGCTGCGGCGCTGCGCGCGGCATGCGGGCGGTCGGGCAGGTAGGGGGCGGCGAAGTGCGCACCGATGTGCCGACGCGCCATGGCCACCGCCTCCGGGGTCAGCGCCAGGGAGTCGGTGCGCATGTAGGTGATGGCGCCGTCCTCATAGAGCTCCTGGGCCAGGCGCATGCTCTCCTTGGGCGCGAGCTTGAGCCGCACCGAGGCGGCCTGCTGCAGGGTCGAGGTGATGAACGGCGGGGGCGGATTGATGGTCGCGCGCTCGGTGGTCGCGCGCACCACCTGCCAGGGCTGGCGCTGGCACCAGGCGACGATGCGTTCGCCCATCACCGCCTCGGTCAGGCGCGTGCCCAAAGGCTCGCCCTTCCATTCCACCAGGAAGGCCTTGAAGGCCGGGGGCTTTCCCGGCACGCTGATGGTTGCGACCGGCACGTAGTAGGTCAGCGGGGTGAAGGCCTGGATCTCGTGCTCACGCTCGACCACCAGGCGCACCGCCACCGACTGCACGCGCCCGGCCGAGCGCGCGTCCTTGCGACCGACGCCGCGCGCGCAGGTCGGGCTGACCGCGTAGCCGACGATGCGGTCAAGGAGGCGGCGGGTCTGCTGCGCATTGACCAGGTTGAGGTCGATGGCGCGCGGGTTCTGGATCGCCGCCTGCACCGCCTGCCTGGTGATGGCGTTGAAGGTGGCGCGCAGGTAGGTGCGCTTGCCGAGCACCTCGCTGAGGTGCCAGGCGATGGCCTCGCCCTCACGGTCGAGGTCGGTCGCGAGGATCACCTGGGTGGCCTTCTGCGCGGCCGCGGCCAGGCGCTGCACGACATTGGCCCCGCGCTCGCTCAATTGATAATCGACCTGCACGGCGGCGCCGTTGAAGGACAGTCCCATATCCTTCGCCGGCAGGTCGCGGACGTGGCCGTAGGAGGCCATGACGCGGTAGCCGCTGCCCAGGAAGGACTCGATCTTGCTGCATTTCGCCGGACTTTCGACCAGTACCAGGATCATCTCCGGCGATCTCCGCGCTGCGCACCCATCTCTCCAGCCTAGCCGGTAAGCCGACCCCGCAAGGGTGGCGATGGGTCGTCAGGCCGCCGCCCGGACCCTCACGGCCTCACCACTGCGACACGCCATCGGGCGAGACCGCGGCCGGGGGGCAGGGCAGCTGGCTGCGGTATTCGCGCGGGCTCAGCCCGAACAGCGAGCGGAAGCGCCGTGCGAAATAGTTCGGATCGAGCCAGCCGACCTCGCGGCCGATGTCGCCGATCGGCGCGTCGGTGGTCAGAAGCCGCACCGCCGCGAGCTCGCCGCGCCGCCGGGCCAGCCACAGCATCGGCGTCAGCCCGGTGCGCTTCCTGAAGATGCGGATCAGGTGCGAGCGGTCGATCTCAAGCCGGCGCGCCATCTCCTCAAGCGTCCAGTCGCGGGACAGGTCCTCCTCAAGCAGGGTCATGGCGCGGGAGACCGCCGGATGGTTGGCGACCGCCGATGGTTCGCGTCCGGGCGTGCGGCTGCGCTGACGCGCCAGCTCGCTGAGCATCAAAAGCAGTAGCGCGATGGTGTCGCCGCGCGTGGTGAGATGGCTGGCGCCGGTCAGCGCGCGCAGGCGGTCGGTGATCCCGAGGCTGGTGACGATTCCGGCCTCGTCGACGCTGAAGGTGCTGACCGCCTGCTCGGCGCTGTTGCGTGCCACCAGCGGGCCGAGCACCGGGTCGTCGCGCAGCCACGACAGCTCGTGGTCGAGCAGCGCTGCGGTGAAGCAGCAGTTGAAGATGTGCATGCCCTCGCAGCCCTCATAGGCGTGCCACTGGCCGGGATGGATGACGAAGACGTCGCCGCGCCGCACGCGCTGCACGCCGCCGATCGTGCGGTGGCTGGCCTTGCCATTGATGACCATCGCGATCTCGACAAAATCGTGCTGATGCAGGGGCACATCCCCCTCGTGCACCGGACGATTGACGAAGACGCTCTGCTTGGGTGAGAGCACCGTGAACTTCGCCAAGTTCACGAGCGGGATCTCGGGCATGACGGATCATCGCATGCGGGCCTCGCAGGTCAATTTCGTGCTACTACGCCGCCATCGTCCTCGTAACCGCCCCATCCTTGCCCAAGGCGGCCACCCCCACCGCACCGGCTTGTCGGGAAGCGCGTAGGCGGCATCCTGCGACCCCATGCCGAACGCCATCCCGCTCTGGACCTCTACCCCTCCGGGCACGCCCGATCCGAGCCGCGCCACCGAGCCGGCCGCCAGGGAGACTCCGCACCTCATCCCGTTCATCCTGCCCGGCCGGCCGCGCCCCCTGGTCATCGTCTGTCCGGGTGGGGGCTACGGAACGCGCGCCGGCCACGAGGGCGACCCGATCGCGCGCTGGCTGAACGCGCTGGGCATCTCAGCCGCGGTCCTGCACTACCGCCACGCGCCGTTCCGCCATCCGGTGCCGCTGCACGACGCGCAGCGCGCGATCCGCCTTTTGCGCTCGCGCAGCGCTGAGCTCGGCTTCGACGGCAGCCGCATCGGCATCCTCGGCTTCAGCGCGGGCGGGCACCTCGCCTGCTCGGCAGCCAACTTCGGCGACGATGGCGCACCCAACGCCGCCGATCCCGTCGAACGCATCTCCTCGCGCCTCCAGGCGCTGATCGCAAGCTATGCGGTGATCAGCTTCGGCGAGCACCGCCACCATGGCTCGATGGTCAATCTGCTCGGCGTCGAGGATCCGGAGCCGGCCCTGCGCCACAAGCTCTCGCTCGAGACCAGCGTCACCGCCCGCAACCCGCCGAGCTTCATCTGGAGCAGCGCCGACGACACGGTGGTCGACGTGCGCAACAGCCTGCACTACTCCGAGGCCCTGCTGCGCCACAAGGTGCCCTTCGCGCTGCATGTCTACCCGCATGCCCCGCATGGCATCGGCCTGGGTTTCGACTACCCGGGTTCGGCGCGTCTGTGGACGCATGACTGCGCTGAGTGGTTCTTCGAGATCGGCTTCCGCTAGGCCGCCGCTGCCGGCGGGGCGCTCAATTGCCGTAGATGTCGCTGGTATCGGTATACTTCGCGCCGCCCACGTTGGCAGGCGTGCCGCCGAAGCCCTGCGAGCTCGAGCCGAAGCCCTGGGTGCTGGTGCCATGGCCGTCGGTCGCGCCGCTGAGGCTCTGGGGCGCGACGCCGAAACCGCTCGGTGTCGAGCCATGACCGGCCGCCGAGGTGCCGAAGTCGGAGGGATTGGCGCCGAAGCCGGCCGGGGTGCTGCCCAGACCGGCGGTCGACAGGCCCGTGGGAGCCGCGGATGCGGCGCTCGAGCGGGAAGCGCTCCGCTGGCCTGCGCCCCTGGCCGGCCCCGCCGGCTCGTCACCACCACTGTCCACCACCGAGGATCCGAAGCTGGTGCCGGTGCCGCCGCTGGAGAGCACGAACACCGACGAGGACGAATCCATGAGGTCATTCCCATCGGTGTCCTGCGACGAGCTCACCGCCATGCTCGAGCCGACGCTGCCGCTGCTCGGATCGTCGCTGCGCTGGCTGGTCGCCGAGGAGTCGGCAAACGCGCCGCTGCCGGAGCTGCTGGAGGTGATGGCGGCGCTGGACGAGCCCTGGGTCGCCCTGCCATCAGCGCTGTCGGAATCCATGGCGGAGGCGGTGGATGCTCCGCATGCCAGCAGCAGGACGGCGGTGGCCGCCTGCAGACGAGCGCTTAGGAGACGCTGCGGATGGTGCTGCATGAGCGGGCTCCCAGACGGGTTCGGACGCCCTGAGCATCTGCTGCGACGGGGGCGGTACAATGCCCGTCCTTCAACACCTGCACGTCCGAAACCGCACGGCGCAGCGGCCGGCCCCCAGGGGCGGGATCACCAGGAGCGCTGCACCCCGATGCCCAGCCATAGGGTCTGCGCATGCAGGCCGTCGATGCTGGTCTGCACGACGCCGGTGCTGGCGCTGGAGCCTGCGGAGGAGACGAAGGTGGTCGCTGCGCTGCCCGAGATGGAGGGCAGCTTCAGGTACGACCATCCGAGTTCACCGACCAGCGACCAGGTCGGTCCGGGCCGCCAGGTCAGATCCGCCTCCAGCCCGAAGCTCGGCTCGATGCCCGAACCGCTGATCGAGGAGCTGCCGGTGCCGCCATTGACGACCTCCGGGCGGGTCCCCAGCGCATCGTGCACCGAGGCCAACCCCAGGCTGCCCAGGCAGCTGATGCTCCAGACCCCGTCCCGCGCGCCGAGGGCGAAGCGCGCGCCGCCGATCGCGCTCAGGTCGAGCGCCTGCAGGGAGAGGCGGCTCTGATAGGTGGCACCGGTCAGGGAGGCGGCGCCGGTATCGGCATCCGCGATCGGCAGCGCGAGGGTGGTCGAGCCGCCCAGCAGCTGCAGGCCGAGCCCGTACACCGGGCTGATCGTGCGCCCGCCCGGAGTCTCCTCGCGCATCAGGCGCACCTCCAGATCGCCTGCCGTGCCGCTCGAGGATGAGCTCTCCTGGCTTGAGCGCGGCGCGAAGCTGGCGCTCGCGGCATCCGGGGTCGCGCTGGCGCTGCGCGCCGAGGCGACCCGCATGAAGCCGATCGCGACGCGGGCGCTGAGCGTCAGCTCATGGCTGCCGTGGCTGGCGATGGCGACCATTCGCACGGTGCTCGCGGAGAATGCCGCGGCGCCTGCGACCTGGGGATCGGTGTCGCCGAAGAGCAGCCGCCCGAGGTCCTCGAGCCGTGCGAGCGTCTGCACGTGCTCGCTGGGCGCGCCGCTGAGGCGTGGCACCGCCGTCAGCAGCTGGTGCGTCCACGCGCGCAGGTCCGCATCCTGGCTGCCAGCCTCGTCGAGCAGCCGTTCCAGGTCATCGCTGGCGCGCGCCGCCGCGTTCCAGTCGCTGACCGGGTCGAGGCCGGCCAGCCGCCAGCGCACGCCCGCCGACTGCTGGTCCATGGACAGACGGGTGCTCAGATCGTGGTCCTTGGCCTCGCCCAGGGCCTTGATCGCGGCGGGGTCGGACCACAGGCGCCTGAGCTCGAGCGCGGCGGCGGCGCTGTAGTTGAGCGCCTGCAGGTAGAAGCGCTCGGCATAGGCCCACTGCCCATCCGCCTCCTGGCGACGGGCCTGGGCGAGGTCCTCCGCGGCCAGGAAGGCGCCGATCGCCGCGCGCTGCCGGTCGATGGCCAAGCAGAAGTCGGCGCGCAGGTGCGGCATGGCGCGCAGGCGGCGCAGCTGCACAGAGGCGGTGCCGTAGTCATGCAGCGCCTCGCTCGCCTCGGCGGCGTTGAAGGCGGCGCGCACCGTCTCGGGATAGGCATCGGCGAGGTGCGGATCCATGGCCGGAGGCTGGACCTCGGCGGCACTCAGGCAGGGACCGGACATGCAGGCAACGCACAGGGCGAGCAGGACAAGACGGCGCGACATCATTGGCGGATGAGAATGCGGAAGCCGAGCGTTTCCAGTGTTGTCTGGGTTTCGAAGTGGAAGCGGGCGGTGGGCAGGCAGCGCTCTGGCGGCTGCAGGATGTCGCCGCCGCGCGCCACGTGCTCGGTGCCGCCAGCCGGGCCGGCAGGATCACGTACCGGCTGCGTGGCGGGCGGCAGCGGCCCATACCAGTCGGCGCACCACTCGTTGGCGTTGCCGAAACAGTCGTAGAGGCCCCAAGGATTCTTGGATTTGCTGCCGACCGTGTGCAGCTCGCTGGTGTTGGCCTGGGTCCAGGCCAGGTCGGTGATGTCCTCGGCATGCCAGTCACGTCCGGCCCGGCAGGCGTATTCCCACTGCGCCTCGGTCGGCAGCACCGCCCGGCAGCGGGCCATGGCCGAGAGCCGCGCGCAGCACGCCTGGGCCTGCTCCCAGGACACCAGGGTCACCGGCAGGTCATTGCTGTCGCGGCCGGACGCCGGCATCAGGGCCTGCCACTGGCGGTTGCTGAGCTCGTGCGCCGCCATCCAGAAGCCCTGGCTGAGCACCACGGTGCGGACCGCCCCGCCTGGGCCGGCCACGGGCTCGGCGGTGCTCTGCGGGAAGCGCCCCGGCGGACACCAGTAGAAGCGCTCCAGGTAGTCCCCGGTCACGCACTCCGCCCAGCGGCCGTAATCGTCCATGCCGGCGTGCGCGGCCCAGGCCGGGGTGGGCACCAGTTGGCCGTCGGGCAGCCCGGCCAGGATGCCGCGCGCGCTGCCCAGCCAGGGCGCGGCCCCGCCGAGCGTGGTCGCTGCCGTGACCAGTTCGGCCAGCTCCTGGCGCATGCGCGCCGCGGGCAGGATCTGCGCATCGCGGGTCTGCCAGGCGCTGAAGCTGCGATGGATGGCCGCCAGCGCCGATGGCTCCTCGCCGGGCTCGGGTGATGACGCCAGGAGCTGCGTGGTGGCGGCCGCCGGAGCGGGGATTTGACCGGCGAAGGGCCGGCCCCCCGCGGTGCCATCCGGCAGCGGCATGGCCGAGAAGCTGCCCGCCGGCGTTGCCGCAGTCGCGCCATGCGGCCAGCCGAGATGCAATACCAGCAAGCCCAGCGCCAGGATCACCAGCAAGGCCGCCCAGAAGCGCAGCGCCCGCGGCGGCACATGCAGGCGCTTGGCCGGCCACTGATGCGCGGCGACACGCTGCAGATCGTCGAGCAGCTCGGTTGCGGACTGGTAGCGATGGATGGGATCCTTGGCCAGGCAGGTCAGGACCACCGATTCGACCTCTGGCGGGATGGTCGGATCGATCAGGCGCGGGGATCTGGGCGCGCGGTCGATGTGCTGGATGAAGACCTCCATGTGGGTCTCGCCGGCGAAAGGCCGCTGTCCGCAGAGCAGCTCATAGAACACCACTCCCAGGCTGTAGATGTCCGAGCGCTGGTCGACGGCCAGGCCCTGGCACTGCTCAGGGCTCATGTAGGCGTCGGTGCCGAGGATCACGCCGGTGCTGGAGATGGTGCTCGAGCCGTGCACCAGTCGCGCCAGGCCGAAATCGGTGACCTTCAGCACACCGCGCAGGGTCAGCAGCATGTTGCCCGGCTTGATGTCGCGATGCACGATGCCGTGCTCGCCGGCGGCGCTCAGGCCGTGTGCGGCCTGGGCGACCAGGGCGACGCTCTCCGCGTGGGTCGGACGCCAGCCGCTCTTGAGCTTGCGGCCGAGGTCCTCGCCTTCGATCAGCTCCATGACCAGGAAGTGGTGGTTGCGGTGCTTGCCGAAGGCGTGCACCTGGATGACGTGCGGCGAGGAGATGCGTGCCAGCCACTTGGCCTCCTGCTCGAAGCGCGCGATCAGCTCCGGATCCTCGCTGAGATGGACGCGCAGCGCCTTGATCGCCACCGCGCGCTCGAGGCTGATCTGCCGCCCGGCATAGACCGCGCCCATGCCGCCCTTGCCGATCAGGGGACCGAGTTCGAAGTCCCCACCCCAGATCTCGCCGCGGTGCAGATGCACGGTCTCGGTGGGCGGGCGGCCGGCGGTGGGGCTGGTGCCAAGCTCCAGCCGCGAGGGCTGCTTGCCCGACAGCAGCTCGGTCTCCATGAAGCTCGGGGAATTGGCCATGGCCAGTTCCGTGGGCCGCGTCGCATCAGCGATCGAGGCGCTGATCGCCTCGTCATTGCTGTGGTTATTTGCCGGTTTTTCCACAGGTTGCGCCAGGGGTCGACCGTCAGGTTTAGTGCCATCCCCGGTCAGGGTCAACCATCAGAAACACGTCTTAGTCGCAGGCCCGAGTGGGGTCGCGTGCAGGCGCTGCAGGCGTGCCGATTGGGGCCTGTACCAGCCCTATTGCTATGCCCTTGCGGAGAGGATCAGCGCCCTAGCGTAGCGACCCATGACTGCGGGCGCCGCTCCCGGCACCCAAGCGAAGGGGATGCGACGATGCTCGTGATGGTCCTATTGGCAGGGTGCACCGGACTGCTGGGGCTGGCCTACGCCGCCTGGCGGGCGCACTGGATCGGCGCCCAGGATCCGGGCGAAGCCAGCCTGGTGCGCATCGCCGGCTTCGTGCGCACCGGCGCCATGGCCTTCCTCAAGCGTCAGTACAGCGTCCTGGCGGTCTTCGTCCTGGTCGCGGGCGGCGCCCTGGCGCTGGCCAATGCGCTCGGAGCCGGACATGGGCACGCCTACAAGAATCCGCTGGTCGGCGTGTCCTTCGTGATCGGCGCGATCTGCTCGGCCCTGGCCGGGACGATCGGCATGCGCATCGCGACCATCGCCAATGTGCGCACCACGCACGCCGCGCGCAGCGGCCTGGACCGTGCACTGCGCGTCGCCTTCTCCGGGGGCATGGTGATGGGCCTGTGCGTGGTCTCCCTGGCGGTGGGGGGCCTGGCGCTGCTGCTGCTCATCTACGGCCACTGGAAGGTCGTGGCCGACGTCTTCTCGGGCGACACGCGGGATCTGAACAAGGTCCTGACCGTGCTCAGCGGCTTCGCGCTGGGCGCCTCCTCGATCGCGCTCTTCGCGCGCATCGGCGGCGGCATCTATACCAAGGCCGCCGACGTTGGCGCCGACCTGGTCGGCAAGGTCGAGGCCGGCATCCCCGAGGATGACCCGCGCAATCCCGCGGTGATCGCCGATCTGGTCGGCGACAATGTCGGCGACGTCGCGGGCATGGGCGCCGATCTCTATGAATCCTTCGTCGCCGCGATCATCGGTGCGATGGTCCTGGGGCTGGGCGCGGTCGCCATGGGCGGCGCCTCGGTCACGCTGGCCCTGACCATCCTGCCGCTGGCCATCGCCGCAGCCGGGATCCTGGTCTCGATCCTCTCCAGCCTCCTGGTGCGCACCCGCGAGGGCGGCAACCCGCAGACCGCGCTGACCATCGGCACCTCGGTCGCCGCGGCGGCCATGATCCCGATCGTCTTCCTGCTCGCGCATGTGCTGATGCCTGGGACCATGACCATCTCCGGGCATGCCGGGGTTACCGCCAACGGCATCGCCGGGGCCACCGTGGTCGGGCTGGTCGCCGGGGTGCTGGTCGGCCTGGTCACCGAATACTACTGCGCCAAGGACCGCTCGCCCGTGGCGAGCATCGCCGACGCCTCGCAGGGCGGACCGGCGACCAACATCATTGCCGGTTTGGCGCTGGGCATGCAGTCGACCGCGGTGCCGGTGCTGCTGATCGCCGCCACCATGCTGGCCAGCCAGTGGTGCGCCGGGCAGTACGGCATCGCCATGGCAGCCGTCGGCATGCTCTGCACCACCGGCATCCAGCTCGCCGTCGACGCCTACGGTCCGATCGCCGACAATGCCGGCGGGCTGGCGCAGATGGCGCACCTGCCGGCGGAGGTCCGCGCGCGCACCGACACGCTCGACGCGGTCGGCAACACCACCGCTGCGATCGGCAAGGGCTTCGCGGTGAGTTCCGCGGCCCTGACCGCGGTCGCGGTCTTCGCCGCCTACCGTGAACAGACCGGCATCACCGTCCTGGACCTCACCTCGCCCCTGGTCATGGCGGGCCTTCTGGTCGGCGCGATGATGCCCTACCTGTTCTCGTCGATGGCGATGAACGCCGTCTCGCAGGCCGCCCAGGCCATGGTCGCCGAGGTGCGCCGCCAGTTCCGCGAGATCCCGGGTCTGCTCTCGGGGGATCCCAATGCCGTGGCCGACTACGAGCGCTGTGTGGACATCTCGACCGCCGCCTCGATCAAGCGCATGATGCTGCCCGGCGCGATGGCGATCGTGGTGCCGACCGTCGTCGGCATGATCAGCGTGCAGATGCTCGGCGGCCTGGTCGCCGGGGTCCTGGCCAGCGGACTGATGCTGGCCATCTCGCAGGCCAACGCCGGCGGCGCCTGGGACAACGCCAAGAAGTACATCGAGGATGGCCATCTCGGCGGCAAGGGCTCGCCCGCGCACTTCGCCGCGGTGACCGGCGACACCGTCGGCGATCCGTACAAGGACACTTCCGGACCGTCGATCAACATCCTCATCAAGGTCGTCTCGCTGGTCTCGCTGGTCATAGCCCCGCTGATCTCGTAGGCGTGCGCCGCCTCAGCGCTGGGTGATGATCACCGGCGTCTGGCCGTGCAGGCTGATCTCGATGCACCCGGTCCTGGTCCGTCCCGGGATCTCGACCAGCTGCGGATGGGTGGTGAGCACCGTCGCCGAGCCCCCGGGAGTGAGCACCCGGGCGATCTCGCGCATCGCGCGCCGGTGGAAGTCCTCCAGCTTTGAGGTTACCGACACCTGGCGGTCCCAGGGCAGGTTGGTCACGACCCGCTCGACGCTGGCGTCGGCCAGGGGCAGGGCGGTGAGGTCCCAGCGCTGCAGCGCCGGGTCCGCTCCGGCGGCGGCGAGGTTGGCGGCGGCGGCGTCGAGCGCGGTCTCGGACTGGTCGCCGCCCAGCACGCGCAGGCCACGGTGCAGCGCCTCGACCAGGATGGTGCCCGCGCCACAGCAGGGATCGAGCAGTCGTTCCCCTGCACTGACCCCAGCGCACTCTAGCATCGCCGCGGCGACCGGCGGACGCAGCGAGCCGGGCACGTGCACCAGCTTGTATGAGCGCTCATGCAGCGGCCGCAGTCCGATGCGCACCCCGAGATGCGCGGTCTGGTGCTCGATGAACATGCGCAGATTGAGCTGCGCGTCATCGTCGCGCTCCTGCCAGGTCCAGGACAGCCGTCTGGCCAGGGCCTGGCCCAGGGCGGCCTTGAGCTCGTCACCGGAGTAGTTGCGCTTGCCGACGAAATTCACGGTCAGGGAGAAGCCGGGACGCTGCGCCACCGGCCGCAGGGCGCGGATCTGGCGCGCGGCCTGACCCAGATCCAGCGCACTGCTCAGGCGGGCGCACTGCTCCAGGGCCTCGCGGCGGTGCGGGACGTCGTTCCAGGTCGCCAGATGCAGGAAGCAGTCATCGACGGTGCGCGGCGCCAGCCAGGTCGCCAGGACCGCATCGCTGCTGAAGGCCACACGGCGGTAGCCGAGCTCCACCGCGCCCAGCGCGGCCAGGCGCCCCAGCTCCGCGCCGGCGATGGTCTCGAGGCCGCGCGTGGTGATGGCGAAGAGCGCGCTCATGCCCTCAGGGTGTAGTTGAGGACGGTCTTCTCAATCGGCCAGGAGGGCGGATCGCGACGCAGGATCACTGATGCTTCTGACGGTACTCCTGCGGGGTCATCAGCTCCGCCCCGCGGAAGCGCCGGTTGAAGGTCGCGAGGCTGCCGAAGCCGGCGTTGTAGGCGATCGCGGTGATGTCGTCGGCACTATTGCGCAGCAGGCGCCGCGCCTCCTCGGTGCGCAGGTCGTTGAGCACCTGCAGGAAGGTCTTGCGCGAATATTTGCGCAGCAGGTGGTTGACGGTCGAGATGCTCATCCTGCACTCTGCTGCGACCTGGCCGAGGGAGATGGCTTCACGGTAGCGCTTGCGCAGGATCGACTGGACCTGGTCGAGACGCGCCATCTCCTCGCCGCGGAAGCGGGCGGAGGTCTCATGCTCCGCGAGCACCTCTCCCAGGTCGGCCTGGGCGAGGCGCTCCAGGATGCTGAACACCATGCCCAGCGCGTCGAGACGCGCGGCGGTCTTCATGCCCAGCAGCAGGCCGCCGATCTCCGCGCTGAGTGGACCGCGGAAGCGCACGCCACGACGGGCGCGCGACAGAAGCGGACTCAGGGCGGTAAGCTCGGTGGCGAACTGGCTGTCGACCAGCGAGGGCATCAGCCACAGCGCGCGCAGCTCCAGCACTTGGCCGTCGGGCAGGAAGCCTTCCGAGGCGAAGGCGTGCGGGACCTGCGGGGCGACGACGAACAGGTCTTCCGGGGCGAAGGTGCCCTGATGATCGCCGACCACCGAGATGCCGTGCCCGCCGCCGATCCAGATCAGTTCATAGCAGGGGTGGGCATGGACCTGGTAGGACCAGCGCGCGGAGTACCCATGGGAGAGATGGAAGGACTGCCCACTCGGGATGGGCAGGGCATTGAGCGCCTCATTGTGTGCCATGTCGTGCAAATTCTAAGCATCGGGGCCCCGATGCACTGGATATATAACCAGTTAAGCACCATGTACTTACAATTATTACATGGTTGCAAATACGAAATATGAGCAGTCACGGACGAGAAATGCGTACGAAATCTGATCAGTCGACGGAACCGGCTGATTAGCAGGCCAGCGCACGCTGGGATAGACTCCTGGTATGATCACCACGACGGAATACCGAAACGGTCACCACATCACCAAGGGCAGCGGCGACAATGTCTACAAGGGCGTGCTCGAGCACCTGCCCACGCCGACGCCGATCACCTCGATCGAGGATGCGGCCGAGCTCATGCACAAGGACGGCTGCGTGCAGTTTCCCGATCTGCTCGCGCCCGCCGAGGTTGCGGAGATGCGGGCCTGGATGGACAGCCAGGGTGGGCCGGACTCGGAGTACGAGGTCAAGAACTGGTGCTTCAACAAGCATATCGGCGCCGACTTCACCCAGGATGCGCGCTGGCTGAAGCTCATCGACCGCAGCCCGGCCTGGGACGTGCTGAACCTGATCCTCGGCGAGAACTTCATCGTCGCCGGCGGCAGCCTGTGGGTCACCGGCCGTGGCCGCGGCATGGGCATGCACCTCGACCATCTTGCGGTCGGCCTGCCCGAGGACCTGCTCGAGGACGAGCGCGTCCGGGTGCCGATCTTCACCGGCACCCTGCATTACTACCTCGATGACCAGGTCGAGGAGATCGGCCCGACCCTGCTCATCCCGGGCAGCCATCGCGCGGGTCGTGCGCCGCACAACGAGCCGACCTGGAATGGCCGTGCGCCACGCATGATCTCGGTCAAGGCGGGCGGCGCGGTGCTCTTCCGCCATGACCTCTGGCATGGCGCGGCCATGAACACCAGCACCCGACGCCGTTACATGATCCAGGTGCATTATGCAGAAGGCTCGCGCCGACTGCCCTGCCCGCCGATCACCCAGCCCGGGGCCTACCACCCGTCGGTGCTCGAGAACATCACGCCGCGCCAGCGCGTGCTGCTCGGCGACAAGCCCAAGGGCATCTTCTACTGAGCCAGCCTGACGGCAGGCGCCGCTGCGCATCTGCCAGACGGCAGCGGCCCCTCGTCGAGGCTGCCGCTGCCGTCGTTTGCCGCACGGGCTCGGCGTCATCGCCGCAGGCGCAGGCCTTTGCGCTACCATCACCAGGTTCCATCCCTACAAGGCGACCATGAGCGATCTTTCAGGAATGCATGTCTTCATCGCCGGCGGCAGCCGCGGCATCGGCGCCTCGGCGGCGCAGGTCGCGGCCCAGAAGGGCGCCACGGTCACCGTCACCTACCGCGATCGCGCCGATGCCGCCGAGGCGGTGGTCTCATCCATCCGCATGGCGGGCGGCCGGGCGCAGGCGCTCAAGGCGGACGTGGTGGGCGAACTCGAGATCCGCGACGCGATGCGCGCCGCCAGCGCCGCCTTCGGTCCGATCCGCGGCGTGGTGGTCTCGGCCGGCGTCTTCGAGCACTGCGGCATCGACGCCATGAACGCGGCCTTCTGGCAGCGCACCATCGACATCAACCTGACCGGCACGATGTGGACGGTGAAGGCGGCCAGCGAGCAGCTGCAGAAGTCCGGCGGCGGCTCGATCGTGATCTACACCTCGACCGCGGGCCAGAGCGGCGGCGGCGATGGCGCCAGCGCGTACTGCGTCAGCAAGGCCGGCCAGATCATGTTCTCGAAGTGCATGGCGATGGAGCTCGCCAGGCACAAGATCCGGGTCAACTGCATCGCCCCGGCCTGGACCGAGACCGACATGGCCGCGGCCAGCCTCGAGCGGCTCGGTCGGGATGCGGTCGCCAAGAGCTTTCCGCTGGGACGGATCGGTCTGCCCAAGGACGTCGCCCAGGCGACCTGCTTCCTGCTGAGTTCGGACGCCGAGTTCATCACCGGCACCACGGTCACGGTCGATGGCGGCATCGCCATGCGGGGCTGAGGCGACGTGGTCGTCTGGACGAAGCGGCAGCGGCCGCCTGGCCGCAGGCTCAGTTCGCCTTCTTGCCCTTGCCCTTCTTCTTGCCGGTGCCTGGGGCGGCCGGTGCCGGCAGATCCTCGTCGAAGGTGATGACGAGGTCAGGCAACGCCTTCTTGAGGACATCGCCTCCCGCCGGCGTCGCGCTGGTGCCGCGCAGGTAGAGCTCGGTCAGCCTGGTCAAAGACTCCAGAGCCGGCAGCCCGGCATCGGTGACCTTGCTGCCATAGAGGTTGAGATAGGTAAGTCCGGTAAAGCCGCCGACCGCGGACATCCCGGGATCGCCGATGGCGGTGCGTTCCAGGTGCAGGCGCTGGAGGTGGGAGAAGTCCGCAAGCAGCGCGAGATCGGCGTCGGCGATCGCGGTCCCGGCGAGATTGAGCCAGGCGACGTTGACGGCGAGGTGCGACAGCCCGCGCAGCCGGGCCGCGACCGGCGGGGTGATCTCCCGGCAGTCGAGCTCGATGAGGCTGCCGTTCTTGGTAAGCGGTCGGTACCAGATGTTGGACGCTTTCAGGGCGTCCAGCCACTTCTGCTGCGGCACCGGGATGTCCAGCGACATGGCGTCCAGCTCGGTGTCTGGCGCCACGAACTTCGCCGTGGTCGGTGCGGCGGCGGAGGTTCTCACCGCCGTCGCCCCGGGGACCCCGGAGGTCGGCGGCACCACCGGGTTCATGATGGCGTTGGGATCGGCCATGGCCGGCGCATCCGGCTTCATGGGATCGGGCTTGGCGGCGCCTGCCATGGTCGGGTCGGCGGAGGAGGCGGGAGTGGGGGACGGCGATGCTGCTTCCGGCGTCGGCGCCGGGGCGGTGGTGGCAGCGCTATCGCTGCTGGAGCCGGTCTGGGCTCCGGCCTTGATCCAGGCCTGGATGGTCGCGCACTGCGCATCGGTCAGATGGTCGCCTTTGGCCGGCATGACGTCGGAGTCGTCCGCGCCGAGGATGACGCGCGCGTACAGCGGGCTGTCCGACGGGAAGCCGGGCACCACCACCGGACCGTTCTTGCCGCCCTTCATGATGTTCTCGGGCGTATCGAGCTTGAGCCCGCCCTTGGCATGGGTGCCGCCGTGGCAGGAGATGCATGAGGTGGCGATGATCGCCTGCACGTCGCTGTAGTCGGCGCCGGCGAGGGGGATGCCCAGGCAGGCCAGGGCGAGCAGGCGCGGCAGGGTGATCGGCATCATGCGAAGAGTGCCGTGACCGGATGGCCCTTGTCGGCGATAGTGAACGGCCGGCCGGCAGGTGAGTGGACCACCTCGTCGAGCGGCAGTCCGGAGGCGAAGGCGATGGTGGCATTGAAGTCCTGGACGCTGACCGGGTCCTTGATCGGGCTGTCGCCCTGGTCGTCGCTGGCGCCGTAGACCTGGCCGCCCTTGATGCCGCCACCGGCCATCAGCGCGGAGAAGCACTTCGGATGGTGGTTGCGGCCCTGCGAAGCGGTGATCTCCGGAGTCCGGCCGAACTCGGTGGTCAGCACCACCAGCGTCTCGTCGAGCATGCCGCGGCTGGCGAGGTCCGGCAGCAGGGCGGCCATGGCCCGGTCGAGGATGGCGCCCTGGTCGGCGACGCGCTCGAAGTTGTCGGTATGGGTGTCCCAGCCGCCAAGATTGACCTCGACGAAGCGCACCCCGTGCTCGACCAGGCGCCGGGCGAGCAGGCAGCCCTGCCCGAACGGCGAGTCGCCGTAGGAGTCCTTGATGGTCTGCGCCTCGTCGGTGATGTCGAAGGCCTTGAGGTCGTCGCTGTGCATGAGCGCCAGCGCCTCCTCGTAGGCGTCCTGATAGCCGGTCACGGCCGGGGTCGTGAAGGTCGACTGGAAGCCCTTGTTCATCTCGTTGAGCATCGCCAGGCGCTGCTGGTAATGGTCTTCGGTCATGCCGGAGGGCATCGCGCTGTCCTTCAGTCCGTCGGCGGGGTTGCCGATCATCAAAGGCGCGAAGGCGGGATCGAGGTAGCCGGCCCCGGGATAGTTGCTGCCGCCCTGGATGACGACATTGCCGGGGATGGTGGGATTGGTCCGGCCCGAGAAGCGCAGCATCCACGAGCCCATGCACGGATGGCGCACGGTGCCGCGCAGCGCATAGGAGGTGTGCATGATGTAGTTGCCCTGCTCATGCGCGCCCTGGTTCGAGGTCATCGAGTTGATCACCGCGACCTGGTGCATCTGCTTGGCCAGCAGCGGGAAGTATTCGCTGATCTGCACGCCCGGCGCCGAGGTCTTCAGCGGCGTCACCGGACCCTGGACCGCGGTTCCCGGCTTCAGGTCGAAGGTGTCGAGGTGGCTCATGCCGCCAGCCATGTACAGGTAGATGATGTTCTTGGCGGTCGGCCTGCGCACCGTGCCGGCTGCGGCGCCAGGATCCCCGGCGAAGGACAGCGATGGCAGGAAGGACAAAGCGCTGACTCCGAGCATCGACTTGGCGGTAAACGCCAGGAAGTCGCGGCGGGAGAGCTCGCTGGCCTGTGTGCAGAGGGTGCGCTTCATGGTGTGCCTTAGCGGATGAAGAGGAATTCGCGGGAGTTGACCAGGGTCCAGACGACATCGCCCGGATCATGGACGCCGGAGAAGAGATCGAGTTCGTGGGCTGAGGGTTCACGCGTGAGGATCGCGAGGAAGGCCATGCGCACCATGTCGGTGTTGTCGCTTAGCGGCTGCAGGGTCTTCATCAGCTGGGACCTCTCGTCGAGCAGGTGCTGGTCCACGAAGCCGTTGAGCAAGGTCAGGGCCTGCGGCACGGCCGGGGCGGGATTGGAGTTGTCGATCAGCTGCCGGTCAGACTGGCCGAAGTCGCGCAGGAAATGGCCTTCCGGCGCGGGCGAGGGCAGTTCGCTGGCGCGCACATAGTCGCGCGGGAACCCGGCCCAGCGCCGGTCGATCTCCGGAGGCAGGCGTCCGCGCCCGTAGAGCACGCCGGCCTTGGCCTTGAGCTTGGGATCGTTATTCAGGTCGCGCAGCTGCTCCTTGAGCTGGAGGAGATCGGGATCCGCCTGGGCCGCGGCCGCAGACGGGTACTTCGCCATGACATCCTTGATCTTGGCATAGATATCCGCCCGCTTCTCGATCTCGTCGCTGGCGCCGGCGACCATGTCATAGAGTTCTTCCGGGGTCTTGTCCTTGTTCTCATCATAGGAGGCGTAGATGGCATCGGCATTCGCGCCCTTGCGCAGGTCGACGTCCGGGATGAGCAGGGTCAACAGCGAGTCCCAGACCTCCTCGGCGGTCAGGCGACGCAGGACCGGTCCCGGGAATGCGTAGTCATCACCCGGGTTCACGGCGGTGGCCGTGGCCTGGCGCTGGTAGGTGCGCGTGTTGTAGAGGATGTCCTGGAAGAGGCGCGTGTCGTAGTCGCAGTCCTTCATCAGCTGGGTCAGGTGCGCCATCAGCTCCGGGTTGCTCGGGACGGTCGAATCCATGAGGTTGTCGACCGGCTCGATGATCCCGAGTCCCATGACCTTCTTCCACATGCGGTTGGCGATCACCAGGGTGAAGCGCGGATTGTCGGAGGAGGTCAGCCAGCGTGCATAGGCCACGCGCGGATCCTCGCCGGGCAGGGGCTCGATGCTGTCGCCGAAGAGCACATGCGCCTCGACCGGCTGGTTGGGCTTGCCGTTGGGATACTGGTAGTCCTTCGGCAGGGGGGTGGTGTCCTTGGCGGGCGAACGCACTTCGAGAAGCAGCGTGCGGCTGATCAGCTGGATGCCCTTCTTCTGGCCCTCGCCCGCGCCGCCCTGGGTGCGGCCGATCTTGCGCAGCTCGCGCACCATGGTCGGGTCCGGGCCCTCGACGACGTTGGCCGTGAAGGCGGACATCTGCATGTACTGCATGCGCGTCCACTTGTCGAAGGGATGGTCATGGCACTGCGCGCAGCCGACGCGCGTGCCGAGGAAGGCCTGCACGGTGAAGGACATGTTGTCCATCGCCATGCCGGCATCACGCAGGTAGTAGCCGGTGGCGCCGTTGCCGCGTTCGAGCACCGGTCCCGAGGCGGTCAGAAGCGAGCTGATCACCTTGTCATAAGGCATGTCGTCGCGGATCGCGGACTTCAGCCAGTCGATGTACGGCTCGCCAGGGTAGCGCTTCATCGGCTGGCTCTCGACGCGCAGGAAGTCCGCCCACCAGTTGAACTCGTGGCTGACATGGCCCTCGCTGGTCAGCAAGGCCTCGATCAGCGCCTGGCGCTTGTCGAAACCATCCGCATTGCGGAAGGCGACGGCCTCGGCGACGGTCGGGATGCGGCCCATGACATCGATGTAGATGCGGCGCAGGAAGGCGTCGTCGGAGAGGTCGGGGTTGGCCTTGACCTGGTGCTTGTTCAATGCGGTCGTGATCAGCGCGTCGATCTTCGCGGCCTCGGCCTTGACGTCGATCTGGCTGGCTGTGCCTTGGGCCTGGACGAAAGCGGTCGCGGCCTGGTCAGCCGCCATCACGCCGGCGACCGGCGAGATGATCAGGGCGGCGATGAACAACGAGCGGATGATGGCCATACGGTGCCTTGGGTTGAGAGGAACATACCTCGGTCGCGGGGCATGCGCTGTGCGGGATTCCCCTACAGGCATGAGCCTGCCCTCGCCATCCGCGTCGGTGGTCCCAGATGCGTCGTCTAGGCCGGCTCCTGGGCTGCCGCAGCGGTACGATCGTCCAAGGGGGCTGGGAGGTACGATGCGCAGTCCGTGCGGCTGGGATGAGGCAGGTC
>Ga0302314_10007802_pt1 | contig 19198 bp, 15 predicted proteins | sample III_Palsa_N2_3_FD_200533 | JGI IMG/M metagenome (GOLD analysis project Ga0302314, IMG submission 200533) | Peat permafrost microbial communities from Stordalen Mire near Abisko, Sweden - III_Palsa_N2_3 | ecosystem: Environmental > Terrestrial > Soil > Palsa > Peat permafrost | place: Sweden...
CACCAGATACGCGACCGGGTACTGGGCCGAGGAGTTCGCCAATCCGTACAAGGAGCTCACCGACGCGGGCCATGAGGTCGTGGTGGCGACACCCGGCGGCGTCACGCCGAATGTCGACATGATGAGCTTGCGCCCGTCGATGGCGGGCGGCGAGCAGGGGGCCCTCGATCTGGAGGCCATCATCCGCTCCGCCGAGGTGATGCGGCGGCCGCTCAAGGTGTCGGACGTGCGTCCGGAGGACTACGACGCGATCTACTTTCCCGGCGGCCACGGCCCGATGCAGGACCTCGCCTTCGACGCCGACGTGGGCCGGCTGCTGACGGCGCAGCTCGCCTCGGGCCGGCCGCTCGCGATCGTGTGCCACGCCCCGGCCGCGATCCTGTCCACCAGGATCCATGGCGTGTCGCCATTCAAGGGCTACCGGGTCACCTGCTTCACCAACGACGAGGAGGAGGCCGTTGGGCTCGCCTCCAAGACGCAGTGGCTGCTCGAGACCGAGTTGAAGGAGAAGGTCGGCGTCCAGTTCAGCCGCGGCGCGCTCTGGGAGCCGTTCATGGTGGAGGACCGCAACCTGATCACCGGGCAGAATCCCCACTCGGCGGCGATCTTGGGAGAGCGCTTGCTGAAGATTCTCGGCTAACGGGCGCCTCGGGCGATTCGCCCTCGCCGTGGTTCTCGGCCGCCAGCAGGCGAACGAGTAACGTTGCGGTGGCCGACCGTTACCAGGACGGTCGACCACCCGAGGAGAGCGGGATTCCATGGCCGGCAAGGCAAGCACATCAAGCGAACACTGGCAGGACGCGCCCGAGGCGCAGGACTACCCGGCGGCCGAGAATTACCTGTCCCTGCTGGTCGGCCGCCCGGTGGCGCACAAGCTGGCCAAGACCCTGCGCAGGGAGATGGCGCTCGAGCACTTTGCCGCCAAGGACATTCTCCGTGCCTCCGGCCTCACGCTGCTGCCGGCCGACGACTCCGAGGTCCTGGCCGACTTCGCCAAGGTCAAGAAGGGCGAGAAGCTCTCCCCGGTGCTGCTGGTGCAGGGTGAGCCGCTCTGGGTCGCCGACGGCTATCACCGGATCTGCACCAGCTACCACCTGGACGAGAAGGTCCTGGTGCCGTGCCGGATAGTGGCCCGCACGATCTAATCGGCCTCGCCCGCCCCCGCCGCCGGGCGCTGCGGCGGACTGTCCGGTTCCATCTCGGAGACGCCGATGCGGCCCGGCCGCCAGCTGACGCCGAGTGTGCCCTCGGCCGCCCGCGAATCGATCAGCCCGCCGCCCGGCCCGCGCAGCGCGTAGGCGATACCGACGGCGATAAGGGCGCCGATGGCCGGCCCGGCCAGGTACGCCCACCAGGCGGTCCAGTCGCCCAGCACGAGGGCGGGTCCCAGTGACCGGGCGGGGTTCATCGAGGCGCCGCTGACCGGCCCTCCCCACAGCCCGGCGAGCGTGATGTAGCTGGCGACGGCGATGGCGGCGAGCGAGCCGACCGCCTGCGCGCCCGACGCGGTCCCGAGGATCACGCTCACCAGCCCGGCGGTCAGCACCGCCTCCCACAGCATCGCGGTGATCGTCGAGATGCCGCCGCCCGGCAGGGTCAGGCCCGCACTGCCCTGCCTGCCGATCAGCGCCCACAGCAGCAGCGTGGCGAGCGCCGCCCCGGCGAACTGCGCGACGATGTAGGCCGGGACCCGCTTCCAGGGGAAGTCGCCCCGCAAGGCGAAGGCGGCGCTGACGACCGGGTTGAGGTGCGCCCCGGAGACGGTGCCCATGAACAAGATGATGGCCGCGACCATCAGCGCGGGCGCGGTCACCCGGGCCGCCGCCGGGACGGCGTTGCCGCCGAACCGGGCGTTGACCATCCCGCCGCCGACCGCCACGAGGACGAGGAAGAACGTCCCGAGCAGCTCGGAGAATAGCCGCCGCCACTCGTAGCTGTCGTCTGCGAAGTCAAACTGACGCGCGATCGCGTTCGGCTGCCCCATGGACCGCAGCGCGACGTCGGCGCGGCGCACCGCTGCCCGCTCCCGGGCTGCCTGCTGCTGCCCGGTCGGCTCGGCTGCCCGGGCATCCCCTCCGGGCTGGCTGGTCATGTCGCCCATCCTCCCGGCTCCCGATCGCGCGCTCGGCGCCCGATCATCGGGCCGCAGCCATATACCTCTACCGTAGAGGCACCCCCGCCGCAAGGCCGGGACCGCGCGTCGGCTAATTTGCACGCACCGCCCTGTGCGACGGCCATCCCCCGTTGGAAGGGTCTTGTGATGAGCACTCAGGCCGCGATCGAGGTCAGCCACCTAACCAAGGTTTTCGGTACCCGGACGGCGGTGCGCGACGTGTCCTTCACCGTCGCGCGCGGCGAGGTCTTCGGGTTCCTCGGGCCGAACGGCGCGGGCAAGACCACCACCGTCCGGATCCTCGGCACGCTGATCGCCCCGACGTCCGGGTCCGCCGCGGTGGCGGGCATCCCGCTCGGCTCGGCATCCGAGGAGGAGATCCGGCAGCGCATCTCGATCACGACCGAGGCACCCGGCCTCTACAACCGGCTCACGGTCGCGGAGAATCTGGAGTTCTTCGCGCGGCTGTACGGCCTGCCCGGGCGGGAGGCTCGGGTCTACGAGGCGCTGTCGGCCGTCGGCCTGACCAATCGGGCCGATGACCTGTGCGGGTCGCTGTCCAAGGGGCTCAAGCAGCGCGCCTCGCTCGCCCGGTCGTTGCTCAACGAGCCCGAGGTGATGTTCCTCGACGAGCCGACCTCGGGCCTTGACCCGGCCGCCGCGCACGAGGTGCTCGGCTTGGTCAGCGGGCTGCGCGAGCGCGGGGTGACGGTCTTCCTGACCACCCACCGGCTGGACGAGGCGGAACGGCTGTGCGACCGGGTCGCGATCATGAACACCAGCCTGCGCACCATCGGCACCCCCGAAGAGCTGCGCCGGACCCTGTTCAGCAGGTCCATCGCCGTCGCCACGGCCGCGCCGCTGCACCAGCCGGACAAGGTCTTCGACGGCCTGCCGTCGGTGCAGGGCTGGCAGCCTGCCGACCCGGACGGTGGGCCGCGGCCAGACGCCGGACTCGGCGGCGGACCGGGCGGGCCGGCCAGCTATCTGCTCATGGTGACCGACCCGGCGGCGGCCGCGCCCGGGATCACCAGGGCACTGGTCGCGGCCGGGGCCGACGTGCTGTCGATCGGCGAGACGCGGCACTCGCTCGAGGACGTCTACCTCGAGCTGATCGAGGACAAGGAGGGCCGGTCATGATCAACACGACCCGCACCGGCGCGGTCATCCGCAAGGAGCTCGCGGAGTTCCGCCGCAACCGGCTCATCGTCGTCACCGCCACCCTTCTGCCGGTCGTGTTTCTCATCAGCCCCACGGCCAGCATTCTCGCGATCCACGCCTCGGCCTCGAGCGCGCTGCTGTCCAAGCGGGTCGACTATTCGCTGTTCCTGCCGCTGCTGGTCCCGCTGTTCGTCCCGGCCACGATGAGCGCGTACTCGGTGGTCGGCGAGAAGGAGCAGGGCACGCTCGAGCCGTTGCTGACCACGCCGATCACCCGGGTCGAGCTGCTGCTGGGCAAGGCGGTCGCGATCTTCCTCCCCGCCATCACCGTCTCCTACCTCACGTTCGGGGTCTTCCTGGCGATCGTCGCGCTCTTCGCCGACGCACCGGTCGCCACCGCGATGTGGCACGCGCCGCAACTCCCGGCCGAGGTCCTGTTCATCCCGCTGCTGGCCGCGTGGGCGATCTGGATCGGCCTCGCGATCTCCTCCAAGGTCAGCGAGACCCGCGTCGCCCAGCAGCTCAGCGTCCTGGGCAGCCTGCCGCCGCTGGCGCTCATCTCGCTGTTGTCGTTCCAGGTGATCACGCCGTCGTTTGGCCTGGCGGCCGCGTTCGCGGGCGGGCTGCTGGTGATCGACTGCGCCGCCTGCTTCTTCGTGGCAAGACTGTTCGACCGTGAGCGGCTCGTCACCGGCACCAGGCCCCGCCGCTCCGCCGCTGCCGCCGTCGCGGCGCCCGGCACCGTCCGCCGGCTGCCGCCGGTCAGCGGAACCTCCTAACCGAAACCCCCGCTGTCGCCCTCCCGCCAAAGGCAAAAACCCGCGCCGGGACGGAAACGTCGACTGGAAACTCAACCCGTTCGTGAACCCAACGTGGGGTCAGGACTTCAGGTGGGCATTCCCCGGACAGCGGTGGATGACGAGCAGATCCGGCCGACCGTGAACTATTACGCGCCGCACCAAATGGCACGGGTATGCCCAATCTTGGAAAATCGCATTTTCTTTGTGCGGGCTCCCCCGTCGCCCGCGCCAGCAGCCGTGATACGCGCTGCCGTCCCCGCGGCGCATCCGTTCCGGTCGAACCGCGACGCCGGTAGGCGTAAGCGTGAGGGTCGCCTCCGGAGTGAGCTCGTAGACTCGCCGCCGACGGTCGCTGTTAAAATTAACAATTAGTGGGAACTATGTTACTCGATGTTAGCTAAGTGAATCGTGGCTAACGGGGGGACTCATGGAAGCCAGCGACACGGGCAGCCGGCGGGGGCGCATCCTGCTGGTCGACGACGATCCGGCTCTAGGCGGCTACCTGAGCCGCGTGCTGCGTTCCAAGGGCTTCGACGTGGCGCACGAGCTTGACTCGGAAAGCGCCCTGCGCCGCGTCCAGGAAGAGCCCTGGGACCTGCTCTTCACGGACATCGAGCTGCCGGGCAAGAGCGGGCTCGAACTACTCGAACGGGTCCGCGAGCTCGTGCCCAACCTGCCGGTCGCAGTGCTCACCGGCCACCCGTCGGTGGACTACGCCGTCTCAGCGCTGCGCGGCGCGGCGGCGGAGTTCCTGATGAAGCCGGTCAGCCCCGGCGACCTGGTCGCCAAGGCCACCGAGCTGATCGAGGCGGGCCGCGCGGCCAGGGACAAGCACAAGGAGACGGTTCTCGCCGTCGGGGCGCACCCTGACGACGTGGAGATCGGCGCCGGCGGAACCCTTGCGGCGCACGGCGCGGCCGGCGACACCGTGGCGATCCTGACCATGTCCCAGGGCGCGATCGGCGGCGATAAGGCCCAGCGGGCGCGCGAGTCGCGGGAGGCCGCCGACATCATCGGCGCCAGGCTGTTCCTGCGAGACCTGGAGGATACGCGCATCCCGGAGGGCAACCCGACGATCGCCCTCATCGAGGAAGTCGTCGCGCAGGTCGGGCCGACGATTGTCTACACGCACTCCGTTCACGATCTTCACCAGGATCATCGCAACACCCATCAGGCGGCGATGGTCGCCTGTCGCCGGGTGGGCCGCATCTACTGCTTCCAGTCCCCGTCGGCCACCGTCGACTACCACCCCAACCACTTCGTGACCATCGATGACTACCTGGGCCGCAAGCTCAAGGTCATCGACGCGTTCGGTTCCCAGGCCAGCATCCGCGACTACATGGAGCCCGAGCTGATCACTTCGACCGCCCGCTACTGGGCCAGGTACGGCGACGGCACCCATGCCGAGCCCTTCGAGACGGCCAGGGACCGCGGCGGCATTCCGGCGCCCAGGACCGGCGGCGGTCACGTCGTCAGGATCGCCTGATGGCGGTGCCACCGCCGCGGCGGCCCGGTGATGCCGACCGGCCGCTCCGCGTCCTGGTCACCGGCGCGGGCGGGCCGGCGGCGATCGCCGCGATGAAGTCGCTGGCCGCCGACCCGTCGGTCGAGCTGCTCGCCGCGGACATGGACCCGTGGGCAGCCGGCCTTTACCTGGTGCCGTCGCGGGCGCGGACACTGATCCCGGCCGGGGACGCCCCTGATTTCACGGACGTCGTGCTGGGCCGGTGCCGTGCGTTTGGCGTCAACGTCGTCCTGCCGACGGTCGACGCGGAGCTGCGGCCGCTGGCACGCGCCCGCGCGGTCTTCGCGGCGGCGGGTATCGACCTGCTCCTCGCGCCAGCGGAGGCGCTCGACGTCATCCTCGACAAGCTGACGCTGGCGCAGCGCTGCGCCGGGATCGTGCGCGTCCCGAGGACCGAGCTGTTCGATTCCCTGGTCGACCCGGCGGCCTGGACCTACCCGGTCATCGTCAAGCCAAGGACGGGCAGCGGGTCGCGCGGCATCCTGCAGGTCGGCTCCGCCGCGGAACTGGCCGCTCTTGAGCGCTCCCCACGCCTGCTCGTGCAGGAGTTCCTGCCCGGCGAGGAGTACTCGATCGACGTGCTCGCGGACGCCGGCGGGCACGTGATCGCGTCCGTGCCGCGGCTGCGGGCCCGCGTCGACTCCGGCGTGTCGGTGGGTGGCCGCACGGTCCACGACACTGGGCTGTCGTCGTTCGGCCGGGCCGTCGCCGAGGCCACCGGCATCACCTACGTCGCCAATGTCCAGTGCAAGCGCGACGCGGGCGGGCGCCCGGCGCTGCTCGAGGTGAACCCTAGGATGCCGGGCACGCTCGGGCTCACCATCGCGAGCGGCGTCGACATGCCGCGGCTCGCCCTCGCCGCTCTGCGCGGCGAGCCGGTGCCCACGGCGATGGGCTTTCGCGAGTGCGCCGTGGTCCGCTTCCTTGACGAGCGCGTCATCGATCCCGCCGACATCACCAGCGTCGGGCTTGACCTCAGCGGAACGACCGCATGAGCGGCCGGCGATCCCGGGACGTGGCGCTTGACGAGGATTTTCACGTGCACTCCACGTTCTCGGACGGGGGGAGCACGCTGGCGGAGAACGTGCGCGCCGCCCGGGAGCGCGCGCTGCGCACGCTGTGCCTCGTCGACCACGTCCGGCGGGACACCGCGTGGCTGCCCGAGTTCGCCGCCGCCGTGACGGCCCTCCGCGATCAGCGGGGGCTGCGGATCCTGGCCGGCGTCGAGGCCAAGATCCTCGACACTTGCGGCCGGCTGGACCTGCCACCCGGCCTCGACGGCATCGACCTAGTGCTGATCGCCGACCACCAGTTCCCTGGAGACGGCGGCCCGGTGCACCCGGCCGAGGCGCGGGCGGCCATCGGATGCGGAGGGATGACGCCGGCCGAGGCGATCGAGCGGCTCTGCGAGGCGAGCGCTAACGCGCTGGGCGCGACGGACCGAGGGCGCGTGCTCGCCCACCTGTTCAGCGTGCTGCCCAAGATCGGGCTCGATGAGGCGATGGTGCCCGAGGCGCTGCTCACCCGCCTGGCCACCAGGATCGCGGCCGCAGGAGCGATGGTCGAGATCAACGAGAAGTGGGCGTGCCCGTCGGCCCGCACGGTCGCCGCCATGGCGCACGCTGGCGTCCAGGTGGTGGCGGGCAGCGACAGCCACCACTGCCGCGACGTGGGCGTCTACCGCTCCGTCCGGCTGACCGCGGGCGCCGGGGCCCGGGCCTGACGGCGATGGAGCCCTGACAGGGATGGAACACGTGCTCATCGTCGGCGGCGAATGGATCCTTATCGCCCTGGTATTCGCGGGTGCCGTCCCGGAACTGGCCATGACCTGCCAGTTCCTGCTGGCGGCGTGCCATGCCTGGCGCAACGACTATGGCGCGTGCGAGCCGATCTTCCCCAGGACCGCGGTGCTGATCCCCGCTTGGAACGAAGGAGCGGTCATCGGAGGGTCCATCGACAGGCTGATGGCGGCCGAGTACCCGCCGCAATCGCTGCGCGTCTACGTGATCGACGACGCGAGCACCGATGAAACCCCCCTGGTGGTGAAGGCCAAGGAAGCCCAGTACCCCGGCCGGGTCGTGCACCTGCGCAGGGACAAGGGCGGCCAGGGGAAGGCGCACACGCTCAACCATGGCCTGGCCGTCGTCCTCGGCGACGACTGGATGGAGGCGCTGCTGATCACGGACGCCGACGTGATCTTCGAGCCGGCCGCGCTGCGCACCATGACCAGGCACCTGGCCGACCCGGCGGTGGGCGCCGTCACCTGCTATATCAAGGAGGGCAGCCGCCCGGGCAACTACCTGACCCGCTTCATCGGCTACGAGTACATCACCGCCCAGGCCGGCGCCAGGCGCGGGCAGAACGTGCTCGGCGCGGTCGCCTGCCTGGCCGGCGGCGCGCAGCTGCACTCGCGGGCCAACCTGCTCGCCCTCGGCGGCCGAATCGACACCACCTCTCTGGCCGAGGACACGTTCACCACCTTCGAGACCCAGCTGCGCGGGCGCCGGGTGGTGTTCGAGCCGCACGCCACCTGCTGGGCCGAGGAACCCGGCTCCATCGGGGGCCTGTGGAAGCAGCGGCTTCGCTGGGCCCGTGGCAACGTCCAGGTCACTATCCGCTACCGCAGGCTCTGGTTCCGGCCAAGCAGCACCCACCGCCTCGGCAGCGTGCCCTTCGGGCTCCTGTGGTTCTGCCTCTTCCTGCAGCCGGTCTTCATGATCACGTCATCGGCGGCCCTGCTCACCCTGTACTTCACCGCCGCATCCCGCGCCTGGTCGGCATTCCACGTGCTCTGGATCACCAGCGCCGTCACCTACATCTTCATCACCGGCTTCACGCTGCTCATCGACCCGCACATGGCACGGCGCGTCTGGCGCCAGGCCCTCCTGTTCCCCGGCGTGGTGAACCTGGCCATCATCCTCTACATCTGCTTTCCCCGGCTGGTCGGGGAAGCGGCCCGCTGGCCCTTCACTGCGGCCGGCCTTTCGCCGCCTCATGTGGGCTGGCTCATCGTTTTCGTCTACGCCTGGCTCGGCGGATCCCTGGCCCTCGCCTACCTGGCGAAGGTCGCCGAGCCAAGGTGGGCCGGCCGTCCCCTCGGCGTGTTCCTGGTCTATGTCGCGGGTTACGGGCAGCTGCTGTGCGCCTGCACGTTCGCCTCCTACGTCAAGGAGCTGCGGCGGGCTGAGATGACCTGGGACAAGACGGAGAAAACGGGAAAGGTGACGATCCCGACATGACGATCGAGCCAGGCGGGCGGCGGCAGCCCGACATCTTCAGGCAGGAGATCCGCGCGGCGGTGAGGTACGAGCGGGGCCTCGTCGCGAAGGCCGCCGCCGTGCTCGTCCTGGTCGTCGTCATCGTCGTCCTGCGAACCTTGTATTTCTCGTGACCGACGAGCAAGGCGGAAGGGGGTGCCGACCGTTGGTGGCGCGGAGAATGGGAATACGGCTGCGGTCGACCGTCGAGGCGGCAGTCGCGGTAGTGCTCGCGGCGGCCGCGTTCGCCGTCGCGCTGACCGCGGCGGCGGGCAGCCAGAGTTACGGCCAGGACCTGTCACATCGACTGGTCCCCGCGGCCGCCGGCGCGGAGGACATGCTCAGCCAGTTCACGGCCCAGCAGGCGTCGCTGCGAGACGCGGTGACCAGCGGGAGCGCAAGTGGCCTGGCCTCCTTCCGCGAGGAAGGCGCCGAGTTCCGCAGTGCCCAGGCCAGGGTTGCCCCGCTCGCCCGCGGCGATCAGCCGATGACGGCGCGCCTGAATGCCACGATGACGGCCTACCGAACCTGGCAGGCCGGCGTCGCCGCCCCGCAGCTCGCGGACATGGACTTGGGTGATTTTGCGGCCGCGCGGGCGCTCCAGGCCGACACCCAGCGCAGCAGCCCCCTGGTCCTCGCCGTCCGAACGTCGGCGCAGGCACTGGAGTCCCAGATCATCGACGAGCAGCAGCAGGTCACCAATGCCCTGAACCGCATCCATGAGACGCTGCTCGGCTCGCTCATCGCGATGATCCTGGTGGTCGCGGTCATCGCCGCCCAGATCGTCGTGGGTGTCTGGCGCGGCCTGCTCAGACCGTTCGGGCAGCTTAACAAGGCGGTGGCAGCGGTCGCGGACGGCCGGTACCACCGGCGCATCCCCGTGGTAGGCCCCACCGAGATCGCCGACCTGAGCCGCGGCGTCGAGTTGATGCGGACCAGGCTGGTGGCGGGCCTGGCCGAACGGGAGCAAGCCGCGGAGGGCCTGCGGAACCTGTTCGACCTGGCCCCCGACGCGATGGTCGCCGTGGCCAGAGACGGCTCGATCACGATGGCGAACGCGAAGGCCGTGCAGGTATTCGGATACACCGTCGGCGACCTGATCGGCCGCCCGGCGGACACGCTGGTGCCCGAGGAGTGGCGGAAGAACATGACGGCGCAGAGCGCCAGCTACTTCGCCGATCGGCGCGGCCGGCCGGCCGGCCGGGAGATCAAGGCATTCGGGCTGCGCCGGGATGGCAGCACGTTCCCTGGCGAGGTCAGACTGAGCTGGCTGCCCATGGAGCACGGGACAGTGGTCGTCGCTGCGATCAGGGACGTCTCCGAGCGGCTGGCGATGGAGGCCGAGCGTGAGCGGCTGCGGAGCGCCACCGAACAGGAGCGCTTCCAGCGGCGGGTGCAGCAGTCCCGCCGGCTCGAGAGCCTTGGCCAGCTCATCGGCGGTGTCGCTCATGATTTCAACAACCTCCTCAACGTCATTTCCGGCTATGCGGACTTCACCGCGGAACAGCTTCAGGAACTCGCTCAGGAGGACGAGCGGCTGGGGCCCGTCCGCGCCGACGTCGAGCAGGTCAGGACGGCCGCGCAGCAGGCGATCCGGGTGACCCGCCAGCTCCTGACCTTTTCCAAGAGCGACACGGCCAGGCGGGAGATACTCGACCTGAACCAGGTGGTCGAGAGCACCGGGCAGCTGCTGCGCCGCAGCCTGGGTGAGCAGATCGAGCTGATCATCTCCGCCGACCCGAGCCTGTGGCGAGTCGAGGCCGACCGGGGCCAGCTTGAGCAGGTCCTGCTGAACTTGGCGCTGAACGCGCGCGACGCGATGCCCGACGGTGGCCGCCTCACCATCGCCACAAGCAACGCCGAGGTGGACGCCGCCTACGCGGCTCAGCGGCCGAACCTGGAATCGGGACGCTACAGCCGGCTGGCGGTGTCTGACACCGGCACCGGCATGGACGAGGCGACCGTCGAGCGTGTCTTCGAGCCGTTCTTCTCCACCAAGCCAAGGGGCCGGGGAACCGGCCTCGGCCTCGCCACCGTGTACGGCATCGTCTCCGCCGGCGGTGGCAGCATCGACATCTACTCGGAGAAGGGGCTCGGCACGACCATGAACGTGCTGCTGCCCGTCGCCGAGCCGGCCGCCATGGTCACCGAATCCGACTCTCCCCACGTGGACCTGAACGGGCATGGTGAGCTGATCCTGCTAGTCGAGGACGAGGAGAGCCTGCGCACCATGGCCAGCCGGCTCCTGGTCCGCAACGGCTACCAGGTCTGCGAGGCCGAAGGCGGTGCCGCCGCCATTTGCCGGGCCGAGGATCCTGCCCAGCGCATCGACCTCCTCGTCACCGACATGGTCATGCCGGAGATGCTCGGTGGCGAGGTCGTTGAGCGGATCCGCGCCGTCCGCCCGGGCCTGCCCGCACTGTTCATCTCCGGATACGCGCAGCAGGTCCTGGATTTCCACGGCATGCCCTCGGCGGACCGCGACATCCTGCAAAAGCCCTTCACCGAGGCGGCCCTGCTGCGCCGCGTGCGCCTCGCACTCGACGGCGCCACCGTGCCAAGGCAGGCACCGTCTTCTGACACGGGCACTCCGGCACGTTCGGAATAGAAGGCGGGATCACCCGAACGATGCGTGCCTCAGCCGACACGATGCGGATCGCCCGGCTCGAGCGGATAATCGACCTATGCGCGGGAGGCGACTGGCCCTGGCGGCCGCGATCGCGGCCTGCTGCGCGGCCATGACGATGGCCGCCGTCGGCGACCCGCCGGGCTCGGCAGCGCAGGCCGGCGGCCGGCCCGCGCGAACCGCGGTCGCACCGGTCCGCCCGCAGCCGTCGATCATCGTGCCGCAGCTGGCGGCGGCACCGACGGCCACGCCGCCGGCCGACCCCACGACGGCCCCCGCGCCGAGCCCTCCGCCCTCGCCCCCGCCCGGTGCTGCTCGGGCGTGCGGCGGGCTGCCGCGGTTCAACCCGGCCACCGCGGACGAGATCATGGCCGGGCGGCTGACGATCGCGCCGTTCACCGCCGTCACCATCGACCCGAACCAGGACGGGGACGTCAATTGGGAGCTCAACCCGTTCGACGACCCCACCTGGGGGCAGGATTTCCGGTCCGGCGGCTGGATCGAGGACCTGGTCGCGGCGTACCTGGCGGGCGGCCCGCAGGCCGGGGCCTACCAGGCTCGGGCGAAGCAGCTGGCGGCCGGCTGGCTGCAGGCGCTGCCTCCGTCAGGCCGGGACCCGCAGACGCTGGTCTGCATCGCCCAGGCGTTCCCCGGGCAGTCGTGGATCAACGACCAGATCGCGCCGACCGTGGACTACTACGCGGCGCATTGGATGGGGGCCTGGAACCACGGCCTCATGCAGGACATCAAGCTGCTCCGCATCGGCTGCGGCTACCCGCCGGGCGCGTTCGGCGGTGACGCGCTGCGCTGGCGGCAGACCGCCGTCGCGCAGCTCACCGACGCGTTCGAGCCGAACCCGCTCGGGCCCGCGATCGACGCCCAGGGCGCGGTCAACGAGCAGGCGACGCTGTACGCGAACTTCGTCTACGGCCTGTGGCGGACCGCGCTGCCCGAGCTCGCCGCGTGCGGCTACCGGCTGCCCGGCTGGATCACGGCGCGGATCGCGAAACTGCCCGCGTTCCTCGGCTCCGCGACCGAGCCCGACGGCGACCTCGTGCAACTGGGCGACACCTTCGTCGAGCGCCCGGCGACGGCGCCCCCGGGCAACGCCCTGGTCGCGGTCTACCCGCAGGCCGGGTACGTGTTCGGGCGATCGGGATGGACGCCGGCGGCGTCGTTCTACTCGCTGCGATTCGGGCCGGGCCGGGAGATCCACGGCCACAACGACCACCTGGGCGTCACCTATTACGCACGGGGCCGCGACCTCATCGTCGACGCCGGGCACGACGGCTACGCCGCCACGCCGTACCGTTCCTGGCTCCAGTCGCCGGAGGCGGCGAGCACGCTGGTGCTGCCGGGGGTACCGTTCGCGTCCGGCGCGGCCACCGCCTTGGTGGCCGACCGGGTCGAGCGGTACGGGCAGTTCTACGAGCTCTACGACACGGCCTTCGGCGGCGATCCCCGCTACCGGTCGGTGTATGTCAGCCAGCGGCCGGACCTGATGGTCGTCTTCGACCGGGCCACGGGCGGCTCGGACACCTCGGTCTACCAGCAGCTCTGGCACCTAGCCCCAGCCCTGACGGTGACCGAGGTCGGTGCCGCCTACGCGGTCGCGTCGGCACCCGGGGCCGAGCTGACGCTCGCCCGGGTGGCGCTGCCCGGCCAGGTCATCCCGCCCGGGTCGACCGGGGTCGCCGTCGGCCAGACCGACCCGTTCCAGGGCTGGGTGTCGGATCAGATGCTGCAGCGCACTCCGGCCGACGTCGTGACGATGACCAGCACCGGGCCGTCCGCCGCGATCCTCACGCTGCTCGTCCCGACCGCCCCGTCAACGCCGGTGTCGTACGCGATCAGCGGATCGCCGGCCGGCCCGTGGCAGCTCCGGGTCACGGTGGGCGCGACGGTGACCTTCTACACCGTCACCGCCGCCGGCGTCATCAGCTAGGGCGTGTTTTCGGCCGCGGCGGGGACCGGCTGGGGAACGCTGGGGCCTTCCTCCAGGTAGCGCTGGGCCATCCGGGCGGAGGGACGGATCCCCACGGCGGCCGTCACGACGATCGCCGCGATGATCAGCCAGCCCGCGGCGTGCAGGTCGGTCGCCAGGAAGGTGTAGAGGGCCGGGGTCCAGATGATGCCGAGGGTGTTGGCCACCGAGGCGACTCCCTGGTAGTCGCCGAGCCGGGACTGATCGCTCAGCTCCGACTGCAGGCTCCAGGAGGCGGAGGACTCGAAGAGCTCGGTGCCGGTGACGGTCACGTGGGCGAGCCAGATCAGCGGGATGGTCAGCCAGATGGCGGTGTGGTCGGTGACGAGGATGACCAGGCAGGACGCCACCATGAAGGCGGCCGCCCGGGCCTCGGCCCGCATGGCCGTCTTCAGGTCCGTCACGGTACGGGAGACCGGCACCTGAAACAGCACCGCGCCGATTGTGTTGGTGGCGAACAGCCAGGCCAGCAGGACACGCGGGGCGTTGGTGTCGGCGACCAGCCAGAGCGGGATGACGGTCAGCAGCAGTGTCTGGTGCGACGACAACAGTCCGTCGAAGAACGAGGTGATCACAAAACCGGCGTTCCTGATGGCCGGGCGTCCCGGCGGGACGCCGGGCGCGACCGCGGCGGGGGGCGGAGCCTCATCAGGCTGGATTTCGGAAGGAAGCTCGCTTTCCGCAGCGGGCCGCATAACAGCGGGGGCGTGGCCTTCAGCAGGCTGAGCGGCCGCCGACGGCAGTCGCCTGATCATGGTGGCGCTGACGAGGAGGATGGCGGCGGTCAGGATCGGGATGAACCGGATGACGGTCAGCGACCCGGTCGCGAGCGCGATGCCGCCGAACAGGGCGCCCACGGTGAAGCCGACGTTGAGGGCCGCCCGGTTGTAGGCGCCGGAGCGGACCCTGGTCTCGCGCGGGAAGGCCGCCAGCCGGTAGGTGGACCAGCCGATCTGGCCCAGTTGCGCGGTGACCTCGCGGCCGACCACCACGGCGATGAAGGGCCAGAAGCCGTGCACGAACAGCCAGCCCAGGAACGCCACTGCCTGCAGCGCGTTGCCGATGCCCCAGCACGTCCGAGGGCCGATCCGGTCGGCCAGGCGCCCGAAGGGGATGGAGACCAGGAACTGCGACGCCATGCCGATGGTGAGGCCGAGGCCGGCCTCGGCCACGGTAAGCCCGATGATCTTGATGGAGTAGACGGCCTCGCCGGTGATGAAGCTGCCGGTGCCGAACGCGAATATCGCGCTCTGGATCGCAGTCGCCCGGACCAGCGGGTCGTCGGAGAGCACGCGGTCAAGGAGGCTGCGCAGCCGTCCAGCATCGGCAGTCACGGAGTGTGTCCCCTATGTCGGTTCTGTGTCAATTGTGTCGAACACAGTACCGGGCGCCGCCTTCGATCGCGACAGGTTATTTCGGCGCCTGCCCTACACCGCGCTCATGGCCTTCGCCAGCAGCTCAAGCTTGACCAGCGACGCGGTCATGGCGTCGCGCCACCCTTCGCCCTCGCGGACGGCCTCGCGCAGATCACCATCGGACCGGGTGCAGTCGAAGGACTCGGTGACCATGGTGGCGCCGGGGCCGTCCGGCGAGAACTCGAATCCCCACCGATACCGGCCGGGCGCGGGCGGGTCCTCCTCGTCGTCGGGGCCGGCCACCCGGGCCGGCTCCCACACCAGCCGGCGCCCGGGCTCGTACTCGACCACCTCGTTGCGCATCTGGTAGTCGCCGAACCGGTCGTGGTGCATGTTCATCATGAACGCGTCGCCCGCGCCGGAAATGGTGACCGGCGGCGCCGGCTTGCGGACCATGCCCGAACCGTCGATCAGCGGGTGGTTGGCGGAGAAGGCCATCAGGGCGAACAACTGCTCCGCCGGTGCCTCAATACGCCGTGAGACCGATACGAACCCGTCTGCCATCGTCGTGACCCTTCTCGTACCGCCAGTGTCATTGTCTACACAGGCAGACGGAACGGCCGACGCGGATTCATCGCCTAATCGCGGCTAGTCGGTGCCGGACTCCATCGCGGCGCGGTCGAGCAGCTCGTCGTCGTTCGCGCGGCCGTCGGAGGCGATCGCCTCGGCGCCGCCGGCCGGCATGGACCCGATGAGCTCGTCCGGCGTGGTCTGGCCGGACGCGCCGATCAGGGCCGCCTGGCCGCCGCCGAACATGCCCAGGCCCGCGTACTGCTCGAGCTTGGCCCGGGAGTCGGCGATGTCGAGGTTGCGCATGGTCAGCTGGCCGATCCGGTCGGCCGGGCCGAACGCCGCGTCCTCGACCCGCTCCATCGACAGCTTGTCCGGGTGGTAGCTGAACGCCGGGCCGCTGGTGTCGAGTATCGAGTAGTCCTCGCCGCGGCGGAGCCGGAGCGTCACCGACCCGGTCACCGCGGTGCCGACCCAGCGCTGGAGCGACTCGCGGATCATCAGCGCCTGCGGGTCGAGCCAGCGGCCCTCGTACAGCAGCCGGCCGAGCTTGCGCCCCTCGTTGTGGTAGGCGGCGAGGGTGTCCTCGTTGTGGATCGCGCAGACCAGCCGCTCGTAGGCCGCGTGCAGCAGCGCCATCCCCGGCGCCTCGTAGATGCCGCGCGACTTGGCCTCGATGATCCGGTTCTCGATCTGGTCGGACATGCCGAGGCCGTGCCGGCCGCCGATCGCGTTGGCCTCGAACACGAGCTCAACCGGCGACGCGAACTCCTTGCCGTTGATCGCGACCGGGCGGCCCCGCTCGAACGTGATCGTGACGTCCTCGGGCGCGATCTCGACGTCGGAATCCCAGAACCGCACGCCCATGATCGGGTCGACGATCTCGACGTTGGCGTCGAGGTGCTCGAGCGACTTGGCCTCGTGGGTGGCGCCCCAGATGTTCGCGTCAGTCGAGTACGCCTTCTCCTTGCTTGACCGGTAGGGCAGGCCTCGGTCGAGCAGCCACTGCGACATCTCCGCCCGGCCGCCCAGCTCGGCCACGAAGGTGGCGTCCAGCCAGGGCTTGTAGATCCGCAGGCCGGGGTTGGCGAGCAGCCCGTACCGGTAGAACCGCTCGATGTCGTTGCCCTTGTAGGTGGACCCGTCACCCCAGATCTGCACCTGGTCGGCCAGCATCGCGCGGACGAGCAGCGTCCCGGTCACCGCCCGGCCCAGCGGCGTGGTGTTGAAGTAGCCGCGGCCGCCGGACCTGATGTGGAACGCGCCGCAGGTGAGCGCGGCCAGCCCCTCCTCGACGAGGGCCGCCTTGCAGTCAACCAGGCGGGCGCCCTCGGCGCCGTAGGCGCCGGCCCGGCCGGGCACCGACGCGATGTCGGGCTCGTCGTACTGGCCGAGGTCGGCGGTGTAGGTGTAGGGCACCGCCCCCTTCTCGCGCATCCACGCGACCGCAACCGACGTGTCGAGGCCACCGGAGAAGGCGATACCGACACGTTCACCGACAGGCAGGGAGGCGAGCACCTTGGTCATGGATGAAATTATATGCACATCACTGCATGATCATGCAACCCGATCTGGCGCCTGCCCTACCGCGGCCCGCCGCTTCTTGCTGTTATCCGCTGAGCCGCCCTCACCGTCGTTGCGTAACTCACGCAACGCTGATGTTCGGCTATCCACCTGTTGGCGTCGCGCATCGTCATTGCCAATAAATCCCTTTATAGGCGGCATGCAACTATTTACGGTAAAACGCGAAAGCGGTAATTCCTCCTGCTTTACGATTCCGCATAACCGCCTGCAGGCCGCAACTCAGGAGGAATACCCGTTGTTCCGCTCACGCCTTCGCATTCTCGCGCCACCCCTGGCGATAGCCCTGCTAGCCCTGGCGGGCTGCGGCGGCCTGACAATTAGCCAAGCAAGTACTAGTCAGAACGGACTAGAAAAGACCACGCTCAACGTGGCCGTCGTGCCCGCGGTCGATTCGGCCGGATTTTTCGTCGCCCTGCACGAGGGGCTGTTCAAGGCCCGTGGCCTGACGATTAACTACACGCCCGCCGTCAGCAGCGACGAGGTGATCGACCAGCAGGTGGCCGGCCAGTACGACGTCACCGGCGGGAACTACGTCTCCTACATCCAGCATTACGTGGACCAGCACCAGCAGCTTGAGATCGTCGCCGAGGGGTCGGTGATGCAGGAGGGCACCCAGGCGATTTACACGATGCCGAACTCGAAGATCAAGACCCTGGCGGGCCTTCAGGGCCACATCCTCGGCATCAACGCGCCCCAGAACATTAACTACCTGCTGGCCGCCTCGGTGCTGACCGAGAACGGGATCAGGCTGTCCTCGGTGCGTTTCCCGACCGAGCCGATCCCGTTCCCGGAGATGGCAGCCGAGCTCGCGGCCGGGAAGGTCGCCGCGGCGGCCATGCCCGAGCCGTTCGCGACCGCCGCCGAGCAGCAGTACGGCGTGGTCACCCTGTCCGACCTCAACCAGGGCGCGACCGAGGAGTTCCCGATCCAGGGGTACGTGGTCACCAAGTCGTGGGCGGAGGCGAACCCGAACACGCTGAAGGCGTTCGTCGCCGCCCTCACCCAGGGCCAGGAGATCGCCGACACCACCCGGTCCGCGATCGAGCAGTCGATGGAGTCGCTGAAGGGACCGCAGAACGGCGAGATCCCGCCGATCATCGCGTCCGTCATGGCCGTCAACATCTACCCAACCGCGATCGACAAGGTCAGGATCCAGCGGGTGGCCGACGTGATGTACCAGTTCGGCCTGCTGAAGTCGAAGTTCAACGTCGCCCCGATGATCGGCCCGTAGCTCACCCGGGCGGGCCGTCGCCCTCCTGGCCGTGATCGGCGTCCATCCGGTAGCGCCGGAAGGCCGGGAGGGCGACCGCGATGGCGGCGGTGCACGCGACCACCAGCAGGCCGCCGGACAGGGCGCTGATCACCGGGGTGGTCAGCGAGCCGACCGCGCCGGCCTCGACCGAGCCGAGCTGCGGGCCGCCGGCGCCGACCACGTAGTCGGCCGCCATCACCCGGCCGCGGAACGCGGGCGGGGTGACGATCGACACGATCGTTCCCCGGGCGACGACCGTGATCGTGTCGGCCGCGCCCGCGACGCCGAGCGCGAGCAGCGTGAGCCAGAGCGAGTGCGCGACCGCGAAGACCGCGAACGCGGCCCCCCAGATCGCCGCCCCCACCAGCATCGCCGCGCCCTGACGGGTCACGTGCTTGAGCGGCCCGGACAGCACCGCGGTGACCATACCGCCCACTCCGACCGCAGCGGTGAACAGCCCGAGGGTGCGCGGGTCGCCGCCGAACCGTTCGGTGTTGAGCGCCGGGAACAGCGACGTCGGCAGCCCGAAGAACGTCGCGCAGACATCGGTCAGGAACGCCCCGGTCAGCACCGGGGTCCGCCCGATGAACGAGAAACCGGCCGCGACCGAGGAAAGCAGGGACCGTTCGACCTGGCCTGATGGTGAATTCTCGCGGGCGAGCGACCTCGGGACAGAACCGACGCCGTACAGCGCGCAGCCGAACGACACCGTGTCGATGAGGTAGCAGCCGCGCAGGCCAAGGTGCGGCGCGCCCGCCACCAGGCCGGCCACGGCCGGGCCGGCGATCATCATGACCTGGAAGGAGATCCGCTGCAGGGCCTGCGCCGGCGCCATCTGACGGGCGGGCAGCAGCGCCGTGGTGAGCGACCGCTGGCCCGGCGCGTTGACGGCGCCGAACGCCGACTGGACGGCCGCCAGCGCGTAGAGCGGGCCGACCTGGTCGAGGCCGAGCCAGGCCTGCACGGTCAGC
>Ga0302314_10007803_pt1 | contig 19197 bp, 10 predicted proteins | sample III_Palsa_N2_3_FD_200533 | JGI IMG/M metagenome (GOLD analysis project Ga0302314, IMG submission 200533) | Peat permafrost microbial communities from Stordalen Mire near Abisko, Sweden - III_Palsa_N2_3 | ecosystem: Environmental > Terrestrial > Soil > Palsa > Peat permafrost | place: Sweden...
CTTCGCCTGCGCTGTGTCTGGTGTTTGCCGGTGCCATATGCGTGATCTTTGCACAAGGCACTTTCGTGTTGGATCAGCTCTGGCTGGTGCAGGAGCGTGGTTTTGCCAAGGCACACGCGCAAAATCTGTTCGGCATGATGTTCCTGTGCGGCGGTGTGCTCGGTGCTGTGCTTGGCGGTTGGTGCGGCGATGCGCTACAGACGCGGATTGCCGGCGGGCGTCTGTATTTCCTCGCCTTCGCTTACATGGTCGGCGCGCCCTTGGGCTACGGCCTGCGTCTGGCCGATCCGGCCGGATATATCTTTCTACCTTGCATGTTCGCCGCCAGCGTGATGGCGACCATAGGCTATGGTGCGATATTCGCATCCGTTCAAGATCTGACGCCGGCGCATTTGCGTTCATCCACGACGGCCTTGCTGATCCTTTGCATGACCCTGTTCGGCACCTCGCCGGGCAATCTAACAGTCGGTTGGTTGGCCGATGCTCTGACTCATACCGGACATCGGGAACCGATTACCGACGCCGTGTTGATTGCTTCTTCTGTCTGGTTGCCTGCGATTCCCTGTTTTTGGCTGGCGGCCAAGTGGGTCAAAAAGAAGCGGCTCCGAACGTAGTAAGGAAAATTTCAAAGTAAAACTCTAGAAACTGTTACATGAATGCCTTCGCAGCAAACTCATAGTGCAAATATGAAGGCTGGAGCCTGCAAAGTGATATTGATCGATCTCGGCAATTCCCAAGAATGGCACAAGGCTGGTGACCTGCTATATCTAACAGGTCTGTGAAACGCAAATTAGCTGCACCGTGCATTTAACAAAAATACCGGGCATCGGGTTGACGCCTCGGAATGCTTGGCGGCTCGCACGGTCATCGATTTGATGCATTGTGAAAAATAATTGCGGGCGCTCATCCATTTCTGAAAAATTCTCCGGTACTTGTGGCATGCTTAAGTGCAAATGATGCAATAAGTTGCGCGACCAAAGTAGGCTTGGTGAAGTCACGTTGGAAAGCTAGGTCCGTGATGCCGCTTGAGACCGCGAGCGGCAGCTGAAGCCCAGGTTACAATTACCGAAAGTCGACCACCGTCGATTTTAAGAAGGCTCCTAGCGCATTAGGGGGCTTGTGTATCGACTATTCCATTCATCTTCGTTGCCCCATGACTGACGAGTCCTCGCCCGTTTTGCCGTCGCTGCGCCCTTTGCCGTACCACCTAGCCGTCGTAAGTGCTTTGCGGACCAATGAGCCGGAGGTTTGGAAATGGATTTCTTCCGCAGAGGCACGCGATGAATATGCAGATCAGGTGCGCGGTGAGCTGTTAAAGGAAACATATCGACTGGATGCCGAGGCGCATAGCGAGGTACATCAATGCTGCGCGGCAGCGGCGCAGCGCCTGGGAATCGATATCCCGATCACGCTCTATCAGCGCGGCGACGTGACTATGAATGCTGCGTTGTATTTCGTGCCCGGCGAAGCGCATGTCGTGTTCAGCGGGCCTCTGCTTGAGCGACTGCGCGGCGCCGAGCTGGAAGCTGTTATCGGCCACGAGCTGTCGCACTACCTGCTCTGGGAGCTTGACGGCGGCGTGTATCACACGGCCGACCGAATACTCAGCGCGGTAGCGCAAGACCGGCGGTCGAGTGCAGGCCAATTGCAAACCGCCCGCCTGTTCCGCCTATACACTGAGATTTTTGCCGACCGCGGAGGCGCCGTCGCCTGCAATGCTCTTCTTCCTGCAGTCAATGCGCTTGTCAAAACCCAAACAGGTCTGACCGAAGTGAGCGGCGCGCACTATTTGAAACAGGCGGAAGAGATTTGCGCCCCCGGAAAACTCAAGGCCGCCGGCGACAGCCATCCTGAAATATATGTCCGCGCGCGCGCCTTGAGACTATGGTGCGAGGGTGACGCAGACGCCGACGGATGGCTGGTCGACGCGCTTCAGGGGCCGCCGGCGTTCGATCAACTCGACTTGCTGGGACAGCAGCAGTTAACCTCGCTTACTCGGCGCGTGTTAGCCAGGATACTGCAGCCGAAATACCTGCGCTCTGAAATCATGTTGGGGCATGCGAAAAAATTCTTCCCCGACTTTGAATGCTCAGCGGCCCCCGATTCCGAACTCGATGCCGAAGTTGCCGCCGCAACCGGCATGCACGATTTTATTGCCTACTTGCTGATGGACTTTGCTGTAGCAGATCCCGATCTCGACAACATCCCTCTCGCCGCAAACCTGGAACTGGCCAAGAGCTTGGGATTGACCGCTACCTTCGAACGTATCGCGCAAAAAGAGCTGTCCATGCCAAAACGGCAATTCAACAAACTGAAGCAAGATGCAGCGGCACTGCTGGCCAAGGCGGAGCAGAATCATGTCTGACCAAGCACCCCTGCTGAGACTTCTTGATGCCGGACTCAACCTCGGTGGCTTGCAGACCGACGACGTACTCGCCATCGTATTGCCGCTACTCCGCGAGGTTTCTGCCTTGCATGAACAAGGGCGCGTGGCAGAACTCGATGGCCCGTTTGCCTATCAGGCCAGCGACGAGATCGGTCTTCGGCTGTTGCGGCCGGAAGGCGTTGAACCGACGCACAACAGCGCCGAGATAGACCGGTTGCAAGTTCCGGCCAGTTCGGCGCTGCGCGTCGTTGGCGAATCGCGCCTCACCATCGAAGCGGAAAGCGGTATCGAAGTCCAGGATTTGAAAATTGTCGGCGATGGGCAGACAGTGGAAATCAAACGCCCATGCTATCTCCCTGGCTACGCGGCCTGGGAGCGCGTTGTGGGGCACCACGATGCGCCGGCCGACATTTTGTGCCTTGGCCAGGTATTGGCCAGCTTGTCTTGCGGACTCGATTTCACCAGCAGCGAGGATCTCGCTCTGTTTGCCGCGAACCGCGAAAACCTGTTCCAACTGCAATCGCGTCTGCATCCGGTCATCGCCAGCGTCATCAACGAGATGACCGAGCTGAATCGCCATCAGCGCGCGCGCGATCTGCCCTCCTTGATCCGCCGGCTTGAAACCTACCGTGACCAGCCGATGGATCTCGCCATCGATCGGGTAGTGTTGGCGCAAGACAATGCGCAGGCACAGCGCCGTGCTGTACAGGTGCATTTGCGTGACCGCCTTTTTGATCTGTCGCGCCGCAATCGGTTGCTGCATTTCAGGCCCACGCAATCAACCGTGAATCTTACCGTTGCCAGCGTGCCCTTGGTGGTCGACCTGAAAAGCATCCGCCTCGACCAGCTTTGTGTTTGGGATGGCCGTTTCCATGAAGAAGTGCTGGGTGGTGAACGTGTCGCGTTGTCGCGCTGGCTGCGCTTTGAAGATCAACCCTATCTCTCGGGTTCTTTGGACCGCATCATTCAAGAAGCGAGGCGTGATCGAGCCGAATACGGCTTTGCGCAACTCTCTTTGGTACTGGCATTCCTGCGCTGGCATAACCTCAAGGAAGCGTCCAATGAGCGCGTTGCGTCGCCGTTGCTATTGTTGCCTGTCGATCTGACGCGCAAGAAGGGTGTGCGAGACCAATACGTGCTTCAGGCCGAGACGGCAGAAGCGGAAGTCAATCCGGTGCTGCGCCAGCATTTGCGCCAGCTCTACGGCATCGTATTGCCTGACCGTGTGGATCTGAAAGCAAGTTCGATCGCGCAATTCCATCAGGATCTGCAAAGGCAAATTGCCGCGACCGAACCTGGCGTGCAAGTGCGGCTGATGATTCAGCCCGAGATCGAACTGATCCATCAACGCGCCAAGCAGCGGCTGGAGCAATTCCGCCGCCGCCAACGCGTGCGCGCGCCTGCCGCCAAGCCGGTGACGTCGCTCGACTACAGCTATCGCGCCGACGACTTCCGCCCCCTTGGCTTGAAGCTGTTTCATGAGCGGGTCAAGCCTACGCCGCTGCCGCTACGCGAAGCGATAGGCGGCAGGCCCGAGGCAAGGCACCCGCAAATGGCTGCCAATGAAGTGGAAAGCACGACGTATGCGCTACGTGAAGCTAATGGGAATCCCTATCTATGGGATCTCGATCTGACGGCCGTCACCCTGGGCAATTTCAACTATCGCAAAATGTCGCTCGTTCGCGATTACTCGGCGATGATCGAGGGCGATATGTCAAATCCGGCATTCGACCGGGTGTTTTCCTTGCAACCGCGTGCGCTCGACACCGACCCGCCTGAGCTCCTGCCCCTCGCAGACCAATGGGCAGTGGTACAAGCCGACGCAACACAAACTGCCGCCGTTGCGCTGGCGCGCAAGGGCACCAGCTATATCATTCAAGGGCCGCCTGGTACGGGAAAATCGCAAACGATCACCAACCTGATCGCCGACTATATCGGGCGCGGAAAAAGGGTATTGTTTGTTTGCGAAAAACGCGCGGCTATCGACGTTGTTTTTCACCGGCTGCATCAGCAAGGTTTGGACGAGTTGTGCTGCATGATTCACGACTCGCAGGCCGATAAGAAGGATTTCGTCCTGAATCTGAAGCAAACCTACGAGAACTGGCTCGCTTCAGAAGACAATTTCGATGCCTTGGAGCGGGAACGCAAGACCTTGGTCGGCAGCATCGAACAGGATGTGCAAGCCTTGATGCGTTTCGATGCCGCCATGTGTGCGGCGCCGGAACATGTGGGCCACGCGGTACGCGGATTGATCCACCGGCTGGTGATGCTGCGCGAACACGAGGCATCCCTGACGCAGAAGCAGCTTGAGGCGTTGCCGTCCTACGCCACCTGGCTGCAGCGCGGTGACCTCGCTCATCGTCTGCACCACAGCTTGATCGAAGCCGCCGGTGTTGATTCCTTGGCGCAGCATGTATTCGTCCATCTTGGTGCGAGCGTCATCGGCCACGATCGCCCCGTAGCACACCTGAGCGATTTGTGCGATCGCGTCGAAACGCTGCTGGACCGCTGTATGGAGGCATATGCTGAATCCATGCCGGCAGATGCCGAATCCATCGCTATCCGCGAATTCCTTGCGCTGGTCGCGCATGCGGGACGGCTGCAAGGCATGGCGGAACGCGGGCAACTCCCGTTGCTTGATGCGTCGAGTAACCTAAGCCGAGAGCTCGAAACCGTCATCGCAGAAACAGCGGTCCTTGCCCGCACCATGCATAAAGCGGAGGAACAGACGGCACATTGGGTAGAGAAGCTGACGGCAGCCGATGCGCAGATTGCCCTGGAACAAGCAACCGGCCAGGAGAAGTCGCTAACGCGCTGGCTGCAACCCTCCTGGTGGAGGCTAAGCAAGGAACTGCACCGCCGCTACGACTTTGGCCGACACGCTGTCCGACCACAGCCGAGCCGCGTGTTGAGCGAACTGCTCGCGGAACACAAAGCACGATCCGCCTACGATGAAGCCTGTGCCACGATCGTCACGCGTTTCGGCGGAACCGATCCGGAACGTCTGATGCGCGAACTTCAGGCTTTGCGCGATGAGGCCGCCGGACAATCTGGCTTGTCGCAATTCGTCAAAGGCTTGCTCGAATCGACTTCGGCGCGTGATCAAGTCGCGCGTCTTGCCGCACTGGATCACGAGAGTAAAGCGCTCGTGCAATTGCTTGAAGAGCTTTTGCCGAATGCCCTCTCCCTGCCATTGGACAAGCTCGGCGAAATTGTGCGAGATCTGCGCGAGCATGCTGATGTATTGCCCGAGTTATTGCCGCTTTTGCTCGAACTTGCGGAAGCCGCCCCGACTTTCGGCGAAACCTTGCGTAGCTTGCCGCTGAAGCCGGAAGCGCTTGAATACGTCATCGCCCGAGAAAACCTGGAAGGCGTGTATCGCCAGGAAAGATGGCTGGAACGTTTTGACGGCAAGACGCTTGCGCGCCACGTTGAGCGTCTGGCAGCAACTGAGCGTTCCTTGCTATCTCAGAATGCGCGGACGATTCGTGCTGCTGTGCGGCGACGCTTCCGCGACAATGTGCAGCGGTCTTCCTTGGCGGCGAGCCAGCTCGATGCCGACGGAAAATTGTTCAAGAAAACCTACAGCGCCGGCCGTCGCGAACTCGAACACGAATTCGGCAAGAGCATGCGCTACAAGGCCATCCGGGAAATTGCCAGCGCTGACAGCGGCCGTGTGGTGCGCGACATGAAACCCATCTGGTTGATGAGTCCGCTCTCGGTTTCCGACACGTTACCGCTGGCGCCAGACTTGTTCGACGTGGTGATTTTCGACGAAGCGAGCCAGATTCCGATGGAAGAGGCGGTTCCCGCGCTATACCGTGCGCCACAGGTGATCATTGTCGGTGACGAGATGCAGTTGCCGCCGACCAGCTTTTTCTCTGCTGCCCGCGACGAAGACAACGATACGCTCGATGTGGAAGAAGAAGGCGAGCGTCTGGCCGTTGTGCTCGACGCAGACAGTTTACTGAACCAGGGCGCACGCAATTTGCCGGCCACGTTGCTTGCGTGGCACTATCGCAGCCGCCATGAAGCCCTCATCGGATTTTCCAACGCCGCCTTTTATGCCGGCAATTTGTACACGATCCCGGACCGCAATCTGCCCGATGCCGCTCTTGGCGATATCACGATCCATACCGCCAAAGAGAATACTGAGACCAATGCAGGCGAGGTGCCGGGCCATGTGGATGCCTTGCTGGCCCGGGCGATCAGCTTCCATTTCGTCGCCGATTCGGTGTATGCAGAGCGCCGCAATGAAGGCGAGGCAAAGCATATCGCGCTCATGGTGCGCGAATTGTTGGCACGCGAATCCAGGCAGAGCCTCGGCATCGTGGCCTTTTCCGAGGCGCAGCAAAGCGAGATTGAATCGGCGCTCGACGCGCTTGCCAATGAAGATCCGGTATTTGCCGCACGGCTGGAGGCGGAATACGTGCGCGAGGAAGACCAGCAATTCTGCGGCCTCATCGTCAAAAACCTCGAAAATGTGCAGGGCGACGAGCGCGACATCATCATTCTGAGCATTTGCTATGGGCGGAATGCCGAAGGCCGAATGCTCATGAATTTTGGCCCCATCAATCAACGTGGTGGAGAAAAACGTCTGAACGTTATCTTCAGCCGTGCGCGCCATCACATGGCTGTGGTATCAAGTATCCGCCATGACGCCATCACAAATGACTATAACGAAGGCGCCTCCGCACTGAAACAGTTCCTCCGGTATGCAGAGTGCAATTCGCGAGGCGACCGGGAAACTGCGCAGCGCGTCCTGGAGAATCTGAATCCTCTGGCCCGAAAGGCGCTTGTCAATGACGGCCCGCAAGATCATGTTGCTCTGCAATTGGCCAGCGCCCTGCGCGAGTGTGGGTACATGGTGGATAGCAGAATCGGGCAATCGCGCTTCCGCTGTGACCTTGGCATTCGTGACGTCGCTGGCAGTCACTACGTGCTAGGAATCATGATCGATACCGCTGCACATTACGCCAATCGTGATGTCTATGAACGTTGCGTTTCCCGGCCGAGAATCCTGAACGCGTTCGGATGGCGCGTCATGCAAGTCGTGGCTATCGAATGGTTCCATGATCGCAATGCGGTACTGGATCGAGTGGAACGTGCCCTGCACGCGCCGGGCGAGGAAGACTTGCAAACCGAAATGCCACTCGAGGAAGAGCCTACTCTCGACGTCGACGTGCCGGCGATTGAAAATTCTGCGCTTGAAGACCCTTCTACCGCGCCGGTTGAACTTAATTCAAGCGAACCGGACTCGGAATCGTCACGAATAAGACGCTTTGAATTTACCGAAGGGTCATCGCGCAAGTTCTGGCAGATCGCCTGGAAAGAGACGAACGTTACGGTACGCTTTGGCCGAATCGGAACCAATGGTCAATCGCAGCTCAAGCAATTTGGCACGGCTTCTCGTGCGCAACAGGAAGTGGACAAACTAGTCGCGGAGAAATTGAAGAAGGGGTACATTGAGGTCATGTGAATCGGTGCGATTTTGGCAATTTGTACCATCACAAAGTGGGTGTCGAGTCGACCTCCTCGGCGTTCCATTTCTCTCGTATGGCGAGAAGCCGAGGCAGGATATCGGTAAATATCTTTACCAGTTCCGGATCGAAATGCGCTCCTGAACCTGCGTTGATATGTTCCAGGATTTTGTCGATGGGCCAGGGCTCCTTGTATGAACGCCTCATGCTGAGCGCGTCGAATACATCGGCCAGCGCGACGATGCGCGCCGATTGTGGGATGTTTTCGCCGGCCACGCCACCGGGATAGCCGCTGCCATCCCATTTTTCGTGATGGCGCAGCGCCACTTCCGCCGCCAGTTGAAATACCGGTGCGTTGCTCTTGCTTAAAATATCGTAGCCGATTTGCGGATGGATTTTCATGACGGCCCATTCCCGCTCGTCGAGCGGTCCCGGTTTGCGCAAAATGCCTTGCGGAATGCCGATCTTCCCGGTGTCGTGCATGGGTGCGGCCAATTCAAGCCGGTCGCTGTCTTCCGGGCTCCAGCCGGCCCCCAGAGCAAGTTCGCGCGCATAGGCGGCCATGCGCCAGATGTGGGCGCCGGTATCGGTGTCGTTGAAATGTCCCGCCTCGCCCAGCATCAAAATCGCATCGCGATGGCTCTGCGTCAGCAGGGTGGCGCGCACCAGCGACAGGTGGGTGGCGACCCGCGCGCGCACAATTGGCGGTGAAACCGGCTTGACGATATAGTCGACACCGCCGGCCTCGAACCCCGCGGTTTCGTGCGCGACGTCCGTATAGCCGGTGACGAAAATCACCTGCATATTGCCGGTCTTGTCGATGTGTTTGATCTGGCGGCACAGGTCATAGCCATTGATATCGGGCAGCCCGACGTCGAGCAACACCATCACCGGCGCGTGCTTGGCGACTGCGGTCAGTGTTTCGGTCCCATTGCGCGCGAACACCAGCGTGTAGGCCTCGCAAAGAATATCGCGCATGATCGCCAGGTTGGCCGGCTCGTCGTCCACGATGAGGATGATGGGAAGGTTCATGGTTTGCCTCACAAAGTGATGCCTAGCTTGGCTGCAAGATCGATGGCGGCTGCCTCGGCGCCGCGAAAATCGAAAGCGCGGACGATATCGCGGATGTCCGCCAGTTCCTTCAATGGGAGCCGGGTCGACAGCGCTGCCACGATAGGCTCGACCGGCGTCGGATTGTCGGTATCGAGAGCTGCCAGGAGCGCGACGAATAGCGGCAGGAGTTCGGCGCGTTGCTCAGGCGGTATTTCCGTTGCCGTTATCGCTGTTTCGGATGTGGGTACGGCTTGCTCGCCCGCTGGTTGGGGGGCAAAGCGGCTGATGGCGGCCACCGCCTGGTTCAGCGCTCCTTCCAGCCGCCCCAGCACGAACGTGGGGTCAAATTCCGTTGTCAGCACGCGCTCGGCTTCGAGCGCCAGCCGATGTGTGTCGGGCAGGGCCATGTTACCGGCGACGCCCGCCAGTTTGTGCACCAGCGCAGCGGCGCCAGCATGGTCCCCGGCGGCCAGATGGGCGTTGATCGCCGCCGCCGCGTTGCCGTAGCTGACAGTGAAGTTTTGCAGGTACGACCTGTAAGTGGCGATTTCGGACCAGATTTGCAAGCCCTTCTGGATATCGATCACGGAGGAGTCGGCGGGTGTCGCGACATGGCTGTGGCCGCCCAGCGTTGCGGCTGGCGGATGGGCGGCGTTGTGTGCCGCGCCAGTGCCGGCAGGTGGGCGATTGCGCCGCAAGCGCTGAATCAGGGCAACCGTGGTCGGCACGTCGAATGGCTTGCTGATGAAGTGGGTCATGCCCGCCGCGCGCGCCGCTTCCTGCTGCGACGTGAAGGCGCCGGCAGTCAGCGCGACGATGGGCAGATCGTCGAACTGGCGCATTTGCCGCAACTGGCGTGTTGCCTCGATCCCATCCATCACCGGCATTTGCACGTCCATCAGGACCAGGTCGACATCGTCGGGATGGGCCAACAACCAATTCAGCGCATCCCTGCCGTCGACTGCCTGCGTCACCTCGGCGCCTTGCGCCTGCAGGATGCGCAGTGCCACCTCCCGGTTGATTTCGCTGTCGTCGACAACCAGCACCCGCACGCCCTCCAGGCCCTGGCTCGGCATATGCAGCGGGGCGTCCGAAGCGCCGGAGGCGGCCGCGCGCCGGCGCTGGGCTTCGATCGTGGCGTTGTACAGGGCCGATGCCGTGACCGGCTTGCTCAATACGGCGTCAACCAATTCCGCACCCGGCTGGCTGGTCATCTGCGCCAGCGAATGGGCGGTTGCCATGATGACGATCGGACATTCGGCTTCGGTCAGCGTCTCGCGGATCGCGCGCGCCGTGGCGAGTCCGTCCATGCCCGGCATTTTCCAGTCGAGAACCACAACATTGGGTAAGCCCCCCTCGCGCCTTTCGCGCAGTTGCGCCAGCACAGCTTCGCCCGACGTGACGGCATGGACGTGCCAGCCCAAACTGGTGGCGATGTTGCCGATGGCTTTCAAGGCGATGTCGCTGTCGTCGGCAATCAGCGCGTCGACGCGGACCATATCGGGAGAAGAGAAATTCGTGTCGGCGATCAACTGCAGGGGAACCGTGAACCAGAATTCGCTGCCCTCGCCAAGTGTGCTGAGCAAACCTATCTCTCCGCCCATCAAGCCCACCAGCCTGCGGCAGATGGTCAGGCCGAGGCCGGTGCCGCCGAAGCGGCGCGTCGTCGAGGTATCTGCCTGCGCAAAAGCCGAAAACACTTCGCACTGCAGTTCCTGCGCAATGCCGATGCCGGTGTCCAGCACGGAAAAACGCAGCACGGCATTTTCCACTTCGCGTGACACCATTGAAATGCGCAACTCGACCCGGCCCGTATGCGTGAACTTGATTGCATTGCTGGTCAGGTTGCTCAACACCTGCTCCAGCCGCAATGCATCGCCGATCAGGGAGGAAATGCCCGCCGGCAGAGGTTGGATGATCAACTGGATGTCTTTGTCGCCGACGGCGATGCCCATGGTGGCGGCAATGTTGTCGATCACGTCGCCCAGGCGGAACGGCGCGCGTTCGATCTCCATGTGCCCGGCCTCGATCTTCGATACGTCGAGTATGTCGTTGATAATGCCCAAAAGCATGCGCCCCGAGGTCCGTATTTTGTGCACCATGCTGTGCGCATCGAAGCTGAGCTGTGCCTGTTCCAGCAGATAAGCCATGCCGAGGATGGCATTCAAGGGCGAGCGGATCTCGTGGCTCATGTTGGCCAGGAAATCGGCCTTGCTGCGGCTGGCGGCCTCGGCGTCGTCGCGTGCCTGCAGCAGGGCGTTTTCGGCATTCTTCTGCGCCGAAATGTCTTGCGCGAAGATCAGGGTGGCAGCACCATCGACCAGCTCTACACTGGCTGTGGTCTTGAAGACCGGCACCGAGCGGCCTTCCTTGCCCAATCCTTGCGTTTCAAATTTTTGCTCGACTGGAGAGTCCGCGACGATCAGGGCTTCCTGCTCCCGCAGTGCTGCGCGGGATTCGGGTGCGATCATGGCGCTCCATGGCAGGCCTGTCAGGTCGTCGCCGGACGAATAGCCATGCAAGTCGAGGTAACGCGGGTTGGTATAGATGAAATGGCCGTTTCTCAAGATCGCGATGGCCAGCGGCGCATCCTCGATCAGTGTGCGAAAGCGCTGTTCGCTTTCGCGTTCGGCCTGGCGCAGGCGCTTGTCCTGTTCCGCTTCGCGCCGGCCACGTTCCAGTTCGGCAGCCAGCGCATCGACACGCGTGCGGCGGGTTTGCATCCACAACAGCGCGGTGCAGCAGACCAGCACGATGAATGCATAAAACATACTGAATGCGATGGCCTGGCGATGCAGGGGCAATGCAATGGCATCGACTTCGCGGCTTAGGCCGATCACGAGGGGCTTATCCATATGCAGAACCTCAGGCTGGATGGTGCGCAAGTCCATCAGCCGCTTTTCTCCCGCAGAGTAGCTCTGCCCGGTGACCACGCTTTCGATTTGCCCGCTCTCGATATGGCGGCGGAACAAGGTGCCCGGTCGATTGAGGTCAGTACCATTGATGCTGTTCTTTTTGGGTGGAAAATTCATCAATTGCCGTCCGTCCCCATGAATGGCGTAAGCCCAGACATCCGGCGCATAGACACTCAAGGTGAACGGCTCGGAGAAGTATTCCTGATCGAGCACTGCGGCCACCATGCCGGCGAATCCTCCCTCGGTATCGGGCACCATACGGCTGACGGTGATAACGAGGTCGGGTTCCTTCTTAAGAGATTGGAAGGGCGCGGAAACGTAAAGCGTGGTTTTGTCGGGGTGATTGCGAATCTGCTGAAAATAGTCGCGGTAACTCAAATTCAGATTTGCCAGATTTTCCTTTGAGCTATGGGTGACCAATCCTTGGGCATCGATCACGAGCAGCGCGCGCATGCCCGAAATGGCGCCTTCCAGTGCTTGCAGCCGCAGTGTGAGGTAATGGGAGGATTCGGGCGTGGCGGACGTACCGGGCTGGCTCAGGTAATCCCGGATCACGCCTTCCTCGACATGGTTGATCGTGGTCAGATTGCCCTGGATGTCGTTCGCCACGAAATTGGTCAGCACATGCAGGCGGTCCTGCTCGGCCGCATTGATGCGATCGGTCTCTGCACCATGCACATACAAAAATATCGAACCGACCAAAGCAAGGACTGCAGCTAGTATGAGCCACTCATAAAGGTTTCTTCTTGACGGGGATCTGTTTTGGCGGCTCGGCATGAGTACGATGCTAGACGCTATGCAATCACTTAGCAATCGGCATCAATTTGCTGGCGGAATATATTTTGTAACGATGTGATCGACGCTAATTTTTCGTCGTGGATTGATGGCTATTCCGGTCGAATAGATGCTTGGCAGCATTGAATGCGTAAGCTTCCAGCGGGTGCGCAACCGCCATACCCACCTGAAGCGGCCGCCCAGTTGCGGCCTGTTCGGCGCCAGCGCCAGGGGCCTCACTCGTCATTCGCCAGCCGAGCAGGCAGGCCGAGGCGACCGACGCGACAATCATCCATGGAAAGGGGCGCTTTCGATATTGCCGATCCACGCGTGCTCCAGATTACCGACAACCAGCAAAAACAACATGAGGGCTTTGCGGAACAAGCCCCCAATTGTGAATAGGTGTTGCTCCGCAACATAAATTACCGCTTCCCGCCCTTTGCTGCAATCGATCCGGGTCGGCCCACGAAGTGCAGCACTGAGACGCCGGAGCCAGGCAGAAGGCATCAGTGCAGCCTTGCTTGCAGAACGGTTCCGTTTCGCCGCTTCGGCAATATGATGATTCTGCCCACGGGAAATTGATGCTTCCAGGCGCAAATTCTGACAGCAGCACGGAAAAGACAGCTACTCGGCCGGCAAGCCCCGGTATCGCGCTACGTCGACAGGCGAAACCAACCCCCCGCTATTTCCCCAGTTCATGCGGATATAGGAAACAACCGCTGCGATTTCCTCGTCGTTGAGCGTACCCGAGAAAGGCGGCATGCCGTACGGCTGCGGATTGCCTTCGGTAGTTGGCGCGTAGCCGCCATTGAATACCATGCGAATGGGGTTCACCGCCGACTGCGCGGTCAATGAGCGGCTTCCTGCCAGCGCCGGGTAGGCCGACGGCATGCCCTTGCCGTCCGCTTTATGGCATTCGACGCATTGTTTTCGATAGATGCGTGCACCCAGCCCCAACACCGTCCGCGCGTCTTCCGCCACGGGTGCGGATGCGACGTCGGGTGCTTCGCTTTCCGGAACAGATTTGACGTACGTCGCCATGGACTCGATGTCGCTTTGCGACAGATGCTGCAAGCTGCCGTAGACGACTTCAGACATGGGGCCAAAGACTGCGCCGCGTCCGGACACGCCGGTACGCAGCAAATCGGCCACGTCGCGGGTAGTCCAGTTGCCCAGGCCGGTTGTCGGGTCGGAGGTGAGCGACGCAGCATACCAGTCCTGCATCGGTATCATGCCGCCGGCAAGATCCGCGCTCGTCGTCGTGCCGCCCAATGCATTGCGGCTGGTATGGCATGCGCCGCAATGCCCCAGGCCTTGCACCAGATAGGCGCCGCGATTCCACTCTGCACTTTGGCTTGATTGCGGCTCGAACTCTCCCGGCTTGAAATATAAGGCTCTCCAGAACGCCAGCAAGGTTCGCCGGCTATAGGGAAACCGGAGCTCGGGGTCCTTGTTGGCCTGTGTGACCGGCTTGATGTTTTGGAGATAGGCAAAGATCGCATCGGCGTCGGCCCGGGTGACTTTGGTGTAGTTGGGGTAGGGGAAGGCGGGATAAAGAAACTGGCCATCCCTGGATTTGCCATTGTGGATGGCACGCCAGAAATCGTCCGCCGTCCACTTGCCGATGCCCGTTTCCGCATCGGGCGTGATGTTCGGTCCATAGATTTTGCCAAACGGCGTCGTGATGGCACGGCCGCCGGCATAGGCGTCGCCGTTGCGTACGGTGTGGCAGGCGATGCAGTTTCCGGCTTTGGCCAGGTATTCGCCCCTGGCGACGAGTTGCGCGCGGTCCGCTACCGCAGCGCTTTTCCGATCACTGCCCGGATCATGGAACCATTGAAATCCGATGATCGCCAACGGCCCCAGGATGATGAGGGCCAGAATACAGAGGGCGATGCGTTTCATGGGCAGCTCGTTATTGTTTTTCGCGTTGTTGTTCGCGCTGTTGTTCGATATAGCTGCCGCAGGCGATCGGCAACTTGATCGCTCCCGCCGAGGCGATGCTCTTGTCGGCACGCATATCGACCGGCACCTGCTGCAATGCAATCCAGGATGTCAATGCCGCGATGTCTTGCGGCGTCAGATGTTCCGTGATCTGCGCCATGCAATCCGGCGCGGCGGCTTTGCGCGTGCCGTCTTTCCAGGAGCCGAACTGCCAGGCCAGATAACTACGCGACAGACCAACCAGACCCGGGATCGAGGGTTGCGTGCCTGTCAGCTTTTCGCCATGGCAGGCAGTGCAGGCGGGAATATTCCTGGCCGGGTCGCCTTGCGTAGCCAGCATGTGGGCGCGTTCCAGTTCCGACGGCGACACGGTGGGCGCTTGAGGCGGCGGGTAGGGCGGCTGCAGGCTGGCAAAATAGTCGGCAAACTCTTTCAGATTCTGGTCCGACATATACGCAATCATGGTGTTCATTTGCGCATTTTTCCGCCGTCCGTCGCGAAAGTTCACCAACTGGTTATAGAGATACCCCGAAGGCTTGCCGGCAATACGCGGGAAAGAGCCGTCGCTGGTTGCGCGTCCCTCCTTGCCGTGACAGGCAATACAGGGGGCGGCACGTTCGGCAATGCCGCCTGGAACCGCTTGCTGCGCGAAGGCCGGGCTGTGGAGCAGGAATAGGCCACAAAGCGTGCTGCAAAGCAGCCGCCACAGCTTCTTGACACAGCCTCTGTTCAAACAATATCCAGACATGGCATTTTGCATCGGTGACGTGGCAAGCTCAGCATGGTTGTTGGATGAAGATTTTACGACGCTTCAAGAAATAAAACAGAGGCAGATTTCACTTAAAGTACCACAGTGGCGCCCTTCATTGCGGTCATCGAGGCCAAACGGATCGGCAGCGGGCTGGTCAGGCGTTGTCGTAGGATAACGAGGACGACAGCGTGCGATGCGCATCTGCTTGGGCAAGCAACATGCTGGCCTTGCTCTCGAAGGTTTGCACCGCGTCGGCGCCGGCCGCAAAGCGTGCCGGAGGTTCCTTGAGCGCGGCGAGCTGTACCAGCGCGCGGGCTAATTTGGCTGGATCACCTCCCTGCTTACCATCCATACTGTTCCACGCGGCGATGGTCTCTTTCGTGCGCTCGGCGTAGTCTTCAATCGAGGATTTCGCATATATCGTCGATTCGGTGCTGAGCAGTTCGGTGCGAAAAAATCCAGGCTCGACCAGCATCGTTTGAATTCCAAAGGGTGCAATTTCCACAGCAAGCGATTCCATCCAGCCTTCAACGGCAAACTTCGCAGCAGCATAGGCGGAACAGAACGGAATTGCGCCCGAAATCCCCCCAGTCGAGGAGATGGCAATTACAAGCCCAGCGCGCTGTTTGCGCATTACCGGCAACACGGCACGTGTGACGTTCATCGGCCCGAACAGCAGCGTGTCGATCTGGTTGCGGATTTGGTCTGGGCTGAGCTCTTCGAAGAAGCCTGCAAAGAAGTTGCCGGCATTGTTAACCACAACATCGATTCGGCCGAATTTCTGGATTGTCGCTTCGACGGCAGCCTGGGCGTCTTCGAGGCGAGTGACGTCCAGCTTTACGGCCAGCAAGTCCTCATGAATGCCGATAGCTTCCGCGACTTTCTGAGCGGTGCGACCCGTCGCGACGACAGCATGACCGGCGCTTAGGGCCGCTTTTGCGATGGCAATACCCAAGCCGCGGCCTGCGCCTGTAATGAGCCAAACTTTCTTGTCAGTCATAGGATTCTCCTGGTTGGGAAATAAAGTTGAACCGGCTTACCGTCAGATCGGGATAGCCCAATAGCGGCCATCGAACTGGATGGGTGGTTGATGGGTGTCATTGTGGGCAAGATCATTAGGAAGAAAAATGCCATAATACTTAACAGCTTATGAAGAATTTCTTCAAAACATGAGACTCAATCAATTGGACGGCTTGATGGCGTTCTGCAAGGTCGCCGAGCATCGCGGCTTTTCCTCCGCCGCTGCCGCGCTTGAGGTATCACCGTCCGCGCTCAGCCAAGCGATTCGGAACCTGGAGGCCAGGCTCGGTGTCAGGCTGTTGAACCGCAACACCCGCAGCGTCAGCCTCACAGAGGCTGGCGAAGACTACCTGGCCCGAATCGGGCCGGCACTGGGCGACGTACTGGCAGCCGAAGCGCAATTGCACGAGCGTCAAGGGCATCCGTCGGGTATTTTGCGTATCAATGCGGCCCGCATCTCGACGGCGATGGTGCTAAAACCGCTTCTTGCGGGTTTTCTGCAAGCGCACCCGGGCGTCCAGATTGAACTTACCAATGACGAAGGCAATGTTGACATTGTCGAGCGTGGCTTCGATGCCGGCGTCCGCATGGGCGAGAGCGTCGAAAAGGATATGGTTGCCGTGCCGCTAGGCGGTCCAATTTCTGTTGCGATCGTTGGATCGCCAGACTACTTCAAGCGGCATCCGGTGCCGCGTCAGCCCTCGGATCTGGTGCGCCACAATTGCGTGCGTTTCCGCTTCTCCGGCAGCGGCGCCATCTACAAATGGGAACTCAAGGTCGATGAGCGTATTGTCGAACACGAAATCGGCGGCAATCTGACAGTCACCGACACGATGTTCTCGATTGATGCCGCGCTGGAAGGGATCGGGTTGGCGTACACCTTCGAGCAGCTCTCATTTCCCTATATTCAAGCCAAGAAACTGAAACGTGTATTGCCCGAATTCGCGCCGACATTCCCTGGATTTTATCTATATTACCCGAGCCGGAGACAGCAACCTTCCAAGCTGAAGGCTTTCGTAGCCTATGTACAGGAGCACTTCAGGTGACGTGAGGGTCAGATGTCCGCCGCGAGGGTGAAGTTTCCGTTTAATGGCCACGTGCATGGCTAAGCCAATGGCGGTTCTGGACTCCTAAGCGGGCTCTTCTCGCTCCGGAAATTCACGCGACGACCGGGAAAAACACCCGGTGGATTCAACCGGTTGAATCCGCCCCCCAAAGGAGCCGGTGCCGGCGCAACGTTGGCGCCAGCAAAGATTTGACGTTTGACTGCCTGCTTCCGTGGATCGTGACAGGGCGACATCGACCCGTTGCAGCCAGCCAGACATCTCGAAAGCGGGCGCCCGAGGCCTTGACGTCTGACGCGCTCCCTTGCGGGTGGAAACTGATCAGCACGATGCCAAGCAAATTGAAGGCAATTGACTCGTCTTGGCTATTTCGTCGTTACGACCTTGGTGCCCGGCAAGACCATGCCAAGGACCATCAATATGCCGTTCCCGACGAACAATGCCAGAAACACGATGGGAGGCGACACGCTCCTGAGCGAAGCCAAGGTATCGGCCGGCACGTGTGCCAGCAGGTTGGGCGCATTATTGAGTACGCCGATGACAAGCATCACCCAGGGAATCATCACTAGGTTGTAGAGCAGAAAACACAGATTGAGAAGCGTGCCAAAGGGCTGATTCAGGACGTACGTGGTAGTGGTGCGGCGGGTGCGTGGCATAAAACCGTGTCTCCGATATCATTGTTAAGAACCTGGAACGCATTCGCTAATTGCATGCAGCACTACGCCAAGATAGCTACGCCAAGATAGGTCAATCCGGCCGCCGTGGTCCACGGCTGACGGCGACCCATTGTAAGCGATTTCTTTCAATCAACTCCGCGTCGATTCAGCCCCCGGCGCGCGACGATTGCAGATCGAAGCCGCCATCGCCGCTCAGCCACGTATCTTTGTCCCGGATGATCGCTTGACACGGCAGTGCCGCGGTCTGGACGCCGAAGTTGGGCAACTTGCGTACGGCGGTGCCGATCGAAACGACTTCGATCAGGTTCGAACCCAGTTCGAGGATATAAGTCTTGATGCCGACCACTTCTTCCGCGCCGAGCGCAGCGGCTTCGGATTTGAGGCGGTCGAACACATTTTCCCGCGCGTCGTAGACCAGCGTCGTCAAGTCGCCGATTTCGCCCTTGGAAAACGACTTGAACGCAGCCTTGAAGCCGCCGACGATGCCGAGCGAATAGACCGAGGTGGAAATCAGCAGCTTCACCGGCGCATAGCCGAGGCTGGTCATGGCCCACAGTTCTTCGCCGGTCAGGTCGCTTGTGACGGGCGACGCGCTGGCTTCGGCAGGCAGGCTCGGGTGGATGGCGGCGGTACCGGTCATGTACATCTCGTGCATGCCGCTCATCTGCGTAACATTGGTCCTGACGCCGACGACGGCGTTGGCGCCGGCATTCCTGGCTTGCGCCACCAGGCGTTCCAGCGCCTGGTGGCGCGTGGCGTTGAAGACGTCGCTGAACTCGCGGATTTCACCGCGCACCATGGTCTTCAAGGCGCCGGCGATGCCGCCGACGATGCCGACCGAGTAAGCGATGTTGCCGAAGGCGAATTGGACCGGCTGGTAGCCGGCGTCCATATGGCAATAGAGCTCTTGCGCATCGCCGGCGCTGGTGAATAGCTTGCCGCCTTGGTTGTCGATCACGCCCGAGCCGATGAAGAGAAATTCCGAGTTGCCGGCCAGCCCGCGTAGTTCCGACGACACGCCGACTACGCCATGCACGCCTTCGCGCCGCGCTTCCTCGACCATGCGGTCGAACGCCGCCTCGCGCCCGGCGTGGATCATCTCGGTCACCGCAGGAATTTCGCCGCCGACGGCG
>Ga0302314_10007806_pt1 | contig 19195 bp, 13 predicted proteins | sample III_Palsa_N2_3_FD_200533 | JGI IMG/M metagenome (GOLD analysis project Ga0302314, IMG submission 200533) | Peat permafrost microbial communities from Stordalen Mire near Abisko, Sweden - III_Palsa_N2_3 | ecosystem: Environmental > Terrestrial > Soil > Palsa > Peat permafrost | place: Sweden...
CTACGGCGTGACCGCCGTTAGCGCTTCGATATGCTGGGGCGCCGTTTCGTTTTGTTGCCTTGCCTTTTCCCATGACATGGTTCTTTACATGGTTTCGGTCGTCTGCAATGTCGCGACATCGGGCGCTGTTGCGGCCCGTAGTGCCGCGGCCCCGCGCATAGCCCAGCTTCAACTTCTGACGAGCTTACTCCCGGTGATGGCGGGGTCGGTTTTCGCGGATGACAAAGGTTTCATGTTTCTCGTGATCGCGGTACCTGCCCTGATTTTCGGCCTCGTTGTTCTAGTATCTGAAATCAACCAACAGCTCGTCGAGCTGTATATGTCCAGCCTGAAAGCCGAAGCGGCTAACCGCGCCAAAAGCGCGTTTCTGGCCAACATGAGTCACGAAATTCGCACCCCCATGAACGGTGTTATCGGGATGATCGAATTGCTTCTCGAGACCAAGCTGGACGACATGCAGCGTGACTACGCCGAAACTGTGGGACACAGTGCGGGCGCCCTGCTGACAGTCATCAACGACATCCTGGATTTTTCTAAAATCGAAGCCGGTAAGCTCGAACTTGAATGCATCGACATGAATCTCGTCGACACGGTTCGGGACGTAGCCCGACTACTGACCATTCAGGCAAACGCCAAGAAACTCGAACTGACGATAACGATCCATCCGCATGTGTCCGAGATTGTTCGCGGTGACCCGGGTCGACTGCGACAGGTGCTGCTGAATCTGGGCGGAAATGCGGTCAAGTTCACCAAACAAGGGGAAATCGCCATCGAGGTGAAACCTCTCTCTCTCACCGAGGAGGCGGCGACAGTGCAATTTGAGATACGGGACACAGGTATCGGAATACCCGCGCAACGTCTTGGCGCACTGTTTCAACCGTTCTCTCAAGTCGACAACTCCAACACGCGCGAATTTGGGGGCACCGGCCTGGGACTGTCGATAGTACGACGATTGGTGGAACTGATGAACGGCGACAGCGGCGTGGAGTCAACGGTCGGTGTCGGCTCGCGCTTCTGGTTCACGGCAAAATTCGCCTCGGCATCCGCGCTGGGGCCGCCGCAACGAACGGGGCCGTCGGGACCGAACCTGCGGGAACTGGTTGACGACGATGCGACCAACCGTCAAGTGCCGACGGTGCAACTGGATCAGGTTCAAATTCAACCGATCGTCATCGTCTCCGCTGCACCTCACCTGCGGGCGCTTCAACCACACAACATATTGGTCGCGGAAGACAATATCGTCAATCAGAAGATCGTGCGCAAAGTTCTGGACAATATGGGATTGCGCGCCACGATCGTGGACGACGGCAGGGCTGCCGTGGAAGCTTGGAAGTCACGGAGATTCGATCTGATTCTCATGGATTGTCAAATGCCCGAGTTGGATGGCTATCAGGCAACCGAGGAAATCCGGCGCTGCGAAAACGGTACAGAACACATTCCGATCATCGCGCTAACGGCTCATGCAATGAAAGGAGCCGATGAAATATGCAAAGCGGCCGGCATGGATGATCACCTCACGAAACCCATCGATCGAACACGTCTCAAAGCAACGCTCGAACGCTTTTTGACGGCCGATCGAGCCGGCGGCGTAGCTAGCCGTGCGCTCTGAAGTACGCTCGATAATCAAAATAATATTGCGATGTTTGAGGAGTCGGCCACGTGAGCATGCGGCTACTTGATCAGTTCGGCAGTCAATGGAATGCCGCTTCGAGAGCCAGCGCAGAACGCATCGACGAGGCCGCGATTGAGCACGCGGCGTCCCAATCGTGCAGTGCGCAGCGGTCAACTCAGGGCCGGATCGATGCCCTGGTGGATGTTATGGCGATCCTTAGTGGGTGTCACACCTGACCATGATTTGTAGGATCGGCAAAACTGCGCGCTGCTGTGAAACCCGGTCGCCACTGCCACTTCGATCACCGAGAGCTTCGTGTATTGCAACAAGGTTCGCGCACGCTGCAGTCTGAGGTTGAGGTAGTAGCGCTGCGGCGAGACATTCAGCTGGCGTTGAAACTCTCGCTCCAGCTGTCGTCGGGAAATACGCACCGTGGCGCATAGTGCTTGAATCGAAGCGGGTTCCTCCAAACGCCCTTCCATGAGTTCGATAATTCGCACCAGGGAGGGATCGCTCAATCCCTGGCGATCGCGCGGCTCCATCCGCTGATGTTCCTTGGGCTCCCGCATGCGGGCATGAATGAATTGTTCGGCAACCGCAGCCGCCAGGCGATGGCCGTGCTGCACGCTAATCAGGTGCAGCATCATATCGAGAGCCGCGGTGCCCCCGGCGCAGGTATCGCGCAGCCGATCGACGATGAATAGACCGGGATTGGTGATGACGCGTGGAAACTGGCTTTGTAGGCTCTCGAGGCTCTCCCAGTGCGTGCAGGCGCGGTAGCCGTCGAGCAGTCCCGCGTACGCCAGAATGAAACTCCCGGTGTCGATAGCGCCAACGGGCGTGCCAGCGCGGTCGCGCGAGCGCAGCCAGCGGGTGACGCTGGCATCGTAAAGCGTCTCCGGCTCAAAGCCGGCGCATACCAGGACCCTGGCATAGGCGCTGCGTTCGCGAATCGATCGATCCGCCACTATAGCCATCCGATTGCTGGCAATCACCGGCGCGCCATCGACGGAGATGGTTTCCCAACGGTACAGTTCGCGTTGCGCCAATCGATTTGCGACCCGCAGCGGCTCAACGGCGCAGACGAACGCCATCAACGAGAAGCGCGGTGCCAGCAGAAAACCCAAGGTGTCCGGCGCACGCACCGGCTGCTGGGTGAGCACGGGCAAGGCGCGCAAGCCGGGCGACGATGGGTTCGGTGCACCACGTACTTGCTCAGTTTTGCACTTCGAGCTGACGCCTGCGATTTTTCGATGCGAAGATGGCGCGCCGCGTACGTCTTTCACAACATCCCGCCGTAATTAATTCGCTGAATGTCTCATCATACCAATTTGCTGTCGCAATTCCTCAACCACCGGCGCGCCAAACGGAAAAAACTCAATCCCGCTGATTCCTGACTGTCTTTTCTGGAGACGGCGGCTGAAGCCATCGAAAAAGGCCGCATATGATTTTCTGTGCAGGCCGCTCAACGATCGGCAGATCAACGAAGCGTTGGAAGAGGTGTGGTCGGAGGCATGAGATGTTAAACGAAGCGGCGCGCGCAGTCGGCGAAGGTGGTGGTGTGCCCGCCGCGAAATGAAGTTTCTGGTAACCCGGCGTCGCGGGACCGCCTTGCGGCTCGCGTCGTCAGGGTTGCTTTCGCCATCTACATCGCAGGACGTGCAGGTCGGCGGAGCGCGAATTCATTGCCGCGTGGAAGGCTCCGGCCACCGCTGTTCCAACTTGGCTGTCCCCAAACGTACGTATTGATATCGCGACTCGGCTTCGAGCATTTTTTTCGGCGATCGGCAGTGCGGGTCGCCGACGCTCCGAAGTGAGTTTCGCCATCCCGTTTTTTGAGTCACCCTACGTCTTTCACAACATTCCGCCGTAGTTAGTTCGCCGAATGTCGCGCCATAGCAATTTGCTGTCGCAATGCCTCAACTGCCGTCGCGCCCATCAGCAAAAGATCAAACGACAAAGGCCACTAAGACGCCGGAGGGGGATTCATGACTGTAAAGTACTACGTGCTCACTGGACTCGGAACGGCGGCACTGGGATGCTGTTTTCTGTACGTGCCTGCATCGCGGGCCGCCGCCGCGCCGGAAGTCGACAACAGTATCGACGAAATTGTCGTCACGGCGCGCAAGCGCGACGAGTCACTGGCCACCGTGCCGGTCAGCATTACCGTGTTCACGGGCGAGGCCCTGGAGAACTACAACATCCAGTCCTTTACGGACTACGCGACCAAAACACCCAATGTGTCCTTCAGCTACGGCGGTGGTCCTACCGGCATTGCCGACGCCCGGACGGTTGCTATCCGCGGTATCACCGGCCAGAACCTCTATGGTACTGCCGGAGCGACGGGCTTCTACATAGACGACACGCCCGTGCCAGGCTCGGTGGACCCGCGAGTGCTGGACATCGATGACATCGAAGTGCTGAAGGGTCCGCAGGGGACGCTATTCGGGGAAAGCTCCCTCGGCGGCAACGTCCGACTCATCACCAAGAAACCCAATCTCGAGAAGGACGAGTTCAGCTTTATGACGCAAGCCGGCCTGACATCCGGCGGCGGCAGCGCCGATGGCGGTGCTAACGTCATCGGCAATCTCGCGCTCGTGCCGAACACTCTGGGACTGCGCGCAGTGCTGTTTTTCAATCATGACGCGGGCTATCTCACGCGCACGTTCCCCACGAATCCCGACAGCCCCGGCGTCGCCGATCCCAACCTCTCGGTGCCTCGTACCAGCGTCGGAAATCAAGGTGCGCAGAGCACATTCGGCGGGTCTCTGGCAGCGTTTCTGAAAGTGACGGAGAATTTCGACGCCACGCTGCGTGTCATGTTTCAAAATACTGCCGACCATGGCTTTCCTGCGACCTTTGCGCCATTGCCAGATTTTACCCCCGATTACACGCTCAATAGAGCGTACGACGTTCAGCCGCACGCCTCCGACGTTTGGGCGTTGCCGTCGCTCGACCTCAAATACACCGGACAAGGCTGGTCGTTCGTCTCCTCGAGCAGCTTTTTCTATCGCCATACTCAAGACGTCGAGGATTCCACCTACGGCACGCAGCAAGTCTTGACGAACTACTACCAGGTCAGTGGCCTGCCCAATCAACCCTTTCTCTGGGACGGCGAGCACTTCCACGATCAGATCACCGAGGAGATGCGCGTGTCCTTCGATCCAGTGCACAACCTCAGCGGCACCGTCGGCGCGTTTTACTCCCAGACGCATACTAAGTTCTACATTCCGCCGACCTACGCCAATGGGCTGACTAGCGCCACTGTGCCGAGCACCTCGGGTCCGGTTCAACCCTGGCCGAACGATGAGATCTGGACGCAGAGCAACCCGGCTATTCAGAAGGACAAATCGCTATTCGGCGAGCTCTACTACAAGTTCCTGGATCAGTTCACGTTAACGGCCGGTGCCCGCCGCTACTGGCTTTCGCAAGAGGCCGACTTCTTGGCCAATGGCTTCATGAACGGCATGGACACGCTCAGCGATCCTCAACATAACAGCCAATCCGGCACCGACCCCAAAGTCGGGCTCTCCTACCAGGTGACCGACAACACCATGGTCTATGCGTCGGCCTCAAAGGGATTCCGAGCCGGCGGCGCCCAGGCAGATGTGTCTTTCTGCAGTACGGCAAATCTGCCCACCTCCGACGTCACCCAGTTGAAGTCGGACACTTTGTGGAGCTACGAGGTAGGCACCAAAATCCAGCTTCCGCACCCGGGTCTCTTGCTGTCCGTGGCCGCATTCCACATTGACTGGAAGAATCTGCAGCAGCAGATTGCGCTCCCCTGTGGCTTTTATTTCGATGTCAACGGCGGTGTTGCGACCATCAATGGCGGAGAGATCGAAATTGACGGTCATCTGTCGAGCGCCTTGCAAGTGCGGTTTGGCGTAGGGTACGAACATACCGACATCACGGAACCGGGCGCTCTTGCCGACCTGGGCATCCTGGCGGGGTCGCGCATTCTGGGCACTCCGGCCTGGAACGCCTCGCTCGGCGGCGTTTACACCCAGTCGCTCACCAGCAGTATCGACGGATTCGTATCGGCCGACTACAGCTACACCGGCAATAGCGTTGCCCTGCTCAACGGCGGCTACGGTGTAGAGTCCACGCGGCCCGCATATTCGCTGGTCAATCTGCGTTTCGGCGTCAAGCACGAGAAATCGGAAGTCTCGCTCAACCTCCACAACGTTACGAATGCCAAACCCAATCTCGGCGACATCGGTTACGTGGGCTACGCGCAATACCAGAACTATGCCGCCGGCACCATCATTCCACAGGTCGCGACCCTGCAGCCCTTCACGGTGATATTGCAATACAAGCAGAGTTTCTGATTGCCCTGATCCGGAGCCTTGCATGGAAATCGCTCTGTCACCGCTCGAATTCGGCCGCCGCGCCCGGCGCCTGTATGGCGATCGTGTGGCAGTGGTCGACGGTGAGCGCAAAGACCGTGGTGGCTACAGCGTGTACTGCTCACGCGTCTTCATCGGTGCGGATAGCGTCATCGGCTCGGTGCATCGCAAGCTGGTGCCCACCTATGAAGAGCGATTAGCTTGGGCAGCGGGTGACGGCCACGGCCTGCAGGTGCACCCCGTGGGTAGCTTTACCGTGGGTGGACTTAACTGCTTTGAGAACTGGATGCCGCTTTCTCGTGCGGCCTTGTACGCGCAGGGCGAGGATTTGCATGTCGCCCTGTGGCCCGGAAACCTGCGCAATACCGAAGACATCACTCGCTTCATCGCCAAAGAGGGGCGCTGTTTTACCATTTCAGTGTCGGCCATGATGCATCGAGAAGATTTCCCAGCTTCAACGCCCCACCTGGACAAGATATTGCCGACCTGTCCCGAGGTGCTGGCCAATGGCGGCTCATGCATCGCCGCACCCGATGGCGAGTGGCTGCTGCCGCCACAAGTGGGGAAAGAAGGATTGTTCGTTGCCACCCTGGATCAACGCCAAGTCCGCCGCGAACGGCAGATCATGGACCCCGCCGGCCACTATGCTCGGCCTGACGTGACTCGCTTAGTAGTCAACCGCGAGAGGCAATCGATTATCTCGTACGAGGATTGAGCCGCTCGGCGGACAATTTTGGTGTAGCGAGAACCACCTAGCAAAAGGGAGACCAGAATGCTGGCCCACAACGACAAGTTTGAAGTTCTCGGGACGGACAATGCGCCGGGCCAGGAGGTCCGCCCGGGGGGCTGGCAACATCGACAGGATTATGCGCGGCGATAAGCTTGTGGGAAGGCCCGTCGATTTCTCGCATGGAGACGTCGACGCCTTCACACCCACGCCGGGTGCGTTCGAGCGGTTTTGCGAAGCTGTGGAGGTAGGGGGTCGGCAGGCCTACACGGAGTACCGCGGTTCGGAAGATATTCGCGGGCAGCGGAGAGCACCACTTTGAGGCTTGAGAAGGAAAGGATCGTTTGGACATGCGCCACGCCGCGCAATCCAGTAAGACGTCGCTTCCACAAACTCTCGTACCCTCCCAGATCGATCGAAATCACTCGTAGTACATAATCTGTGGAACCTGCCACCAAATGGGCCTCGAGGAGGCCCGGATCATCGAGGAACGCCGCCGGCCGGAGCTCAAGCTGGGACTTGCCTTGCAGATGGGATTTTTGCGCATGAGCGGCAGACTCCTCGACGTGGTGCGCATGGTGCCGCCGCTGTTGTGGCGGCACCTCGGCGAACGTTGACCGCGTCGTCTCCTTTCTGGACTGCGCGCTTGTGCAGACCGATTCTGCTGGCGGTGATGATCGCCGTCTTCAATCAAATGTCCGGAATCAACGCCATCCTATATTTGTCTCGCTGGCCTTCCATGCCCAGCATTACGGCTGGGGGCCCCTTTGCATTTTTGCGTTTATCGTGGCGTCGACGGCGAGGGCCAGCGCGCCCTTGATGCCGGCCGCGCTACCCAAGCCCGGCGGCGTGACGTAGCTGGCGGCCTGCAATTCGGTATGCGGCAGATAGCCGCGCAGCCAATGCAACATGCGGACACGAATGTCCGCAAACAGCCGTTCCTGGTGCATGACGCCGCCGCCGATGAAGATTCGCCGCGGCGAATGCATGAGCACCAGCTGCGCGCACAGTTGCCCGAGGTAATCGGCTTCGATGTCCCAAATCAAATCGTTTTGGCCGGCCTGGCTGAGAGAATGCCCGGTGCGCGCCAGGATCGCCGGCCCGCAAGCCAGGCCCTCCAAACAATCGCCGTGGAACGGACATATACCCGCAAAGTCGGTATCGCCCGGGTGTCGATGGATCCGTACGTGGCCGATTTCCGGATGCATCAGACCGTGCACCGGACGGCCATGATGAATGACTCCGGCGCCGATACCGGTGCCTACCGTGATATATACCAGACTGTCCAAATGTTGGCCCGCACCCCACCGCCACTCGGCGAGTGCGGCACCATTGACGTCGGTATCGAAACCAATCGGCCGCCCCAAGGCGCGCTGCAGAATGCCGAGCAAGTCGGTGTTGGCCCAGCCAGCTTTGGGCGTATTGGTAATGAAGCCGTGGTTTGGCGAATCGCGACGCAACTCCAGGGGTCCAAAGGCGCCGATCCCAAACGTTTTGACAGCACCGTGCTGCGCTTCAGCGATGCCGAAGAAGCGAATAACCTGTGCGAGTGTCGTGTCCGGATCACGGGTATCGATACGCGTCTCGTGCAGGATCTCGCCGCGCTCATCCCCCACAGCGCAGATGAATTTCGTACCGCCAGCTTCGATGCCGCCGTACAAAGCGTCCGCGGCGCTCATTGCGGCGACGGCACGAAATCGGGTGAGAGAGGAAGGGTCGGGTGCGACACGTGCCGAACGATAGCATATAGTTCACGATAGCAATCGATTGCATAATGAAGTACAGTCGATGAATTCTTCATGAGACAGAACCCCACAGCCGCGTTCGAGACGTGCGTATGAATGCACGAGTACAAAACATTGTCATGATTCGCTGGTTGACCTTCCTGATGTTCATGATGTTTGCCATGACCACGGATTCGGTAGGCGTCATCATTCCGCAAATCGTCAAGGATTTTCACCTAAGCCTGACGGCGGCCAGCGCTTTTCACTACGCCACGATGTCGGCCCTTGGGCTGGCCGCCGTCCTTCTCGGTTTTCTCGCCGACCGGATTGGCCGTAAGCGCACCATCCTGTTCGGCCTGGTGATCTTTGCGCTCAATTCCTATCTGTTCATCATCGGCAATAATTTTGCATTCTTTCTGTGTCTGCTGTCGGTCTCGGGCGCCGCCATCGGAATCTTCAAGACCGGCGCGCTCGCGCTGATTGGAGACATCTCATCGTCTACGACCGAGCACACCTCGACCATGAACATGATCGAGGGCTTTTTCGGGGCCGGTGCCATCATCGGTCCGCTCATCGTCACGAGCTTGATCGCCGACGGCGTGTCCTGGAAATGGCTGTACGCGATCGCCGGCACGATCTGCGTACTGCTGATCGCGACGGCGCTCTTGGTGCGCTACCCCCAAACGATGAAAACCGCGGATGAACCGGTGGATCTGCGCCGCACTCTGCGCATGGCCTGCAATCCCTACGCGCTTGTCTTCGGTCTCGGCGCCTTTCTCTACGTGGCTACCGAATCGGCAGTGTACGTGTTCGGGCCAATTTATTTCGGAGAATACCGCGGCCCGCTGATTCTGCTGGCAACCTACGGTGTCACCGCGTTTTTTATCCTGCGCGCCGCCGGCCGCTTCGTGGGAGCCTGGATGATGGGGCGGCTGGAGTGGTCGCGTGTCATGGCAATCTTCAGCCTTGCCATCCTATTGTGCTTCACCGGCAGCGTGCTCATGGGCGTCCAAGGCGCCGTAATACTCCTACCGCTGTCGGGCCTTTTCATGTCGGTCATTTACCCGACGCTGAACTCAAAAGGAATTAGTTGTTTTCAGAAATCCGAGCATGGCGCCGTAGCCGGAGTCATTCTATTTTTCACATGCTCCGGCGCGGCGCTTGGACCGCTGTCGATGGGAGTGCTCGCGGACCGGTTCGGTCACCCAAAATATGGATTCACGCTCGCGACCGGCTTCGCCGCCCTGCTGTTTATCGGGCTTCTGTACAACTGGCTTCGGCAGCCGACGCGCACGCTGCTGGCGAGCCTGGACGAGCGCGAGTATGGCGTACCCCTCGCATCCGGGCGGGCATAGACCTTCGGACCCCCAAGCATCAAACGTCCGCAGGACCAGGCGCGCTGCTTTCCCGCACGATGAGTTCGGTCTGCAGCGTAGCGGAATTCGGATGCCCGCCCGCAACAATGGCGAGCAAGGCATCCACGAGAATCTCGCCGCCTTGGATGATGGGCTGGCGAATGGTCGTCAGCGACGGATGAAAATACTGTGCGAGCTCAATGTCATCGTACCCAACCACGCCGACGTCGCGCGGCACCAACAGGCCATGTTCACGCAGAGTTCTCACCGCGCGCATGGCCAGCAAGTCGCTGCTGGCAAAAATCGCGTCGAAGTGGACCTTTTCTGCAATCAATTCTTCGACCGCACGCCGCGCACTGCCCTCGGCAAAGGCCGCCCGGCGAACCAGGCGCGAATCGAAGGTGATGGCATGCTGCTTGAGCGCGCGAACGTAGCCCTCGTAACGGTGACCGACCTCGGGTAGTTCGGGATCGCCAAAGAAGGCGATGTGCCGCCGACCGGTGCTGATCAGGTGTTCAGTGGCCAGGACGCCGCCGGCGATGTTGTCGCCGCCGACCGTACAATAGATCTGTTGTGTCAGGCGCGCGCCCCATACGACGATCGGCACTCGACGGGCGGCCAGTTCGTTGAGCTGATCGTGATGGTGCCACTGCCCGATTAGAATGACCCCGATGGCCCGCCCTGATGCCTCGAGCTGCGCCGCCAGATCAAGCCGCTCGGCATCAACCCGTGACAGCAGCATGTCATAGCCGCGATCGGTCAGCACATCGGCAAGGCTGCCTAATATGCTGACGAAGAACGGATCGGAAATATGCTGTCGCGTTCGGGCATCGTACGGAACTACGACCGCGACGGTGTGATTGCGCTGCAGTCGCAGGTTGCTCGCACCGACATTGATCGAATAGTTGAGCGATCTGGCCAGCTCCGTGATGCGGGTCCGCGTCTCGTCGTTGACCAAGGGGCTTTGGCGGAGGGCCCGGGAGACGGTCGCTCGAGACACGCCGGCCAATCGCGCAATATCGTCCATCTGCAGCTTGCGGTTGCTCGTCACCGGCTCGCGCGGTTTGCGTGGTTCTGTCCTCTTCGCGACTCGGGTGCGGCGTGGCAATCGTGGCATGCGGTGCATCATAGCAACCAAACGCAGTCGCGTGCGGCAGCATAGTTGGGGTGGTCAGCCAGTAACACGACTCAGACAGAACTTCGGCCGCCATTAACGCTTTCCCGCACAATATTTACTTTTTCGCAATCGATTACATATACTCATCGCCCTTGCTCACCGTCAAAACGCATCGCATCAATGAAAAATAAAGTCCAGTTAATTACCTACGTAGATCGATTCGGCGGCGGCAACCTACGCGATTTGGGAAACTTATTGTCCGGGCCGCTGCGCGGGGTCTTTGGCGCAGTGCACCTCCTGCCCTTCTTCAATCCCATTGACGGTTCGGACGCCGGTTTCGACCCCATCGATCACACCGTCGTCGACTCGCGGCTCGGTACTTGGACCGACGTGGCCGCGTTGTCGCACCAGCTCGACATCATGGCCGACGCCATAGTCAATCACGTGTCCGATCGCTCGCCGCAGTTCCTGGATTGGCAGCAACACGGCACAACGTCGGCCTACAACGGCATGTTTTTGACGCGCGACGCGGTATATCCGCAGGGAGCCAGTTCCGAGGATGTCGCCAAGATTTACCGGCCGCGACCAAGGCAGCCCTTCCTGGAGGTGACTTTGGCCACGGGCGAGAAAGAAACGCTGTGGTCGACCTTCACGCCGCAGCAGCTGGACATCGACGTGAAGCATCCTCAAGGTCAGGCCTATCTCGAGCGGATTCTCACGACGCTCGCGTCCAACGGGGTGAGCATGGTGCGCCTCGATGCGGTGGGTTACGCAATCAAGAAAGCCGGCACCAGTTGCTTCATGCTCCCCGAAACTTTCGACTTCATTCGGGCGTTCGCCGCGCGGGGCCGAGCCCTGGGAGTCGACGTCCTCGTCGAAGTGCACTCCTATTACCGCAAACAGATCGAGATCGCGGCGCATGTCGATTGGGTCTATGATTTTGCGCTTCCGCCGCTCATTTTGCACGCTTTTGCCTTCGGCACGGCGGTGCGGCTCAAGCAATGGATCAAGATCCGACCGAGCAACGCCATTACGGTATTGGATACCCACGACGGCATTGGAATCGTGGATGTCGGCGCCGATCCGGCCGATCGCCATGGTCGGCCGGGTCTCGTCCCGCCCGAGGAGATCGACCGCCTGGTCGAAACCATTCACGAGGGCAGCGGTGGTCAAAGTCGTCAAGCCACTGGAGCCGCTGCATCTAATCTCGATTTGTATCAAGTGAACTGCACCTTCCTCGACGCCATGGGAGGCAACGAGCAGCGGTACCTACTTGCCCGCGCCCTGCAATTTTTCGTGCCGGGCGTCCCTCAGGTCTATTACATCGGCTTTCTGGCCGGCCACAACGACATGGCTTTGCTGGCGCGCACAACGGTTGGCCGCGATATCAACCGGCACTATTACACCCGCTCGGAAATCGAGCTCGATTTGCAGCGGCCTGTGGTCCAAGAGCTCGTGGCGTTGATCCGGTTTCGCAACGACCATCCGGCCTTTGCGGGGAATTTTCAGGTCAGGGAGTCCAGCGCCGAAGTCCTCGTGCTGCGTTGGGACCACCGGGAACACTTTGCTGAGCTGCGGGTGAATTTGGCCACCGCCGAGGGTACGTTGAATTACTCCGAGACGCCTGATGTGCAAGCTCCGCAGTTTCTTGAGCGCGCGTCGCCCTTGCGCGCGCGATAAAGCTAGCGGGTGGGCCAGTAGGACTGCCCACTCCACGGCGATTCATTCAAATGCCTGACGGCGCTATGCAATCGACGTCTATTTTGTATCGTCGACGCAACTATTCTCATTAATGCCTTAAAAAGGCTACAAAAAAAGCGACAAAAAAGAATCCACAGCGAAATTGTACGAGTTATTGCAATCGTTCTCATAATCTGATTTACTTGCCGCGGCTGGAAATTCTTTCTCTTAAGTCAAAGACGCGCGCTACGCGTGCCAAAAAGGGGAGTATCGATGGGAGATTTATCTAATGACAAACTGCGCCTGAGCATCCTGGCGGCGCTATCCATGGCGGCCACCGTACCCGCCATGGCGCAGAACGCGACTCCGAGCACCGCGGCAACCGACTGTAAAAACGCCTCGGCGGCCACGGCGCAAGCTGCTTGCAAAGACGATAGCCTCGACGAAATCGTCATCACGGCTTCGGCCGGCGACAAGACCCAGCTGCGCAGCTCCCTGCAAGTCACGACCATTACGAGCGACCTGGTGCTGGATATGGCCCCGCGGTCCACGGCCGAAACGCTGCGACTGATTCCAGGCATGTCGATCACCGACCAAGCGGGTAGCGGCGGTAACGCTAACTTCGGGGTCCGCGGAATACCGGTGACCACGGGCGGCGCGCCTTTCGTGCAGTTGCAGGAGGACGGCCTGCCCACCGTGATGTTCGGCGACATGAACTTTGGTAACAATGACTACTGGACGCGCTTTGATGTGTCGAACACGATCGAAGCCGTGGTCGGCGGCAACGCCTCGACCCTGGCGTCCGGCGCGCCGGGTGCGGTCATCAACTTCATCAGCGACACCGGCGCCATCAAGAGTGGCGTGTTCACGATCTCCGAGGGACTTAACTTCAACGAGTCGAAAGCGACCTTTGCCTTCGGCGGACCGATCAGCGATTCGTGGCGCTACCACGTTGACGGTTTCTACGTCTACGGGACCGGCCTGCGCAATCAGGGATTCATCGGCGAAGACGGCTACCAGATCAAGGCCAACCTGACGCACGACCTCCCCGATGACAAAGGCTACGTCCGCTTCTACGTGAAGTTGCTGGACGATCAGGAGGAATACAACGCTGGCGGTCTCGCAATTGCGACCAGCAACGGCCACACTCTGACGAGCGTCACGCCCTACCCGGGCAACAATAATCTTACGGGATCGTCGGTCGGCATCTACAACCAAACGATCACCTACCTCAACAGCACCACGGGCACGTTTGGGACGGTGCCGAACAACGGCGTCCACCCGATCGCGCACGCCTTCGGAGCCGAGCTGCACTTGACGCCGGTGGGTGACCTGGCGATCGATGACAAGTTCCGCGTTACGCAGATGTACGGTACTTTTGCGGCCCAGTTCACCGGGATAAACAACAGTGTGATAGGTTCCACCGTGAACGGCCAGACGGTCGGCAAGGTCGTGTATGGCGCAGGCCCGCTCGCCGGCCAGGCCTACACCGGCCTGATCGACAACAGCGCTCAGATCTACACCGATATGTCGAATATGGGCAGTGTGGTGAACGATCTGGCGCTGTCCGACAAGTGGGTGCTGGGTGCGAACAAGCTCGCTTTCAGGGCCGGCTTTTTCTATATGAACCAGAGCATCGAGCAGAACTGGCATCCGAACGATTCATACGCGACGTTCAGCGGCACCAATCCGGTTCCGCTCAGCCTAATCAGCACGTCGGGCCAGTTGCTGACCAATAACGGCGTGTCGGGCTACAACACGAATTGGGGCACGAGCAATGACCGTACCTACGCCATGCAAGTAGCCGACTCCGCTCCGTACCTCGATCTCACCTGGGACCTGGCGGGACTGCAACTCGAAGGCAGCTTGCGCCACGACGACTATCAAGTGTCGGGATGGACCCAGTCTGCCAGTGCCAACCAGATCGGCTGCTTGTCGGGCGGGACCTTCAGCGCCCCACTCGCGAGCGGGAATTGTGCCTCGCCGACGACGCCGCTGGTTTCTTACATGGTCACGGATCAGAGCACTTTGGCGCCGCTGAACTACGGCGTGAACTACAACTCGTGGTCATTCGGTGCCCTGTACCAGTTCGACAGCAACACCAGCGTGTATGGGCGAGCAAGCCGCGGCGGCAAGGTCAATACGGACCGCAACATCCTGTCCGGCTACAATAACCCCGATGGTTCGCTGAACTACCAGACCGGTGGTCAGGAAAAGGCGTTGGATATAATCTACCAGCAGGAAGTCGGCATCAAGCGCCGGGGGCAGGTGTTCGACGGTAGCTACAACGTCACAGTGTCGTACTTTTGGGACCACTACAATTCATCGAATTACGACCTGACGGCGGCGCCCGGGGATCAATACTCCACCAACAGTTACGCGGCGCAAGGCCTCGAATTGAATGGCACGCTGAGCTTTGGCGGCTTCTCGCTGTATGGGCAGGTGACGGACCAGAGGCCCAAGGTCACTGCCAACTCGGAGGGCGCCACCCCGGCGACGGAGGTGGCCTCGCCTACGGGCTACCTGCCGGGTGGCATGGCGAAGGTTACGTACGCGTTCGTGCCCTCCTATACCTGGGGCCCCGCCAGCGGCGGCGTCGTGGTGCAGGGTCAGGGTCAAGAGAACATCAACGGCTACCCACCGTTCTACTCGCCGGGCTATACCTTGGTCGATCTGTTCACCAGGTACCAGTTCACCGAGATGCTCTCGGCGGGCCTGCACGTCAACAACTTGTTCAACAAGTTTGCTCTTGGCGGTAGCGGTAACGCCATCACTACAGCTTCAAGTAGTAACGTGATCAGCGTCAACACCGAACCCGGTCGAACGGTGGTGTTGGACGGGACGTTGAAGTTCTGAGCTCAAGTACGGCAGATACGGGACGAAGACGCTGCGTATCGGCCGCACTGGTATAGTGCGCTGCACTTTGAACCTCACGGCATGTTCGGGGGCACCATGAATTTAACGTTCGAGGCAGCCCGTGTCGGGCGATAGTCGCAAGATTCGCCGAATCGTCATCCTGGGCGGTGGTTCGGCCGGCTGGATGACCGCGGCGGCGCTGAGCCGCTCCATCGACCGCGATTGCGCCATCACCGTGGTCGAATCGGACGAGATCGGCATTGTCGGCGTAGGCGAGGCCACCATCCCGCCGATCAAGCTGTTCAACGACATGCTGGGCCTGGACGAGAACGATTTCGTCCGTCGCACCAAGGGCACATTCAAGCTCGGAATTCAGTTCGTCAACTGGGGCAAGGTCGGACACCGTTACTTTCATCCGTTCGGCAGCTACGGCCGGCCGTTCGATCTGGTGCAGATACAACACCACTGGCAGCGCGCGCACGGGCAAGGGAAAGCCGTCAGTCTCGATGAGTACTGCATGGCGTGGGCGGCGGCCAAACTGGGGCGCTTCGACCATCCAACGCAGGATCCGCGCAGCGTCCTCTCGACGTTCCTCTACGCCTATCATTTCGACGCGTCCCTCTATGCCCGATTCTTGCGCGAGTTCTCCGAGGGGCGGGGCGTGAAACGCATCGAGGGCAAGGTCCGGGCGGTCGACCAGCACCCCGCCAGCGGATTCATCGAGCGATTGTGGCTGGAAAGCGGCGTGGTCGTCGAGGGCGAGCTGTTCATCGATTGCTCAGGACTGCGGGCGGTGCTGATCGAACAGACTCTGAAGACGGGGTTCGAGGACTGGTCGCACTGGTTGCCATGCAATCGTGCTCTGGCGGTACCTTGCGAAAACGCTGACCTCACACCCTATACGCGCTCCACCGCGCACGCCGCGGGTTGGCAGTGGCGCATTCCGTTGCAGCATCGGACCGGCAACGGCCATGTGTTTTCCTCTAACTTCATGGGCGATGACGAGGCGACGGCGATCCTTCTGCGCAATCTCGACGGCAAGGCGCTGGCGGACCCGCGGCCAATCCGGTTTACGGCCGGTTGCCGCAAGTCGCACTGGAAAAAGAACGTGATCGCCATTGGCCTGTCGAGCGGCTTTCTCGAACCGCTGGAATCCACCTCGATACACCTGATTCAGGCAGGGATTTCGAAGCTGTTGGCCTACTTCCCCGACAAGGATTTCGATCCTCTCGTCACGCAGGAGTTCAACCGCGTGGCGCTCTCCGAAGTCGAGCGCATACGCGACTTCATTATCCTGCACTACCACCTGACGTCCCGCGATGACAGTGAGATGTGGCGCTACTGCGCAAACATGTCGGTCCCCGACACGCTTCAACACAAGATCGATCACTTTCGCCGCTACGGTCGCATTTTGCCCAGCGAGCTCGACATCTTCGGACCCAACAGCTGGCTCGCGGTGCACATCGGCCAGATGAACTGGCCCGAGCGCAACGACCCGCTGCTTGACTACCGAAACTTCAGCGGCACGGGCTATCTGGACCAGCTGCGCCGCACCTTGGAGAGCACGGCTCGAAGCATGCCGACCCACCAGGCTTATATCGACGCGCATTGCAAGACGGCCTGAGCGCCGCAGTCTGGAGTGCGAATATAAGTATGAAATTGAATATGAAAATGAAGAAGTGGTATCGCGTGCTCGCCTGCATGGGCGTACTCACCGTACTGAACGGTGGCCCGCCGGCGATGGCTGCAAGCGGCACACCGGATCCGCTGAAGCCGAATGGCCAGTGGATGCAACAGTCCTTCGGCGATGCGGCGCTTCCGCCGATGGGTTGGAACAGCTGGAATGCGTTTCATACCCAAATCGACGAGGCGAAGCTGCTTGGTTCGGCGCAGGCTCTCGTCGACTTCGGTCTGCGCGATCTGGGATACCGCTACATCAACATCGACGATGGCTGGTGGCAGAAGCGCCATCAGCCCGACGGGCGCATGGTCGTGCGGACCAGCATTTTTCCCAGCGCCGCGGGGCCGGCTCCCGACCAGACCAGCTTCAGGCCGCTGGTCGATCGGCTGCACGCCCTCGGGCTCAAGGCCGGCATCTACACGGATATAGGGCGCAATGCTTGTTCGCAGGGTTACCCCGCGCCCGACACGCTGTTGCCGACGGGCACAATGGCCGAGCGCGAGGTGGGACTCTACGACCATCTAGCGCAGGATCTGGCTCTGTACTTCCAGGGGTGGAACTTTGATTACATCAAGGTAGACGGCTGCGGACTGAACGCTTTCAGTGCCGACAAGGGCGCCGTCAAGGCGGGAGAGTTTCGGGCGTTCCCAGCCTACGTCGTCTCCGATTCGATCAATCAGACGCGCGTGTCGGACATACGCAACTTGTACGGCCAGGTGCGCGACGAGCTGATCCGGTTGCGCCCGTCGGGGGACTTCGTGTTCTCGATCTGCAACTGGGGTACCGCTAACGTGCGCGCCTGGGGCCGGGACTACGGCAACCTTTGGCGCACCAGCGATGACATCGAACCTCGATGGGCCCGGATGCTCTACAACTTCGATTCGGTGGTGACGCGGGAGCTGTATTCCGGCCCTGGCCACTGGAATGATCCCGATATGCTGTACATCGGCCAGGGCGACTTCGACGCCAATCATCTCACCGAGGCACGGACGCATTTCGCGCTATGGGCCATCGTGGATGCGCCGCTCATCATCGGCTACGATTTGCGCCAAGCCCCTAAGGCGCTGCTCGACATCCTGGGTGCACCTGAGATCGTGGCCGTCAATCAGGATCCTGCCGGCAACCAGGGCGTCCTGGCTTACACCAGCGATGACCTGCAGATCATCGTCAAACAATTGTCAGCGCGCGATGAGAAGGCGGTGGTCATCTTCAATCGCGGCACCGAGCAGGTGAATGCCACGCTGACGGCTGCGCACCTTAAGTTCCAGCCAGGAACGCCAATCCAGGTGCGAGACCTGTGGCAGCGTCGCGATTTGCCTGCGTTCACGGGCGAGGCATCGTTCACGCTCGCGCCGCGCGAATCGCTGATCCTGCGCGTCAAGGGGCGTCCGCAAATCGGTGATGGGAGCTACCTGTCGGAGATGCCGGCACGGCTGTACGTCGCCGCTGATGGCATCCGCGCACTGCAGGCCGATCCTCAAATCCACAGGCCAGTGAACCTGGGTGATGGCACCACCCGCGGCACCGGACCGCGGCCGGCGCTGGCCGGTTGGGGCGGACCGCGCGCGGACTCCACGCCCTACAATAACGAGCTACGCCTGCGCGGCAATGTGTATGACTCCGGGATCGGTGCATTGGCGAATTCACGCCTGCAGGTCAAGGCTGACGGGCAGTTCAAGCGGTTCTCCGCCCAGGTCGGCATGGATGACAGCAGCCTCGAACGCTTGACGAAGGTGCGTTTCGAAGTCTACGGCGATGGGCGTTTGCTGAGCCAGTCGCCGGCTCTGAGTGCGGACGATGCACCGTTCACTCTCGAAGCCAACGTGGCTGACGTAAAGACTGTAGAACTAGTCGCGCGCGAGATCGGTAAGGGATCCGCACCCGCCATCGTCACCTGGGGAGAGGCAGCGCTCAGGCATTGAGCACCCGCCAGAATGTGCATAACCCAGCAGGATACCCAATGAGGCCAGACGGCATGAGCATTCGATCTCGAATCTGGTCTGTGCGTGGAGTGTTTCTGCTCGTTGCGACGGTGGTGCTGATGCCTGCGGTCTGCGGCTCCGAAGCCCGCGAAGCTGGCACCGTGCCCGCTGC
>Ga0302314_10007809_pt1 | contig 19192 bp, 18 predicted proteins | sample III_Palsa_N2_3_FD_200533 | JGI IMG/M metagenome (GOLD analysis project Ga0302314, IMG submission 200533) | Peat permafrost microbial communities from Stordalen Mire near Abisko, Sweden - III_Palsa_N2_3 | ecosystem: Environmental > Terrestrial > Soil > Palsa > Peat permafrost | place: Sweden...
GCGCAACGGCCTCGGCTTCTTCAAACTGTTCGCGCCCAGCGGCGTGGGCGCCATGGTGTTCATTCTGGCGCCGATTGAATTCATCTCCTTCCTGGTCCGACCGGTCACCCTGGCCATGCGACTGTTCGGCAACATGATCGGCGGCCACGTGGTCATGTACATGTTCGCCAGCTTCGTGATCGGCCTTGGCGCCTTCGCCATGCACGGCGGTTTGCAGAGCCTCGGGTTCGTTGGCTCGGCCATGTCGCTGTTCATGGTCGTCGCCCTGTTCGCCCTCGAGTTCATCGTCGCCTTCCTACAGGCCTTCGTCTTCGCGGCCCTGGCCTGCACCTACCTTTCAGACGTCGTGAACCTCGACCACGGCCACTGATCCTCAACCCCTCAATTTTCACCGCTACCCAAGAAGGACTTCTCCAAATGGACGATCACGCAGCAAAGCTTATCGGCGCGGGCCTGGCCATGACCGGCCTGATCGGCGCCGGCGCTGGCCTCGGCATCCTGTTCGGCAACTACCTGCAAGCGGCCATGCGCAACCCGGCCGCCGCCGCCGCCGAACGCCCGATGCTGTTCCTCGGCTTCGCCGTGACGGAAGCCATGGGCATCTTCGCCCTCGTGATGGCCTTCATCATCCTGTACGCCGCGTAAAGAGACCCGATGTCGGCCTTCCTTCTGACAGCCGCCGCGGCGGTCGCCGCCGAGCCGGCGGCGGGCGGTCTGCCCCAGTTCGACCTGGCCAAATGGCCGGGGCAAATGGTGTGGATGCTGATCATCTTCGGCGTCATGCTCTTCCTGTTCGCCAAGGTGTTCGTGCCGAGGGTCGGCGGGACCATCTCGGACCGGGAAGACCGGATCGCCGGCGATATCGGCGACGCCCGCCGGCTGAAGGAACAGGCTGATCAGCAGGCGGCCTCGGCCGCCGCGGAAATGCTCGCCGCCCGTTCGGTGGCGCATAAGCTGGCGATCGACGCCAAGGCCCGGGCCAACGCCGACACCGCCGCCCAGGAGGCGCTGGAAGATGCGAGGCTCAATGAAGTCCTGGCCAAGGCCGAAACCCGTATCGGCGCGGCCCGCGACCAGGCCATGACCCATGTGCGGGGCATCGCCGGCGAAACCGCCCAGGCCATCGTCGCCCACCTGACCGGACGCGAAGCCAGCGCGGACGAAGTGAAGTCGGCCCTGGCGGGTCGGGCTTAGGAGACGGCGATGAATTTTCTGCAGAACGCCGAATTCTGGGTCGCGGTCGGCCTTGTAATCCTCGTCGGCATCTTGGTTTTCGCCAAGGTCCCCGGCATAGCCCTGAGGGAGCTGGACGCGCGCGGGATCAAGATCCGCGCCGAGCTCGATGAGGCCGTGCGCCTGCGTGAGGAAGCCTCCGCCCTGCTGGACCAGATCAAGGCGCAGCGGCTTGAGACAGAGAAGCTGGCGGCTGAGATCCTGGCCTCCGCCGAGTCCGAGGCGACGCGCCTGCGGGCCGAGGCCAAGGTCAAGCTCGCCGAAACCATCAAGCGACGCCAGGACCTGGCCGAGCGCAAGATCGCCATCGCCGAGGCTCAGGCCGCCGCCGATGTGAAGGCCGCCGCCGCCGACCTCGCCGCGGTGATCGCCGAACAGGTGCTGTCCGCCCGCGTCAAGGGTCTGAAATCCGACCCGCTGGTGGATGCGGCGGTTGCCGGGCTGACCGGCCGGTTCCAGTAATTCAAATTCCGCTCATCCCGGCGAATGCCCATTGGCGGTAAGATAAGGCACAATCCTGTCGTTTGAGCCTGTGCCCGCGGGCTTCACGGCCGCGGCATAGGCCCCCTCAGTCCCTGCGGGACAGCTCCCCCAATGGGGGAGCGATAAGAAACATGGGCCTCGCGGCTGTGGTTCTTCTCCCGACGGGGACCTGCTGCATCGACGCCTGAGTTCGAATCGCTCCCCCATTGGGGGAGCTGTCGCGAAGCGACTGAGGGGGCCTACGCCACAGCCGCGATGCTGCAAGCACGCCCTTGGACATGCGCGGGGATGAGCGGAATGTTATTCGCGGGTTCCAGACCTGAGCGCCAGCCTTACCGCCGGCTGCGGAAGTACCGCCGGCGCCAGTGGCCTGCCCGCCGCCAGCTGTGCGGCAGCATCATCCGTTCGATCCGCAGCAGTTGCTGCCAGGCGACCGGGAAGACTTCCGGCTCGCGGCGGATCAGGCGGCGCACCGGGAAGATGAATCGCGGGTGGCGATGCTGCAGCGTCACAAACTGACGCCGCGCCCTGGGCGAATGCCGCAGCACCATGATCAGGCCCACCACCAGCAGCGGCAGACCCAGGTGCAGGGGCAGCAGCGCCAGGCCGAACCCGCCGATCACCAGCAGCACGCCGGCGCCGACGATCACCAGCCGCCAGGCCTCGTGCGCGAAACGGCGCACGAACGCCATCGCGTCCGCGACAGACGCGGTCAGCATGGGTTCGGGACGCAGGGACACGGCTTCGGTCATAGCTCTTGGGGATGGCGAAGCTGGGGCCGACGATAAGCCGGACTCAGCAGGGCGGGTTGGATGGGCCTCATATGCGTACGTGGCCCACCTTAGCCAAGGGGGTGTTGCCGGGCCGCTAACCTTGATGGTGTAAATAGGATGAAGCGTGACATTTCAGTCGCATCGCCGCAGCGCGGCGGCAACGCCCCAGGAGGCGTTTGCCCCGTCGGCCATATGAAAACAAATCGTTAAATCCGAGGGACTAGGCTCAAGGCTCGAAAAGGCCCCACGCCCGGGGGAGGAAGGCAAGCCCATGACCATAGCTTCGAACTATCGGCGCGCGGCGCACGAACACTTCGAGCCCGGCGACGACCTCGACCCGCATGCCCAGCGCCGCCTGCGCGGCCAGCTGGAGCAGATCGACTACACCGCCTATGCGGCCAACCGCGAGGTGGTGAACGCCATGCTGGGCGCCACGGACGCGCAGAAGTTCCAGAAGCTCGGCGTCGCCGCCGCCCAGGCCCGCGCCCGCTGGGTGAGCGCCGCCTTGACCGCCACCGAAACCGGCCAGCCGCCCAGCCATGATCAGGTCGAGAAGATCGCCCGCCTGCGCTTCGCCTTCGAAGAGCTGACCGAGGTCTATGACGCCATGCGGCGGATGGTGGAGCGCGGCTACATCACCTTCACAGCGCCGTAAGGCGGATCGCGTCCAGAGCAACCCAATACCGCTCATCCCGGCCTTCGCCGGGATGAGCGGTTGTTTATTCCGCTGTCCACCTCAGCTTCGGCTTGCGCGCCGCCAGGGTCTCGTCCAGCCGGCGCAGGGGCGCCTGGACCGGGGCGGCCTTGAACCGTTCGGCCTCGCCGCCGGTGGCCGCCGCGGCCAGGGCCGCCAGCACGTCGCAGAAGCGGTCGAGTTCGGCCTTGGACTCCGTCTCCGTCGGCTCGATCAGCATCGCCCCGTGGACCACCAGCGGGAAATACATGGTCATGGGGTGGAAGCCCTCGTCGATCATCGCCTTGGCGAAATCGAGGGTGGTGACGCCCGTGCCTTCCAGCCAGGCGTCGTCGAACAGGGCCTCGTGCATGCAGGGGCCTTCGAACGCGGCGGTCATGACGCCGGACAACCGCGCCTTGATGTAGTTGGCGTTCAGCACCGCATCCTCGGCTACCTGGCGCAGGCCGTCGGCGCCGTGGCTCATCATGTAGCTCAGCGCACGCACATACATGCCCATCTGGCCGTGGAAGGCGGACAGGCGGCCAAAGGCCTGCGTGCCTTCCGCGTGCTCAACCAGCGCCCAGCCGCCTTCGCCATGGACAACCCAGGGCGCCGGCGCGAACGGCGCCAGCGCCTCGCTCAGCACCACCGGTCCCGCGCCCGGCCCGCCGCCGCCGTGAGGCGTCGAGAAGGTCTTGTGCAGGTTGATGTGCATGGCGTCGACGCCCAGGTCCGCCGGCCGCACCCGGCCGACGATGGCGTTGAAGTTGGCGCCGTCGCAGTAGAAGTAGGCGCCCGCCGCGTGGGTCAGCCGGGCGATCTCGACGATGTCGCGCTCGAACAGGCCGCAGGTGTTGGGGTTGGTGACCATGATGGCCGCGACGTCGGGGCCGAGCTTGGCCTCCAGGTCGGCCAGGTCGACGCGCCCGTCGGCGGTCTGGGCGATCTCTTCCACCGCGTAGCCCACGAAGGCCGCCGTGGCGGGATTGGTGCCGTGGGCGGAGGTCGGGACCAGAACCCGCTTGCGCGCGTCCCCACGGGCCTCGTGGGCGGCGCGGATGGCTAAGAGGCCGCAGAGTTCGCCATGGGCGCCGGCCTTGGGCGTCATCGCCACGGCGGGCATGCCGGTGAGGGTCTTCAGCCAATGGGCCAGGCTGTCCATCAACTCCAGGGCGCCCTGGATGGTGGACACCGGCTGCATGGGGTGGATGTCGCCGAATCCGGCCAGGCGCGCCATCTTCTCGTTCAGGCGCGGGTTGTGCTTCATGGTGCACGAGCCCAGCGGATAGAGGGCCAGGTCGATGGCGTGGTTCTTCTGGCTCAGGCGCACATAGTGGCGGAGGGTTTCCGGCTCGGACAGGCCGGCCAGGCCGATGGGTTCGGCGCGCACCAGATCGCCCAGATCGCTGCCGTCTTCAGCGGGGTCGGCCAGATCCACGCCGGTCTTGTCCCAGCCGCCGAGTTCGAACAGCAAAGGTTCGGGTTGCAACAGGCCCCGGCCGCCCAGGATGCTGAGGGTGTCGTTCGCGGGGGCGTCGATGTCGGCTTCGGGCCGGGTGCGGCGGCCAACGTTCAGCATGCTCATTGTGACGGTCCTTGAACGATTGCGCAGGTCGTCGAATGTCCAGGGTTGCCTGTCCCGACCTTGAATACCTTCCCCCTTCTATGGGGGAAGGAGGGGCCCGCGCCGAAGGTGTGGGAGGATGGGGGTCCGCGCCGGCAGGCGCGCACGACTCTTCGGGCTCTGGCGAGACGAGTCTTGGCTGGCGAACCTGGCAACTCGCATGGCCCCGTCCTCCCACCGCTTCGCGGCGGGCCCCTCCTTCCCCGACAAGCGGGGAAGGTTTTCTCGCTCTGTCGCGTCACCTCCCTCATCACAGGGCTCCCTTCAGCGCGGCGGCCAGGGCGCCAATGTCGGCGTCGGTGGTGGTCTCGGTGCAGGCGATCAGCAGCACGTCGTCCATGCCGGCGTGGGGCGCCAGGCGCGAATAGGGCACGCCGGCGATCACCCCCTGCCCGGCCGAGGTCTCGACGACCGCGGCGGCGGGTTTGGACAGCCGCACGGCGAACTCGTTGAAGAAGCGCGGCGTCAGCACCTCGACGCCGGCGACGGCGCCCACGGCCTTGGCCGCCATGCGCGCCTGGGCGTGGTTGATCTTGGCCAGCTTGCGCAGGCCGACCTCGCCGAGCAGGCTCATATGGATGGTGAAGGCCAGGGCGCAGAGGCCTGAATTGGTGCAGATATTCGACGTCGCCTTGTCGCGGCGAATATGTTGTTCGCGGGTCGACAGGGTCAGCACGAAGCCGCGCCGGCCCTCGGCATCCAGGGTCTCGCCGCAGAGCCGGCCGGGCATCTGGCGGACGAACTTCTCCTTGGCCGCGAACAGGCCGACGTAGGGCCCGCCGAAGTTCAGCCCATTGCCGATCGACTGGCCCTCGGCCGCGACGATGTCGGCGCCCATCTCGCCGGGTGACTTGAGCAGACCCAGGCTCACCACCTCGGTGGTCACCACCACCAGCAGCGCGCCGGCCGCGTGGGCCGCCTCTGCGATGGCGGTGACGTCGCTGGCGGTTCCGAACACATTGGGGGTCTGCACCACCACACAAGCGGTTTCTCCGTCCACCGCGCCGCTGACGGCCGCTTCCCCGTCGATCGCCGCGGCTTGAGAGATGACCTCGACGCCGGCCACATGGGCCAGGGTGCGGATGGTGTCGGCATAGTGGGGATGCAGGCCGCCGGACAGGATCACCTTGGATCTGCGGGTGACGCGGCAGGCCATCATCACCGCCTCGGCCGCGCCGGTGGATCCGTCGTACATGGAGGCGTTGGCCACCTCCATGCCGGTCAGGGCCGCGACCTGGGTCTGGAACTCGAACAGATATTGCAGCGTGCCCTGGGCGATTTCCGGCTGGTAGGGCGTGTAGGACGTAAGAAATTCCGACCGCTGGATGATGTGGTCGACGCTGGCCGGCACGTGGTGGCGATAGGCCCCCGCGCCGCAGAAGAACGGTCCCTGCCCCGCCGCCCGGTTGCGCGCCGCCATGGCCGACAGCGCCCGCTCCACCTCCATCTCGCCGAGGTGGTTGGGCAGGTCGACGGTTCCGCTGCGGCGGGCCGACGCCGGCACGTCGACATAGAGGTCGTCGATCGATCCGGCGCCGATGACGGCCAGCATCTGGCTTCGGTCGTCGGGGGTAAGGGGCAGGTAGCGCATGGGTTACATCATCCTGTCATCCCGGCCTTGAGCCGGGATCGCCGGAAACGCCGGCGCGTGCATGGTCCCGGATCGCCGCTGCGCGCCGTCCGGGATGACAGTGGTTCAAAGCGTTGCAAGAAAAGCCTCATACGCCGCCCGATCCATCAGGGCGTCGACTTCGGCGGGGTTGGACAGTTTCACCTTGGCGAACCAGCCGGCGCCTTCGGGCTCGGCGTTGACCACGTCGGGGCTGTCACCGAGGGCGGTATTGGCCTCGACCACCTCGCCGGAGACCGGGGCGTAGACATCCGAAGCCGCCTTGACGCTCTCGACCACCGCCAGGTCGCCGCCGGTCTTGACCACCTTGCCGACCGCGGGGGTCTCGACGAACACCACATCGCCCAGCTGGTCGGCGGCGTAGGCGGTGATGCCGATGGTGGCCACGTCGCCGTGAACCTCGACCCACTCATGATCCTTGGTGAAACGCATAGGACTTCTTCCTCTTAAAGGCTGCGCACGTAGCGGTGGGGAACGAAGGGCATGGCGACGACCTCGGCGCCTTGAGGCTTGCCGCGGACGATGACTTTCAAGGCCGTGCCGGGCGCGGCGAACGCCGGCGACACAAACCCCATGGCGATCGGCGCGCTGAGCGAAGGCGCGAACCCGCCGCTGGTGACCTTGCCGATCACGGCGCCGGACGCATCGGTGACCTCGGCGCCTTCACGGGCCGGCGCGCCTTCCAGCACGCGCAGGCCGACGCGGACGCGGGCCAGCGCGCCGGCCTTTTCGCGAACGACCCTCGCGGCGCCCGGGAAGTCCTGCGCCTTCAGCCGGCGCTTGGAGACCGCGAAATCCAGCGACGCCTCGATCGGCGAAACGGTCTCGTCGGCGTCGTGGCCATAGAGCGGCAGCCCGGCTTCCAGGCGCAGCGAATCCCGCGCGCCGAGGCCAATGGGCCGCACCCGCTCGTCGGCCAGGAGCTTGGCCCAGAACGCGGCCGCATAGGGCGCCTTGACCAGGATCTCGCAGCCGTCCTCGCCGGTGTAGCCGGACCGGGCGACGACGATCCTGTCGCCCTCATAATCGAACCGGCGGAAGGTCATGAAGGTCAGGGCCGAGACGCCGGGAACGATGGCTTCCAGCACTTCAACCGCGCTTGGACCCTGCAAGGCGATCAGCGCCCGGTCGTCGGCGCGCGTCAGGGTCGCCCGGCCCTTCGCCGCCGCCTCGAACAGGGCAAAGTCGCCGTCCTTGGTGGCAGCGTTGACGACAATGTAGAGCATGCCCTGGCTGCCGGGCGCCGCGGGCCGGCCGATCATCAGGTCGTCGATCAGGCCGCCGTCCTTGTTGAGCAGCAGGGTGTAGCGCAGCTGGCCCGGCTTCAGCCCCTTGATGTCGCCGCAGACCAGGGTCTCTGCGATGGCGGCGATCGCCGCGTGGTCTGCGTCCCCGTCGCCGGACTTGGCGTTCAGGGTCAGGAACGACGGGCCCATATGCGAGACGTCGAAGGCGCCCGCGTGCTCGCGCGTCCACAGATGTTCCTTCAGCACGCCGTCGCGGTACTGCACCGGCAGCTCATAGCCGGCGAACGGCACCATCCGGCCGCCGGCGGCGACGTGGGCGGCGTAGAGGGGCGTGTGGCTCAGCGATTCGGCAGCTTCGGACAACAGGCGGACTCCGGCGGGCGAAGAGACGGCCACGCCGTCCCCGATCACTCGCCCCCGCTGTCCTTAAGGCCTGAGAGATTTCAGGATCTCGGCCCCGGCGGACCGCCATCCCTTGCTCCTTCGGCGAGCCGCGTCCTGTCGGAGCGGCTGCTTTCCAGCGTCCATTGGCTCGCGCGGTCCTTTTGCCTGAGCGTTTCCGGGGCGGTTGCGCCTTCGGCGCCGGAGGCTGTGCCCCGGCCTCTCCCGCGAGAGTTGGCCGGACCGTGGTCGAGGCGTTGCGGAGAGTCAAGCGGCGCCAGGCGATGGCGGCCCGCCGCCTGAACTATGCCCCCGCGACGGCAGGCGCCGGTTCGGCGGGCGCCTGGGCGTCGGCCTCGGGCTGCGCGGCCCGTTTGATGGTTTCAAGCAGCGCGCCGATCTCGATCGGCTTGGCGACAAAGTCGTCCATGCCCGCGGCGAAATAGGCTTCGGTCTCGTGGGACAGCACGCTGGCGGTGACGGCGATGATGGCGGTGCGGGCCTGTCCCGTTTCCAGTTCCCGCGCCCGGATCTGCCTCGCAGCCGTCAGGCCGTCCATGCCGGGCATGTGGATGTCCATCAGCACCACGTCCCAGCCGCCGGTCGCCCAGGCGTCGATCGCCGCCTGACCGCTGTCGACCGCCGCGTTGGCGATATCGAACTGGTTGAGCAGGGTGGTGAGAACCATCCGGTTGGTCGCGTTGTCGTCGACCACCAGGACCCGCAGCCCATCATCCCCCGCCTCGTCGCTGACCGCCGCTGGCGCGGACTGGGGCGCGGGCACCGACCGCATCGGGACCTTGAAGGTGAAGCAGGAGCCTTCGCCGGACGCGCTGGTCAGGCTGATCTCACCGCCCAGAAGCTTGACGATCTCGCGGCAGATGGCCAGGCCCAGGCCGGTGCCACCGAACCGGCGCGTGGTCGAGGCGTCAGCCTGGACGAACCGCTCGAACAGCCGGGGCGCCTGTTCGGCCGAAATGCCGATGCCGGTGTCGCTGACGGTAAAGACCAGCTGGTCGCCCTCGCGGCGCACCTTGGCGGTCACGCCGCCCTTGTCGGTGAACTTCAAGGCATTGGATAGGAGGTTGCTCAGCACCTGGCGCAGCCGCACCTCGTCGCCAAAGCTCCAGCCGTCCGCGCTTGCGTCGACCTCAACCTCGAACGCCAGGCCCTTGTCCGCCGCCAGCGCGGCGTAGAGATGCGCCAGATCCTGCACCACCGGCTTCAAATCGAACGCCACGGGGCTGAGTTCGATGCGGCCCACCTCGATCTTGGAGATGTCGAGCACATTGTTGATGATCTGCAGCAGCGCCTGGCCCGAGCTGCGCACGATCTCCAGGCGCTGGCGCTGGGTTTCCTCGAGCGGATCGTTGGACATCGCCTGCACCATGCCCATCACCCCGTTCAGCGGCGTGCGCAGTTCGTGCGTGACGGTGGCCAGGAATTCGGTTTTGGCGCGGTTGGCGCCGGCCTCGCGCCGGGCCAGGTCCTCGGCCCGCTCGCGCAGGAGGTCGTTCATCTGGCGTTCGTCTTCCAACCGCCGCGTCATGCCCTCGGCGGTGAGCCGGGCGATGACCGAGCGGGCGATGGCGCCGCGCATGAGAACCGACATGCCGAAGGCCGCGAAGGAGGAGGCCAGGCCGATGAATACGTATTGGGACTTGGTTGCGGGGTCGGCCTGCTGCGCCAGCAGGACCAAGGCGGCAAGCGACAGGCCGATGCTGGGATAGGCGACCCGCCGGCTGGGACTGGAGGTGGCGAATGCCAGGCTCATCAGCACGAAATAGACCAGCTTCTGCGGCTCGAAATGGAAGGCCTGATAGGCGATGACATTGACCAGCATCAGGCCGTTGACGCTCAGCGCGGCGGCCTCAAGATGCCAGAACTGGGTGCGGAGGCGCGGCAAAACCAGATAGCTGGCGAAACAGATGACGGCGGTGACGATCGCCAGGCCGTCCAGTGTAAACAAGGCCAGGCCATGCTCATAGAAGGGATGGCTGCAGGCAATGATGGTGTAATAACAGCCAAGCGCGACAAGAAAGCCGCGAACAACCGGCATGTAGACGTCGGTCAACGGCTCGTCCGCCGCCGGCGCTTCATCCGCTCGTGCTATTTGATTAGCAGACCCCATGCCACCACTAACACCACCTGCTATTGAAATGGCGTTAAGCCGCAATCATCACTTTACTGAAACGTCCAATCAAAATGGCGGCGTGGGGCGTCCTATTGTCGCGCCGGAATAATCACTGGCAGGGTTTCGTAGCCCTTCACGAAGATCGAGTGGGTCCGCACCGGCTCCTCGACCACCTGGATCACCGGGAACCGCTTCAGCATTTCTTCCCAGATGATGGTCAGCTGCAGTTCGGCCAGGCGATTGCCGACGCAGCGGTGGATGCCGAAGCCGAACGACATGTGGGTGCGCGGGCGGGCGCGGTCGATGATGTAGCTGTTGGGGTTTTCGATGACGTCTTCGTCGCGGTTGCCCGAGACGTACCACATCATCACCTTGTCGCCTTCGCGGATGGTCTTGCCGCCGAAATCGAAATCCTGCGTCGCGGTGCGGCTCATGTGCGCTAGCGGGGTCTGCCAGCGGATGGTCTCCGACACCATCGAGGGAATCAGGTCCGGGTTGGCCCGCAGCTTGTCGTACTGGTCGGGGTTCTTGTTCAGCGCATAGACCGAGCCGGAAATGGTGTTTCGCGTCGTGTCATTGCCGCCGATGATCAGCAGGGTGACGTTGCCATGGTACTCATGGATGTCCATGTTCCGCGTCGCCTCGGCGTGGGCCATCATGGAGATCAGGTCGAACTTGGGGTCGGCGTTGACCCGATCGTTCCACAAGCCGTCGAAAGCCTCGAAACAGACGTCGATCTGCTCGCGCTTCTGCTGCCAGCTGGTCACCGGGCCGTGGCCGGGCGGGTTGGTCATCATGTCCGACCAGTAGGTCAGCTTGCGCCGCTCTTCGAAGGGGAAGTCGAACAGGGTCGCCAGGGTCATGGCGGTCAGTTCCTTGGACACCAGGTCGACCCAGTCGAACACTTCGCCGATCGGCAACCCGTCCAGAATCTGCCCCGCCCGCTCGCGGATCACCGGCGCCATCTGCGCCAGGTTCGACGGCGCCACCGCCGGGCTCACCGCGCGGCGCTGCTCGTCATGCTTGGGCGGATCCATGCCGATGAAGCTCTGACGCGTCGGCCGGCCCACCGTCTGCGCCTTGGCCTCCAGGCTCTGAAGCGCGATGCCGTCCTCGGAGGAGAACACCTGGTGATTGGTGTCCACCGCCATGATGTCGTTGTACTTGGTGATCGACCAGAACGGCCCGTAGGCGCTTTCCGGCGTGTAGTGCACCGGCGCCTCGGCGCGAAGGCGGTCGAAATAGGGCCACATGGCGTCCTGGGCGAACAGCTCAGGCTGGGCCGGATTCAAGGTCTCCAGCGGCTCGGCGAACACCTTGGCCCGCGCCTCGTGCTTTAAGTCGATCGACCCGTCGCTCATCTTAGGCCTCCCTGCCGGCGCGGCCGCCGGTGGCGGCTACGTCATGATTGGCGGGGATTCGGACTCAATGTCCGGCGGCGCGCAAGGGAAAATCGCGAGCGACTGCTCCAATTGCTCCCCCGTTGGGGGAGCTGTCGCGCAGCGACTGCGGGGGCCTAATCCGCCTCTCCGACCTTCGGTGGATATGGCGCTGAACCCCGTCCGCCGGCGTAGCGGCGATGCCCCCTCCACCGCTTCGCGGTCCCCCTTCCCCATCGGGGGAGGAATTGGCGCCTCAGCCAAGCCTTACATCCGCTCGGGCGCTTCAATCCCCAGCAGCCCCAACGATGTCTCCAACTGCCGCAAAACCGTCGCCGAAAGCGCCAGGCGCGAGGTCTTCACCATCGGCTCGGCGTTGAGCACCGGGCAAGCGGCGTAGAATTTCGAGAAGCCCTGCGCGAGGCGATAGGCGTGTTCGGCGATGAAGTGCGGGGCCTTGCGCTCATAGGATTCGCTGAGCGCGTTGTCGAAGCCGTCGAGCAACAGCGACAGCTCCCGTTCCGCCGGCTCGCGAATGACGATCGGCGCCAGGGTGCTAGCGCCCACCGCCTCCGGCCGGCGCAGGATCGATTTGATCCGCACCGCCTGGTACAGCAGATAGGGTCCGGTCTTGCCTTCGAAGCTGGTGAACCGGTCCAGATCGAACACATAGTTGGTGCCGCGGAAATTCTGCAGATCGGCGAACTTCAGCGCCGCCACCGCCACCTTGCGGGCGGTTTCCTCGAACTCCTCCGACGAGAGCTCTGAGCCAAGCCCGACCTCATGCAACCGCTCGCGCGCCTTGGCGGTGGCCATGGCGATGAGGTCGTGCAGCTTCAGCACGCCGCCCTCGCGGGTCTTGAACGGCCTGCCGTCGGTCCCGTTCATGGTGCCAAAGCCGATATGCTCCAGCGCGCCCTCGGCGGCGTAGCGGGCCATGTAGGCGGCGCGGAACACCTGCTCGAAATGGTCCGCCTGCCGCTGGTCGACGACGTACAGCACCAGGTCGGGGTTGTAGGTCCTGTGCCGGTCCAAAATCGTCGCCAGGTCGGTGGTGCCGTACATGGCCGAGCCTTCCGACGAGACCACCAGCAGCGGCGGCAACTCGCGCTTGTCGGCCTGCCGGGCCACGCGGATGATCAGCGCGCCCTGATCGCGATGCAGCAGCTTAAGCTCGCGCAGCTCTTCGACCATCGGCGCGATCAGCGGCTCGACGTCACTCTCTCCCTTCCAGAGGTCGAAGTCGACGTCCAGGGCGTGATACTCCCGCTCCAGCGCCGTGCGGCTCACCTCGACGAACCGCCGCCACAGGCGGATGTAGCCACGCTTGCCGGCCTGCAGCTCCGCCGTCGCCTTGCGGGCCCGGTCCCGGTATTCCTCATCCTCTTTCGCTCGCGCGGCGGCCAGCGGATAGAGTCGGTCGAGCAGGTCCAGATCGAGACCTTCCAGCAGGCGCTCGACCACCTCGGTTTCGCGGTCCTGCGCGGGCCCCGCCGCCGTGCGCCACAGCTCCTCGGCCACCGCGCGCCAACGCTCATTGGCGTCGCTGACGGCGACGATGAGGAGGCCCATCTGGAATCCCCAGTCGCCGAAGTGGGCGTCGCCCAGCACCTCGTCGCCACGAAAACGGTAGATGCGCTTGAGGCTCTCGCCGATGATGGCGCTGCGCAGGTGGCCCACATGCATGGGCTTGGCGACGTTGGGGCCGCCGTAGTCGATGATCACCCGCCGGCTCTGGGGGCCGCGCCGGGCGCCGATACGCGGGTCGGCGGCGATCCGCGCTGCGCGCTCGGATAGCGCCAGAGTGCTGACGCGAAGATTGATGAATCCCAGACCGGCGATCTCGGCCGAGGCCAGCAGCGGGTTGCCGGCCAGGTGGTCGGTCACCGCGATGGCGATCTCGCGCGGATTGCGCCCCGACGGCTTGGCGCCGATCAGGGCGCCATTGCACTGAAAGTCCGCAAGGTCGGGCCGATCGGACGGCGTCACGCGGCCATAGTCAGGCGATAGTCCCGCCGCGACAAAGGCCGCGGCGACGGCCTCGCCCAGCGCCCCCTTAAGATCCGTCATTGCTGGGCGGACGTTCCTGCCTGTGACGCCTGGGCGGTGGTGGTCGGCTCGCCCGCATTGACCCGGAACCGTTTGCCGAGGCGGTTGAAGTCGGCCATTTCCGGCGTCACGTCAAAGCCGATCAGCACCTCGAAATTGGAGCCGCTGACATTGGAGTCGGCGCGCGGGATCACTAGGCCATCGATGTGGTCGGTCACCATGATCCGGTCCTTGCCCGGCGGGAAATCGGCCTTCACGTCGAAATACTGCTTGGCCAGAACGCCTTGGTTCCGGTCCGTGACCGCAACCCAGTAGCGGTAGGTCTTGGACTGGCCGATCGCTTCAGGTCCACGGCCGAGACCGAACAGAAGCTGGATCATCACATGGATCGGCTGGACGCCGGTATATTCGCAGGCCGAGGTCAGGCCCTCGAATTCGCCAGTGTAGGCCACCGACGCGGCGGCCACCTTGCTATCCTTGAATTCGATATAGCGGCCGGCGTCGTAGAGCACCTTCACATAGGGACACGGTCCTGAGTTCTGCTTACCCGGCAGCGCCAGATTGCTGTTCAGGTTCCACTCCTCGTCCTTCTTTTTCTTGGCCGCGTCGTCGTCCGCGTTTTCCTGGGGGGTTGGCGTGTGGCTGCCCGGACCGGTGGTGACCTGGGCGTGCGCGGGCTTCACCGGCAAGCCGAGCAGGCAGGCGATCATGAAGCTGACGAGGATGATCGGGCGACGCATGGTCAGAGTTACTCCAGGGCCCCCGCCCAAAAAGCGCAAAGCAGATTGGCTGTGATACTGGCTTTGCGCCCGCGCCGCAATCAAAGGCGATGGCAAAGGCGATGGCAAAGGCGACCGCTTGCGCCTTGCGCCCTGACCTCACGGGCGTGCAAATGAGCGCCAACGACAACAGCCTTCGCCGGGAGCAAGCGCCATGATGGACGATCTGTTTTCACTGAAGGGCCGCACGGCCCTGATCACGGGCGGCTCGCGCGGCATCGGCAAGATGATCGCCAAGGGCTTCATCGCCCAGGGCGCCAAGGTCTATATCTCCTCGCGCAAGCCCGGCGCCTGTGACGCTACGGCCGCCGAGCTGGGCGAGATGTGCATCTCCCTGCCCCAGGACGTTTCCACGGTGGACGGGTGCAAAGCCCTGGCGGCGGCCTACGCCACCCATGAGTCCAAGCTGGATATCCTGGTCAACAACGCCGGCGCCGCCTGGGGCGCGCCGTTCGATGAGTTTCCCGAAAGCGGTTGGGACAAGGTGCTGAACCTCAACCTCAAGTCGCCCTTCTTCCTGACCCAGGCGCTGGCTGGCCCCTTGCGGGCCGCCGCGACCTTCGAAAAGCCGGCCAAGGTGATCAATGTCGCGTCGATCGATGGCATCCGGCCCAATCCGCAGGAGACCTACTCCTACCAGGCGTCCAAATCGGGCCTGATCCACCTGACCCGGCGCATGGCCGCGCGGCTGATCGAAGACAACATCGTCGTCACGGGCATCGCCCCCGGCGCCTTCGCCTCGGAAATGAACCGGGACGCCCGCGACCATGGCGATGAGATCGCCAAACGCATCCCCTTCCACCGGATCGGCACGGACGAGGATATGCAGGGCGTCGCGATCTATCTGGCGTCCCGAGCCGGAGACTATGCGGTCGGGATCACCATCGCCGTGGACGGCGGCGTGTCGTTCGCCAGCGTTGGCGGCGTTTAGGGAGGCGCCAGGCCAGGGTAGCGCTTGACATTCCGCCCACCCGGCCGTACCGAACCATAAGGTTATTTAACCACATGGTTTATTGCGAAGCCAATGGGAACTCGACATGCCCAGGATCACCCCCTTCCTCTGGTTCGATAACCAGGCTGAGCAGGCCGCAGACTTCTACCTGTCGGTCTTCCCCAACTCGAAGGTCGTCCGGGCGGCGCGTAAGAACGAGTCGGTTCCCGCCGAGACCGGCGATGTGATGTCGATCGACCTGGACCTCGACGGCCAGCCGCTCACGCTGCTGAACGGCGGCCCCTACTTCAAGCTCAACGAGGCCTTCTCCCTGGTGGTCCACTGCGCGACCCAGGCGGAGGTCGACCGCTACTGGGACAGTCTGCTCGACGGCGGCCAAGCCAGCCAGTGCGGTTGGCTGAAGGATCGGTTCGGCCTGTCCTGGCAGATCGTGCCGGACGTTCTGCTGGAGCTGATGGCCGATCCCGATCGCGCCAAGGCCGGCCGCGTCGCCGCAGCGATGATGAAGATGGTCAAGCTGGACATCGCCCAGCTGAAGGCGGCTGCGGAGTCCTAAATCCGCCATCGGCGCCGTAGCCGAACCGGCCGAGGCGCCTTACCTGTGCCGCCGCGTTTCGGTCGGGAGGTACAGATATGGCGAATGAGATTGGGGCGGCGATGGCGCGGGCCGCTCGCCATGCCATCGACTATCGCAACACTGTCGCGGCGGCCGAGCGGACGCCCACGGCCAGCTACGCCCAGATGTTCGAGGCCTTCGACGCGCCCACGCCGGAAGCCGGCGGCGATCCCGAGACGATCATCGATGAGCTGGCCCGGCTGGCCACCCCCGGCATCCGCGCCTCGACGGCGCCCCGGTTCTTCGGCTGGGTGATCGGCCAGTCCCATCCCACCGGGGTCGCCGCCGACTGGCTGACGGCCGCCTGGGGCCAGAATGGCGGCAACATCGTCTGCTGCCCGGCCGCATCGGCCGTGGAGGCGGTGGCTGCGGCCTGGCTGCTCGACCTGCTGCGCCTGCCTGCCGAGGCCTCCGTGGGCCTGGTCACCGGCGCGACGGTCGCCAACTTCGTCTGCCTCGCCGCCGCCCGCAGCGAAGTGCTGCGCCAGATCGGCTGGGACGCGGAGGCCGACGGCCTGTTCGGCGCGCCGCCCATCGAGGTGCTGATCGGCGCCGACGCCCATGTCACCGTCTTCTCGGCCCTGCGCTATCTGGGTCTTGGCACGGCGCGCGTACGGACGGTCGAGACGGACTCGCTCGGCCGCATCGACGCCCGCGCGTTCGAGCGGGCTTTGCGCGCCACGGACGGCCCGATGATCACCATCGGCCAGGCGGGCCAGATCAACACCGGCGCCTGCGACCCCTTCGCCGACATCGCGCCCATGGCCCGTGAGCGCGGCGCCTGGCTGCATGTGGACGGCGCCTTCGGGCTTTGGGCCCAGGCCTGTCCGGCCCGCGCGCATCTGACCGCCGGGGTCGAGCTGTGCGACTCCTGGGCCACCGACGGCCACAAGTGGCTGCAGACGCCCTATGACTGCGGCTACGCCATCGTCCGCAACGCCGAAGCCCATCGCCGGGCCATGACCGTCACCGCCAGCTACCTGCCGGTTCCGGAGGGCGCCGAGCGCGACCCCTCCGCCTATGTGCCGGAGCTGTCCCGCCGGGCGCGGGGGTTCGCGACTTGGGCCATGATCAAGCAGTTCGGGCGCAGCGGGATCGCGGAGATGGTCGATCGCTGCTGCGTTCTCGCCGCCCACATGGCCGAACGGCTGGGGGAAAGTCCCGGCGTCGAAGTCGTTTGCCCGGTGGAGCTCAACCAGTTCATGATCCGCTTCGGCGACGACGCGGACGGCGACCGGCTGACGCTGGAGACGATCCGCCTCATTCAGGAGGACGCGGTGGCCTTCATCGGTCCGGCGCAATGGCGCGACAAATGGGTGATGCGGGTGTCGGTCATCTCCGCCGCCACCACGCTGGAGGACGCCGACAAGACGATCGCCGCGGTGCTGCGCGCGTGGGCCAGGGCGCGGGAAGCAACCGCCCCTTCAATTTAGATCACCGCTTATCCCGGCGAATGCCGGGACCCAGATGACAAATCACCCACGCCGGTTGGTCATCCGGGCGTGAGGTTCTGCGACGACCGAGCCATATGATCTGGGTCCCGGCATTCGCCGGGATGAGCGGATTTTGGTTCGGTCTAAACGTGATATGCCCTAGCCATACCGCGCGGACAGAGCATCAACCGTCGCCGCCATTTTCGAGCGCAGATCCGGCGGACCAACCACCTCGACCTCATCGGCCAGCCGCAACATTTCGCGGACCCCGTCGTCTTCGGACTCGATGGGCAAGACGCACCGCACCCAGCCCCGGCGATCCGGCGCGCTCGCCGTCTCGTCGGCGGCGGCCACCACGTGCGGGCCGAGCATGCGCAGCAGAGCCCGGCCCTTCGGCGACAGGCGAACCTCGGCGTGAACGCGATAAACGCCGGCTTCGTAGTCCCGCGACGCCATCTCCCAGTGAGCGGCCAGGTCGAACGCCTTAGGGCGGACGACGGCGTCATCTATAGCGCTGACATCCTGGATGTTGGCGACGCGATAGGTGCGGATCGCTTTGCCGCCTTGGGCGATCAGATACCAGACGCCGCCTTTCAGCACCAAACCGAGCGGCGCGACCTTGCGGGCCGGCCCCTCCCCACGCCCATAGCGCAGCATAAGGCAGCGTTCGTCCCACACCGCGCGTGCGACCACCTGCAGGAGCGGCGTGGGGTCGGCGTCGCGGAACCAGCCTGTCGGGTCGAGATGGAAGCGTGAGGCGATCCGCTCCGCCCCCGGCTGTACCTGCGCCGGAAGCGCCGCCAGCAGCTTCAATCGTGCAACCGACAGCAGGCTGGACAGCCCTAGCTCCGCCGCCGGTCCCGGAAGTCCGGCGAGGAAGATCGCCTCGGCCTCGGGCTGCGACAGGCCAGTCAGCCTGGTGCGATAGCCATCCATCAGCTGAAAGCCGCCGGCGCGGCCGCGTTCGGCATAGACCGGTATCCCGGCCAGGCTGAGCTGGTCGATGTCGCGCAGGATGGTGCGGACAGAGACTTCGAACTCCCGCGCCAGCTGCGGCGCGGTCATCCGCCCACGCGCCTGCAGCAGCAGCAGAATCGACAACAGCCGGCCTTCGACCATTTTCGCGCAGCCTCAAAATACATGACGTCCGATGTCGTGATTAGGGGATTAGACCCCTGTGATCAACCACAGGAGCCGACCATGAACGCCCCCGTAAGATCCGCCTCGCACGACTTCGACTTCCTCGCCGGCAAATGGCGCATCCGTCATCGCCGCCTGAAGGCCCGCCTCGCGGCCTGTGACGAGTGGCAGGACTTCGACGGGACGTGCGAGGCTCTGCTGTTGCTCGGCGGCCTCAGCAACCTCGACGACAATGTGCTCGAACTGCCCGGCGGGACCTACCGGGCCTTGACGCTCCGGTCGTTCGATCCAACGACCGGCCAGTGGGCCATCTGGTGGCTGGACGGCCGCTATCCCCACACGCTCGGCACGCCCATGATCGGCGGCTGGGAGGGTGACGTCGGACTATTCTATCGCGACCAGATCTTCGAAGGACGCCCCATCAAGGTGCGGTTCATCTGGCGCCATCCCGCCTGGGACGCGGCCCACTGGGAACAGGCCTTCTCCGCCGACGGCGGCCAGACCTGGGAAACCAACTGGGTGATGGACTTCGCTCGGGTGGACTGAAGCCGCCAGCACAGGTTCGGCTTTTGACAAGACCATCCAACCAAGGCTGTCATCCCGGACGGTCCGAAGGGCCGATCCGGGATCGCCCCATCCACCGGCGTCCGCCGCGATCCCGGC
>Ga0302314_10007810_pt1 | contig 19192 bp, 19 predicted proteins | sample III_Palsa_N2_3_FD_200533 | JGI IMG/M metagenome (GOLD analysis project Ga0302314, IMG submission 200533) | Peat permafrost microbial communities from Stordalen Mire near Abisko, Sweden - III_Palsa_N2_3 | ecosystem: Environmental > Terrestrial > Soil > Palsa > Peat permafrost | place: Sweden...
CGATATCCAAACCGACAGTGCTAACCTCTCCCACGGACGCCTCCCTCGAGTGGTGTGTGAACACCTCCACTCTGGCACGCAGATGCCGTCGGGGGGCGTCCACCCCATCACCCAAAGCAGACATTGGTTCGAAGACAATTTTGGTCCGGGGAAACCCACCGAGGAGGGGCACGGAGGGGTCCCCGCTTGTGGGGAGGAGGGCCGCGCGCCCCGGCGTGAAGTGAATTTACCTCGGCGCCGTGACCACGCCCACCACTTCGCCGGACGCCAGCACGTGGCCGCGCAGGGCCGCCGCGAGGGCGTCCCGGTCGGCCCCGGCCGCGAGGGACAGCGGAGCGTCAAGGGCGAAGACTTGTAGATAGTACCTGTGCGCGCCGCTGGGCGGGTGCGGGCCCCAGTAGCCCAAGCCGCCGCGCCCGTTGCGTCCCTGCAGCGCGCCCGCAGCCGTCACGCCTTCGGCGAGGCGCGTGACTTTGGCCGGGATGTTCCACACCAGCCAATGGACAAAGGGCCGCGCGCCGGGCGCATCCGGGTCCTCCAGGACCACAGCCCAAGCGTGGGCGCCGGCCACCGGGCTCCAGTTCACCTCCGGTGAAAGGTCGGCGCCAAACGCGGTGTTGCGGGCCGCGAAGCGACGGTCGGCGCCGATGGCGGCAGATTGCACGGCTATCGGTGTTGCGGAACGCGCGCCCACCCTGGCCAGAACCACGGCCGGCGCCGCGCCGGCGGTCCCGGCGGCGAGGGTGAGGGCGATGGCGAGCGTGAGGCGTGTGCGCATGTTCTCTCCCTCAGAGGGCCTTGGCGTACACGATGAACCCTGAACGCTGGGCGACCTTGTCATAGAGCGTCCGGGCCACCTGGTTGGTTTCCTGGGTCTGCCAATAGACTCGCGCCGAGGCCGCCGCCTTGGCCGCCTCGTACACGCCCTCGATCAAGGCGCGGCCCACACCCCGGCCGCGCGCGGCTTCGCTGGTGAAGAGGTCCTGGAGATAGCAGGTCAGCGCGATGGCCGTGGTGCTGCGGTGGAAGAGATAGTGGGTGAGACCGATGAGCTGGCCGCCAGCGTCGGCGACGAGCGCGTGAACCGGCTCTTCGGGATCGAAGAAGCGGCGCCAGGTCTCCTCGGTGATCTCGGGCGGCAGAGCCGTGGGCCCAGTGCGTCCATAGAAGGCGTTGTAGCCGTCCCACAGAGACGCCCACTGCGCGCGGTCGTCGCGGCCCAAAGGCCTGATGATGGACGCGGTCATCGGCGCTCCTCACTTGCTCTGCTCGAAGTCGCCGCGGCGAGGGCCATCAGGGCGGCCGGTACGGGCAAGCGCATTAGGTCAGCCTCCCGATTGCCCACCGCCGGGCCATGATATAAGGCGAGCTTTATATCCGAAAACGTGAGACCCCGCATCCATGACGTCCCCGCGCGCCAACTATCTGTTCACCAGCGAAAGCGTTTCCGAGGGCCATCCCGATAAGGTGGCCGACCGCATCTCCGACACCGTCGTCGACGCTTTCCTGGCCGCCGATCCTCAGGCGCGCGTGGCCTGCGAGACGATGGTCACCACCAACCGAATCGTGCTGGCGGGCGAGGTGAGGGGCCCGGCGGGCGTCGTCGAGGGGCTGGAAGACAAGGTCCGCGCCGCGGTCAAGGATATTGGCTACGAGCAGGAGGGCTTCCATTGGAAGACCGCCGACTACGCCTGCTATCTCCACAGCCAGTCGGCGGATATCGCCATGGGCGTGGACGCCAGCGGCAACAAGGACGAGGGCGCGGGCGACCAGGGGATCATGTTCGGCTACGCCACCGCCGAAACGCCGGAGTTGATGCCGGCCACCCTGCAATACTCGCACAATATCCTGAGGACGCTGGCCAAGGCCCGCCACGCCGACAAGTCCATCGGTCTCGAGCCGGACGCCAAGAGCCAGGTGACGCTGTCCTATGAGAACGGCAAGCCCGTGCGCGCCGCCTCCATCGTCCTTTCCACCCAGCACCGGGAGGGCATGACCCCCGCCGACGTGGCGAACGTGGTGCGGCCCTACATCCTCTCGGTGCTGCCAGAAGGCTTCGTCGACAATCAGACCGCTTGGCACATCAACCCCACCGGCAATTTCGTCATCGGCGGTCCCGATGGCGACTGCGGCCTTACCGGGCGCAAGATCATTGTCGACACCTACGGCGGGGCCGCGCCGCACGGCGGCGGCGCCTTCTCCGGCAAGGACCCCACCAAGGTCGACCGCTCGGCGGCCTACGCCTGCCGCTATCTGGCCAAGAACGTGGTCGCCTCGGGGATCGCCGAGCGCTGCACCATCCAGATCGGCTATGCCATCGGCGTCTCGCACCCCTTGAGCTTCTATGTGGACCTGCACGGCGCCAACAGCGTCGATCCGGCGAAGCTGGAAGAAATCCTGCCGCAGATGATCGACGGGGCGACCCCCCGGGCCATCCGTGAGCACCTGGGTCTCAACCGCCCGATCTACGCCCGCACTGCCGCCTACGGCCACTTCGGCCGCACGCCGGAGGCCGACGGCGGCTTCTCGTGGGAGCGCACCGACCTCGCCGACCAGATCCGCGCGGCGTTTTAGGGACCCACCTCTCCCGTGGGGAGAGGTCGAGCGCGCCGCAAGGCGCGTCCGGGTGAGGGCGTAGAACGCCGGGCGGGTTTTTAGAGGCGACCTTCTCTTCCCCCCGCATCGGGGGGAAGTACCGGCGAAGCCGGGGTAGGGGGGTGTTTCCGGAGAGGGTGGCGTTTCCGACCCCCCATCGTCCCTTCGGGACACTTCCCCCCGATGCGGGGGGGAAGAGAAGGGGTGCTTTGTCCCTCAAGCCCGAAATGATATGCGGCCCCGATGCCTAGCCTGACCGACCTTCGCGCGCAGTTCATCGACTACTTCGCGCGCGCCGACCACCTGGTGGTCCCGTCCGCGCCGCTCGTGCCGCGGAGCGATCCCAGCTTGCTGTTCGTCAACGCCGGCATGGTGCCGTTCAAGAATATCTTCACCGGCGCCGAGACGCCGCCCGCTCCGCGCGCCGTCTCCTCGCAGAAGTGCGTGCGCGCCGGCGGCAAACACAACGACCTCGACAACGTCGGCTACACCGCCCGACACCTGACCTTCTTCGAGATGCTGGGGAATTTCTCCTTCGGCGACTATTTCAAGGAAGGGGCCATCGACTACGCCTGGAGGTTCGTCACCCGCGACCTCGCGCTGGCGCCGGAACGCCTGATCGTCAGCATCCATCCCTCCGACGAGGAGGCCGCCGGCCTGTGGAAGAAGATCGCCGGACTTTCCGATGACCGAATCGTGCGGCTGGAAGAGAACATGTGGTCGATGGGCGACACCGGCCCCTTCGGCCCGAACACCGAGATCTTCTATGACCACGGGCCGGATGTGGCCGGCGGCCCACCAGGGTCACCCGACGAAGACGGCGACCGTTTCGTCGAGATCTGGAACCTGGTGTTCATGCAGTTCGAGCAGTTCGCCGATGGGACGAGCAAGCCTCTGCCCAAGCCGTGCGTCGACACCGGCATGGGGCTTGAGCGCACAGCGTGCGTGCTTCAGGGCGTCCACAGCGTCTTCGAGACCGATCTGTTTCGTACGCTGATCGGCGCCAGCGAAGCGGCCACCGGTGTCGCCGCGCGTGGCGAGGCCGCGGCGTCGCACAGGGTCATCGCCGACCATCTGCGCTCCACCAGCTTCCTGATCGCCGACGGCGTCACCCCATCCAACGAGGGGCGCGGCTATGTGCTGCGCAGGATCATGCGCCGGGCCATGCGCCACGCCTTCCTTCTGGGGGCCAAGGAGCCGCTCATGCACCGGCTGGTGCCGACGCTGGTGACCGAGATGGGCGCGGCCTATCCCGAGCTTCGCCGCGCTGAGCCCGTGATCGCCGAGACCCTGCGCCAGGAGGAAGAGCGCTTTCACCGCACGCTTGGGCGGGGCATGGCGCTGCTGGAAGAGGCGACCGCGCATCTGGGCGAGGGCGACACCCTCTCTGGCGAGACCGCGTTCAAGCTCTACGACACCTACGGCTTCCCCCTCGATCTCACCGAAGACGCGGTGCGCGCGCGCGGCATCCACGTGGATACCGCCGGCTTCGACGCGGCCATGGCCACCCAGCGCACCATGGCCCGGGAGAGCTGGGCCGGGTCCGGCCAGCAGACGCAGGGCGCGGTCTGGTTGGCGCTCCGCGAGCGCCTGGGACCAACCGGCTTCGATGGCTACGAGACCACGGATGGCGAGGGCCGCGTCCTGGCGCTGGTCAAGGACGGCGCGGAGGTCAGCGCGGCCGGCGTCGGCGACAAGGTCTGGGCGGTCATGAATCGCACGCCGTTCTATGCTGAGAGCGGCGGCCAGGCGGGCGACCGGGGGCAGGCGACCTGGCCGGACGGCGCAGCGCGTGTCACCGACGTCCAGAAGGAGGCGGGCGACCTGCACGCCCACGCTTTTGAGATCACCTCCGGCGCTCTTAAAGTCGGTGACAGCCTGTTGCTGGCGGTCGACGCCGAGCGGCGGGCGCGCACGCGCCTCAACCATTCCGCGGCCCACCTCCTGCACGCGGCGCTGGGTCAAGTGCTGGGGCCCCACGTGTCGCAGAAGGGCCAGCTGGTCGACGGCGACCGCATGCGCTTCGACTTCAGCCACGGCGGCCCGCTGACAGCCGCGCAGCTCGAAGCCATCGAGGCCGAGGTCAACGCCGTTATCCGTCAGAACGTGGCGGCCGACACCAGGCTCATGAGCCCCGACGCGGCCATCGAAGCCGGCGCCATCGCCCTTTTCGGCGAGAAATATGGCGACGAGGTGCGCGTGCTCACCCTCGGCCACGCGCTGGGCGGCGAGGGCGCCTATTCGGTGGAGCTTTGCGGCGGCACGCACGTGGCCCGCACCGGCGACATCGCCCTCTTCAAGATCATCTCTGAGCAGGGCATCGCCGCCGGCGTGCGGCGGATCGAGGCGCTGACTGGAGAGCCGGCCCGGCGCTGGCTGCTGGAGCGCGCGGGCGTGGCCGCTCGCCTGGCTGATCAATTCAAGGTTCCGGTCGTCGAGGTGGCCGCCCGCGTCGACGCCCTGGAGGCCCAGCGGCGCAAGCTGGAGAAGGAGCTGGCCGACGCCAAGCGTCAGCTTGCCACCGGTGGAGGCGGCGCGCCGGACGTCGCCGTGGAGGAGATCGGCGGCGTGAAGTTCATCGGCCGGGTGCTCCAGGGCGTCGGCGGCAAGGACCTGCGCCCCATCGCCGAGACTTTCCGCAAGCAGATCGGCGACGGCGTGGTGGCCCTGAACGGCGTGGTCGACGGCAAGGTCGCCAATACCGTGGTGGTGAGCGGCTCGGCGCAGAGCCGGTTCAACGCCGTGGATCTCGCGCGCGCGGCGGTGACGGCCATGGGCGGGCAGGGGGCGGGCGGCAAACCCGACTTCGCCCAGGGCGGCGCGCCGGACGGCGCCCGCGCCGACGAAGGCATAGCGGCGATCAAGGCGCTTCTGGAGGAAGCTTAGGCCCCTCAGCCTAGCAGCCGCGCCAGACGAGGGTCCGGGGCGGGGCCGAATGGGTTGCTCACCACCACGCCGCGCCAGGCGAATCCGTCGTGGAAGTCTTCAGACAACAGCAGGTCGCAGCGCGCCTCGACCGCGGCGGCCAGGATCACGGCGTCGAAGATCGGGACGCCGTGATCGCTCGCGAGTTCCAGCGCGGCCTCGAACACCGCCGCGTTGGTGTCTATGAGGATCGCCCTGTCCGTCCACGCGCGGAGACGGCTCGATGCCTCGAGCGGTGAGCAGCCTGCCCTGCGAACGAGGACCGCGTGTAGCTCGGCCAGAACTTGGCGCGGCAGAACCAATGTTGCGGGGCGGACCGCCCTGAATAAGCGAACGGCGAGCTGACACTTCCCGGCATCCGCGGGGATGCGCTCGACGCCCTCGGCGTAGACGAGGACATTGGTATCGAAGGCGAGGCGCAGGCCGCTCTCAGTCGAGATCGTAGAGCTCCTCACGAGTCCATGAGCCAACGACGCGTGGCTTCACAGACTTGAGATGCTCAATGAGACGGTCATGGGCTTCGTCGATACGCCGCCTTTCGGCGTCCTCCATGGGCCCAAAGCCGACAGGCACCAACTCAGCCACCGGTTCTCCGTGCGAGGTGATGGTTATGTGCGTCCCGTTGCGCGCCGCCCGGAGCAGCTTGGAGAAGCTTCGATTGGCTTCGGTGGCGGGAACTGTAATTGTATGTCCGGACATAATCACTACTGTAGTGATTTTCCGCGACCAATCAAGCCGCCGCGCGTCGCGGCCGAGCGCATATTCGCTAACGGCCACGCCAAGACCCGCGCCGAGGTTCATCTCGTCGCGATCCTGGATCCCCCAGCCCGCCGCCCCCGGCTGGGCGTCTATGAGCTGGCGGCCGTCCTGTTCGGGCGTCGCCATCCGGAGGGAGTATGGCGGCGTTTGTCCGCCTGCCGCAACCACCGCGCGTCCCTGCCAGGGGGCGTCTTGACCGGCGCGGCGATAAATTTCATAATGCAACTACAGATTTCCGTTGCGCACGAAACACCCTGGCTGCGCGAGGTGGGATTCATGGGCCTTTGAATTGCGAATTGAAAAGTTGCGTGGCCGACTTCCGCGCTGGTCGGGGAGTGGCCACACTTAGGGTGAATCTACGGTGCGCCTCGCGCGCACGATCCATCGGACAGCTCACTAGGCCACCCGCAGCCACAGAATACGGTCAATCCACCACACTTAAGGTGAATCTGCTGCCGGCCTTGCGGGCAAGGTCCATTGGCCAGTTCGCCAGGCCACCGCAAATACGGCGATTTCACCGTTTCAACGGTGACCTACGGTGGCCAATTCCCCGGACCCGGGTAGGTCTAAGCCGCCAGAGCGCGATCCAGGTTCTCGGCCACCTTGTCGAGGAAGCCCTCGGTGGTGAGCCAGCCCTGGAAGTCACCGACCAGCAGGGCGAGATCCTTGGTCATGGAGCCGGCCTCGACGGTGTCCACGCACACCTTTTCCAGGGTGTGGGCGAAGCGGTCGAGCTCGGCGTTGCCGTCGAGCTTGGCGCGGTGCTGCAGCCCGCGCGTCCAGGCGAAGATCGAGGCGATGGAATTGGTCGAGGTGCTCTCGCCGCGCTGATGCTGGCGGAAGTGGCGCGTCACGGTGCCGTGCGCGGCCTCTGCCTCGACGATCTTGCCGTCCGGCGTCATCAGCACCGAGGTCATCAGGCCCAGAGAGCCAAATCCCTGGGCGACCTGGTCGGACTGAACATCGCCATCGTAGTTCTTGCACGCCCACACGAAACCGCCCGACCATTTGAGGGCCGAGGCCACCATGTCGTCGATCAGGCGGTGCTCATAGGTGATGCCTTCGCGCTTGTAGGCTTCGGCGAACTCCTCTTCGAACACGCGTTGGGCGATATCCTTGAACCGGCCGTCGTAGGCCTTGAGGATGGTGTTCTTGGTGGAGAGATAGACCGGGTATTTCCGCGCGAGGCCGTAGGCCAGGCTCGCCCGGGCGAACTCCTCGATGGAGGAATCGAGATTGTACATGGCCATGGCCACGCCCCCGCCCGGATAGTCGAACACCTCATGCTCGATCATCTGTCCGTCCTCGCCCTCCCATTTGATGGTGAGCTTGCCCTTGCCCGGCACCACGAAGTCGGTCGCCCGGTACTGATCGCCGAATGCGTGGCGGCCGATGATGATCGGCTGGGTCCAGCCGGGGATCAGCCGCGGTACGTTGCGGCACAGGATCGGCTCACGGAACACCACCCCGCCCAGGATGTTGCGGATGGTGCCGTTGGGCGATTTCCACATGTGCTTGAGGCCAAATTCCTTCACCCGCGCCTCGTCGGGGGTGATGGTGGCGCACTTGACGCCGACACCATGGCGCTGAATGGCGTGGGCGGCCTCGACGGTCACCTTGTCGTCGGTGGCGTCGCGGTGCTCCATGCCGAGATCGTAATAGTCGAGGTCGATATCGAGGAACGGCAGGATCAGCTTGTCCTTGATCAGCTGCCAGATGATCCGGGTCATTTCGTCGCCGTCGAGTTCGACGACCGGATGGGCGACCTTGATCTTGGCCATGGGCTTGAGAGCGACTCCGACTTTTGAGGTGACGCGGCTGGCTATAGAGGCTCAGGCGAGGATGGGAAACCCGGTGCGGGCGAGGCGATGAAGGCGTGGACGTTCACCACCGAGGCCTATCCCCTGACAGAGCGCGCGGCGGCTTGGCGCGAGGCCATGTATCGCCTGGGCCTGCCGGTCGACGACCTCGTCGCGGGGACGGCCCCGCGCGCGTCGGTGACCTGTCTGACATCTCCGCTCGGTATGGAATTCGCCCTGATCGACGCCGGCGTCCAGACGATCGGCGGCCGGCGCACCGATCTGCCGGCGGCGATCTGGCTGGTGGTTCTGGTGGAGGGTCGCGCCCGCATCGTCGGCGATGGCCAGGACCAGGAGATCGCGGCTGGCGATGTCGTCTATGGACCCACCGACCACATGGGGACCCTGGCGCTGAATACGCGTTGCCGCCTGCTCTGGGTCCGCGTCCCACGCATGGCGCTTGGGCACCGTCTGATCGGGGCGGCCGGGCTCGCCATCGGCAAGATGGCGATCGACCGCGGATTGTCTGGCGTCCTCTCAGGGTTCCTGATGGCCGTCGCCGAGCGACTCGCCGATCTCTCGCACGACGACCTGCGGCCCATCGAGGCGGCGCTGACCGAATTCCTGGCCGCCATCCTGGCCAAGATGCCGGGCGGCGAGACCGCGAAGGGGGCGATGCAAATCTCCCGCGTCAGCCAGATCGTCGAGACGATGCTGCCCGAGGCCGATCTCAACCTCGCGCGTCTGGCCGAAGCCAGCGGCCTTGCCCCCCGCACACTGCAAAAGCTCCTGTCTGCCGCTGGCCAGACCTTCGCCGGCTATGTCCGCGCCCGGCGCCTCGAGCGCTGCCGCGCCGATCTTGCGAGCCCGCTCTCCGTGGGCCTGTCTATCGCCGAGATCTCATCACAGTGGGGCTTCAGCGATCCGGCCTATTTCAGCCGCGCCTTCCGGGGCGCCTATGGCCTTTCGCCGCGCGACTACCGGCGCGCCAACACAGATGTCAGTCCGCCGGCCTCGGCGGCTTCATGAGCACGGTGGCTATCAGCATCACGCCGGCGGCGAGGGCGCACAGGTAGAACACGCCGGAGAAGCCGCCCGTGACGTCGCGCGCCCATCCGCCGAGGGCGGGTCCCAGGGCGGCGGCGGTGCTGATCAGGCACATGATCGAGTAGAGCTCGAGGTATGCGCGCCGGCCGAAATAGGTCAGCAGCAGCATGGTCGCCGCGACGAAGCTGAGACCGAACCCCACACCCACGCCCAACGCGAACCCGGCCATCATCAGCCAGCCGTGCGCGGTGGCCAGCACGCACATGCCGCCGATGAGTGAGACCAGGCAGGCGATGAGCAGATATTTGGCCTTCACACGTTCGCCGATCACGCCGCCGATGGCCGAGACGGCGGCGCCGATCAGGGCCTCGATGCTGAGCACCGACGCGGCGGTTGTCGGGGTCACTCCGCGCTCGATTAGGTGCTCGACCGCGAAGCCGTGGGCGGTGGTGTTGATCAGCATGTACATCGTGTAGGCGCCGACGATCACATAGAACTGGGGCGCGGCGAGTGTCTGGCGGACGGTCCAATCCTTGAGGGCCGCGGCGATCTGGGCGGGGCCGACCTGATCGGGCGGAGCATCCAGGCCAGGGTCGTGATCAGGCCGGTCGGGCGAGGCCCAGGCGGCGAAGAGGCCGGCGAAGACCGAAGCCGCCGCGAACGTCCACCAGAAGACGCGCCAGCCGCCGAGCGCTGAGACCGCGAGATAGATCAGGGGGCCGGCGACGCCGCCCAGCGCTCCCAGAGTGAAGTAGGCACCGACCACGGTCGAGCGGCGGCGGAAGATCGCCGTCAGCACATGGGTGCCCGCGACCGAGGTGGTGAAGGAAAACGCGACGCCGATCAGTGATGTCGCGGCGAGGTAGAGGACGACCGAGCGGGTGAGCGCCAGGGCGGCGAAGCCCGCGGCCAGCATCGCTCCGCCCGCGAGTAGAGTTATGCGAACACCGAAACGGCGGATCGAACCCGCGGCGCCAAGGCTGGTGAGGCCGCAGGCCGTGCCCAGTAGGGCGTAGCCGAGCCCGGCTTCCTTCCAGCTCCAATGAAGCTCGCCGACCATAGCCGGCAGCACGACGCCGAGCGCGTTAAACGTGCCGGCGGACACCAGGAAGTAGAGAAGGCTCAGCGCCGCGAAGGCGAGGGGCGCGCTCAGAACGAATAGCCGATGGTTAGGATGACCTGACGCGGCGGGATGTACTGCCGGCTCGTCTGGCCGGTGCCGTAGGGGTCGGTGTACTGAGAATTGATCCCAGCGACGTTGAACACATTGGTCGCGGTCAGATCCACCTTGAGGCGCGAGCCCAGGGGTAGGTACTCGAGGTTGAGGTTGGTGACGCCATAGGAGGGGACGCGATCGAGGGTGGGGTCGTCGAAAATCCGCGCCCATTCCGAACCGCGATAGACGTATTCCACGCGTGGGGTCAGCGAGCCGGTGGGCACATCGAGGGTGTAGGAGGCGTTGATCGACCCCGACACCTTGGGCATCGCCGGCGGGGTGGCGCCGTTGAGGTTCTTCGCCCCCGCGATCACCGCCGCCCAGCACGCCGGGTTGTAAAATGCGCCGCCGAAGGCGCACGGACCATTGGGCTGGCTCTCGATGGCGTTGGCGATGGTCGAGTCGATGGAAGCGTAGTTGCCGACCACATGGCCTTCCTCGAGCGCCAGATTGCCGTTGATATGCAGATGGCCGCCCGCGCCAATGTACGAGGCCTCGCCCTCGATCCCGTAGATGTGGATGTCGGGGATGTTCGAGATGCCGCTGGCGAAGGGGAACGGGTCGTACTCGATGTACTGCATGTTCTTGTAGAGATAGTAGAACGCAGCGGCGTTGAAGCGCAGCGAGCGGTCGAGAAAGACGTTCTTCGAACCGACCTCGAAGGCGGTGTTGGTTTCCGGCTGGAATGTGAAGGGGACCACCACAGCGGTGTTGTTGCCGTTGACCCCCGCGGGTTTGTAGCCGCGCGCGGCGCTCACATAGAGCATGTTCTCGGGCGTGGCGTCGTAGTCCAATTCGGCGCGCCAGGTAGGCGCGTGATCCCAGATCTCGTTGGCGGCGGTGCTGAAACCGACCCCAACGCCGGGGATGTTCGAGAAATTATTACTAACGTCCGTATAATGATCGATGTTCATACGGCCGCCCGCTGTCAGCCTCAGGTCGGACAGGATGTGATAGGTCGCCTGGATGAAACCCGAATAGGACTGGCGCTTGACCAGGGAGTCGTTGCCGTAGTCGAGTCCCAGGGGAGGGTCCGTCTCGATGTCGGGCAGGATGGTGGTGTCGGGGTTGGGCGTATCGCCCTCGAACTCGGCCACGAACTGGCGGCTTCGCTGGTTGAGGACAAAGGCGCCGGCGATCCAGTCGAGCTTGCCGCCAGGCCGCGAGAGAACGTCGAACTCCTCGGTCCAGTTGCTCAGGGTCGTGTCCCAACCGGCCACGTCGTCGTACTCGCTCAGCAGAGAGAAGGCGCTACGCGAGCTGTCCTCCTGCAGGATGCTGCTCATATGCTGATAGCCCGTGACCGAGCGCACGCTGAACCAGGGGAAGTCGTACTGCAGGTTGAGGTGGTAGAGTTGTGTGGTCAGCTCGTTCTTTGACGGATAGTCCTGATAGATTTCCCAGGCGCCCGGCTCGGGATCGTTGATGTTCTTCTGCGCCTGGCCATTTTCGTTGGCGCGGTACCACTGGCCGGTGAGGGTCGCCGAGAAGTCGTTCGTCGGCTTCCACAGGACCGCGGCCTTGGTGGCGGTGTTGTGCGCGTCGTCCTCTCGGAAGCCCGGGATGGCGAGGTCCTGGGTGAAGCCCTCATGGTCGAACCGCTGGACCGACAGGCGCACGGCGAGCGTGTCGCCAATGGGGATGTTCACCTCGCCCCGCTCGCGCGTCAGGTCATAGTTGCCGACGCTGAAATCGGCCTGACCACCGAACTTGCCGAGTTCCGGCTGGTTGGTGACGATGTTGATCGCGCCGCCGATGGAGCTCTGGCCATACAGCGCGCCCTGCGGACCGCGCAGCACTTCGATATGGTCCACATCGAACAGGGTCTGCTCGAGTGAGATGGTGTTGACAATGTAGACGCCGTCGACGAACAGCGACGCGCCCGGGACGCTGGTAAGGTCATTTTCCGGCGTCTCGGAGCCGACGCCCCTTATGGTGACGATGGTCTCGAAGCCTGAGGTCTTGGTAGTCTCGAGGCTGGGTACGATGGCGTTGAGGCCGGTCATGTTGGTGATGAACGACTTGTCGAGAGTCGCCTGCGGCACGGCGGTGATCGCGATCGCCGTCTTCTGGATGTCGGTCGAGCGCCGCTCTGCGGTGACAACGATCTCCTGAACGGAGGTCGTCGCGGCCTGTTGGGCATGGGCGGCGAACGCCGGCCAGAGGGCCAGCGCCGCCGAACAGATCAGGATCCGCGTCTGGGCCATGATGGCTAGCTGCATAGGCGCGCCGTCGAGTGCGGCCAAGCATCATTGACTTTCCGCACGGGAAACTTGGATTTTCACGCACGAGACGCTCGGCATCGCGCTTATTCGCCTCGGCGGTCTCACCCTCTCCGGCCAGGAGAGGGTGAGCCGCGGGATTTAGATCCGCGAGCGCCCGTTCAGGCGTCAGCGTGTTCCAACTCTTCTTCGTGGGCTTCGTCGTGTTGGGCGTGATCCGTGGCGTGGAGCTTGCTCGCCTCGACGGAGTGATGTGCGGCATGATGGCCGTGACCGGTGGCGGCATAGGCGAGGCGGGCGGCGGCGTGGATGTCTCCGGCCTCATGGTGGGCCACCGCTTCACGGTGGTGGTGGGCGGCCAGTTCGTGGTGATCGGCGGCGCGGGTATGATGTTCGGTGGAAGTCGCATGGGTGGTCATGGGGGAGTCTCCAACCTTGGGTGACGGGCGCTTTCGGCCCGAATCCAGCATGCGCTCCCGCCGTGACGCCGGTATGAACTTTGGGCTAATTTCGTCCGAATTCGGTCCGCCATAGCTATGCCGAGACGTGTACAGACGAATTGGCTCTCAGCTCACGCAACTCGCCGCCAGGCGCGCGGCGTCGGCGATAAGGCTGTCGCGGGCGGCTTCAGTGGCCGTTGCCCCGGCGAGGTAGGCGGCGAGGGCGAAGCGTCGCCCATTTTCCAACGTCACCAGGCCGATGTCGTTGGTGGCCGGCGTCAGGCCGAGGTCGGTGGCGGCCGTGCCCGTCTTGTGAGCGATGACCGCGCCAGGGGGAAGGCCGGCCTTGAGGCGATGGGCGCCGGGGAGGCTGTCAGTCATCAGCCGCAGCAACAGGCGCGTGGAGGCGGGGGCGAGCAACTCACCCGAGGCCAGCCGGGTGAGGAAATCGAGGCTGGCCGGCAGGGTCGCCGTATCGCGTGGGTCCGCGAGATAGCGAGCTGTGGCCGCCTCGCGCGCCTCGGACGGCACGGCGTCGCGCGCCGCCTGCCAGGCTCGGGGATCGACCCAGGACACCTGGAACGGCCCCATGCCCGCGAGGTCAGGCTGAAGTTGGGTCTCGTATCGGTCGATACTGATGTCGGCGACGCCCTTGGCGCGCAGCCACGCGGTGACGGCTGCGGGGCCGCCCAAACGCTTCATCAGCACGTCGGCTGCGGTGTTGTCGCTGCGCTGGACGGCCAGGGCGATGAGGTCGACGGTCGGCAGGGGCAAGGTGTGGCCGGCGCCGGGCCAGGCGCGGGCGATGGCGCTTTCGCCGGGAGCCAGATCCTGGTCGGTGATGACGACCGGTTCCGAGAGCTTCATCTGGCCGGTGTCGACCTGGGCGAGGGCGGTCGCGGCCAGGAACGCCTTGAACACACTTTGCAGGGGAAATCGGGCGGTGCGGTCGGAGACCCAGGCGACACCCGGATCGAGTAGGGCGACGCCAAAACCGAAAATGGCGGGGTGGGCGCGGGACGCGAGCGCCGGAAAGCCGTTGGCCAGACGGCCCGTGTCGAGCGAGGCCGGACCGGTCGCCTTGGGCGGTGGGCGCGTCGTGCAGCCGGCGAGAAGGCCGCCCGCGCCGAGGGCGGCGAGCAGGGAGCGACGGTCGAAGTCCAAGTCGTACAAACGAATCTCTCTCAATACGCCGAACCCCGCGCGATCATATCCGCGCGCCGCCGAAATGGGCTATGGGCGAAGCCATGAAAGTCCCTTGCGTCATTCTTAAGGACGCCCAGCTGGCCGAGAATATCGGCGCGGCCGCGCGGGTGATGGCCAATTTCGGCCTCTCCGAGCTGCGCCTGGTGACCCCCCGCGACGGGTGGCCCCAGCCCCGTGCCTGGGCGAGCGCCTCGGGCGCGGACTGGCCTCTGGATGAGGCCAAGGTGTTCGACCGCCTGGAAGACGCCATCGCCGACCTGACCCTGGTATTGGCCACGACCGCCCGGCCAAGAGAAGCCGCCCTCCCGGTGATGGGTCCGCGGGAAGGTGCGGGCGCATTGCGCGCCGCCGGCGCGGTGGGCCAGGCCTGCGGACTTCTCTTCGGCGGCGAGCGGGCTGGGCTCGCGAGCGGCGATATCGCGCTCTGCCAAGGGGTCGTCACCGCGCCGGTGGACGATCGGTTCCATTCCCTTAACCTGGCCCAGAGCGTGGCCATCTTGGCCTATGAGTGGCGTATGAGCGGGGCGCCCGCGGCGCCGCCTGGATTCGAGGCCGAGCCGCCGCCAGCCGAGCAACGCGCCGTCATGGGCTTCTATGAGCAGCTCGAGGCCGAGCTCGACGCGGCGGGCTTCTTCCATCCGCCGGAAAAGCGGCCCTCCATGGTCAGGAACCTGCGCGTGGCGCTAGGCCGCGCCCGTCTCACCGACCAGGAAGTGCGCACCATGCGCGGCGTCGTCACCGCCCTCTCCAAAGGGCGCGGCAAGGTCCTGGAGAAGTTGGCCGCCCGGGCCCGCTCGCTTGACAAGCAAGGCGCCCAAAAGCCATAAGCCGCGCCTTCGTCGCGCTGAAGGCAACTTCCGCGCGTGCGATCCTATTGACGGGTGATGCGTGCGCCGCCGTTGCAATCGCGCCTCCATCTGCGGAGGCGCCGGACCGCGTCGAAGTGAAAGTGACAAAGCATGTCTAAGCGCCAATCGGCGAAATATAAGATCGACCGGCGGATGGGCGAGAACATCTGGGGTCGCCCCAAGAGCCCGGTCAACAAGCGCAGCTATGGCCCCGGCCAGCACGGCCAGCGCCGCAAGAACAAGGTCTCCGATTTCGGCCTTCAGCTGCGCGCCAAGCAAAAGCTCAAGGGCTATTACGGCAACCTTACCGAGAAGCAGTTCTCGCGCACCTATGCCGAGGCCGCCCGCCGCAAGGGCAACACCTCCGAAAATCTGATCGCGCTTCTGGAATCGCGCCTGGACGCGATCGTCTATCGCGCCAAATTCACTCCGACGGTGTTTGCCGCCCGCCAGTTCGTGAACCACGGCCACGTGCAGGTGAACGGCAAGCGGGTGAACATCGCCTCCTATCAGGTGAAGGTCGGCGACGTGGTCACGGTGCGCGAACGCTCGCGCAACATGGCTCTGGTGCTGGAAGCCCTTCAGCTCGCCGAGCGCGACACGCCCGACTATCTGGAAATCGACCCCAAGGCCATGAGCGCGAAATATCTGCGCAATCCGGAACTCGCCGAGGTGCCCTATCCGGTGAAGATGGAGCCCAACCTCGTGGTCGAATTCTACGCCTCGTAGAATGAAAGCGGCGCTGGCCCTCGCCGCGTCGCTCTTCGCCACCTCCGTGATGGCCGCTCCGGTCAGCGGCTACAGGGTGGTGGCGACCTTTCCGCATTCCACGGACAGTTTCACCGAGGGGTTCTTCTACCTTGATGGCCTGTTCTATGAGGGAACGGGGCGCAACGGGCTATCGGCCGTGTTGGCCACGGAGCCCAGGACCGGCAGGATCGTCCGCAAGGTCAGCCTTTCGGCGGCCTACTTCGGCGAGGGCGTCGTCGACTGGGGTCCGTACATCTACGAGTGGACGTGGCAGTCGCACGTAGGCATCGTCTATGATCGCGCCACCTTCAAGCCGCTCAAGCAGTTCAGCTACACCGGCGAGGGCTGGGGCATGACGCGCAACGCCAGCCAGATCATCACCAGCGACGGCACCGCGACCCTGCGTTTCCGCGATCCACGGAACTTTCATGAAGTCCGCAGCATCGTCGTCAAGGACGGGGGAAAGGCGGTCGAGCCGCTCAATGAACTCGAATACGTCAAGGGTGAGATCTACGCCAATATCTGGATGACCGACCGGATCGCGCGAATTTCACCGTTGGACGGACACGTCATCGGTTGGATCGACCTCGCGGGATTGAGGCCGGTCCAAACCATGGCCGATCAAGACGATGTGCTGAACGGCATCGCTTATGACGCCAAGCGTGACCGGCTGTTCGTCACCGGCAAGCAATGGCCGACGATCTTCGAAATCAAGCTCGTTCCGCGGCGGTGAGCCGACCGATGCGTGCGCTGCGGCTCAGGCCGCCAGCACACCCTGTTCCGTGAGCAGGGTCTTGAGTTCGCCCGACTGGAACATCTCGCGCACGATGTCGCAGCCGCCGACGAATTCGCCCTTCACGTACAACTGAGGGATGGTCGGCCAGTCGGAAAACGCCTTGATCCCCTGACGCAGCTCGTCGCTCTGCAGCACGTTCACGCCCACGAACTCGACGCCCAGGTGATCGAGGATCTGCACCACGATGGCGGAGAAGCCACAGCCTGGCTGATCGGGCGTGCCTTTCATGAACAGGCTCACCGGATGGTCGGCGATGGTCTTGGCGATGAAGCCGTGGGCGGCGGAAACTTCGGTTGTGTCGGTCATGAGAAAACTCTCGCGAATGGCGACTGAGAGCTAGGGACGGCGAGGGCGCGGGTCAAGCCGGCGCCGAGGTTTCCAGCGCCAGCGCGTGCAGGGCGCCGCCCATCTTCCCCTTGAGCGCCGCATAGACAAGCTGGTGCTGGCGCACGCGCGGCAGGCCCTTGAAGGCGGCCGAGACGATGCGCGCGCGATAGTGGTCGCCGTCGCCGGCCAGATCCTCGATGGCGATCTCTGCATCCGGGAAGGCGGCCTGGAGGTCGGCCTCCAATTCGGCGACGGGCATGGGCATGGCGGACTCCTTGACCGCGCGCACAATCGCCGATTTCCGTCTCCGCCGCCAAGGCTCATAGTAGTGGCGGGGAGGGCGGCGCATGAAAATCGCTTCGAGAATGGTCCTGTGGCCGGCCGCGCTCATCTGGCTCGGCGGCTGCAACATGGTCGTCACCCAGGCCCCGTTGTTCACCAAGGCCGATTCCGTAGGTGCGCCGACCATCCGGTCCGGCATTTGGAACGCCGCCAAGCCCGACTGCCTCTTCGATGAGTCTCTCCCCCAGACCAAGTGGCCCAAGTGCGCCGGGGCGCAGCCGCCGACTCCCGACCCGCCACCCTGGTTGGCGGTCCCGGGCGACCCGCCGATTCTCCAACTATCGACGCCCAAGACCGCGGACCAGCCGGCCGCGATCTATATCTACGTCGCCTTCAGGCCTGTGAAGGTCGACGCGTCTGGGCGGGCGATCGCGCTGGAGCTATGGCCTGTGCAATGCGGGCCGCCGCCGGGCAACGATCCGACGGAGATGACCAAGTCGCTCTTGCCGGGCCTCAAGCCGCGTCCCGAGGGCGGCGCGTGCACCACCGATTCGCCCCTGGCGTTGCGCGCCGCGGCCAAGGCGAGCCGCGCATGGATGGTTCCCGTGGGCGCAACGCACTGGGTGCGCGACCCCAAGCCGGGCGATCTGCCGGCAGGTGCGCCGGCCAATCCCTAAGGCCACTGATGGGTGGCGAGCGCGGCTCCCACCATCAGCACGCGACATTCAGGACGATCCGCATCGGTTCCCGTACCGCCCGGGAGGCGCCATAGTCGCGCCGGGCGAATTGGGGGATCTGGATGAACCGACTCACAAAGCTGGCGCTCAGTGTCGGCGCATCAGCCTGCTTGGCCGGCTGCAACATGGTGACGACCGACAAACCTATGTTCGTCATGGCCGACGGCGCGGGCGCGCCGCCGATCCGCGCCGGAGTGTGGCGCACCGAATTGCCGGATTGTCCGTTCGACGAGACTCTGACCCAGGACAAGTGGCCCAAATGCTCGCAAGCCGCCGGCGGCATTGGCGATCCCCCGATCTGGCTCGAGGTGGCTGGCGACCCACCCCTGCTACAGGTTCCGATGACGTTGCCCTACAACAAGGGGGAGCCGCCAATGTATGTCTATCTGGCCTTTCGCCCGCTCAAGTTGGACGACAAGGGCCGGGTCGTCGCCATGAAGCAATGGCCGGTGCGTTGCGGGCCGCCGCCGCCAACGGAAGATGTTCAGTCTCCAGCCCCGCCGACGCCACCGCCCCTCCCGCCTTCTCCCGAACCTTCACAAGGTCTCTACAGCCCGTCGGATCCCTTAAGCCTTACGCGCCTTTCCGGCGGTTCAGACGCCGCCGCACCCTCCGGCATCGACAAAGCTCAGGAGGCCCAGCTCGACGCCAGTTTGGAACAGCTTAAGGTCAGCATGGCGAAGCTCGCCAAAGTTATGGCGCGCATGACGCCGTCCAAATCGCCGTTGCCCGGGTTGAAGATGAATGACCAGGGTGGCTGCACCCCAGAGTCAGTGGCCGCGCTTCGCAACGCCGCCAAGGCCAGCGAGGCCTGGGCCGACGATAACCCAATGTCTCACTGGGTGCGGACGCCGAAACAGGGCGACATGCCGGCGGTGTCGCCCACGTCGATCATGGATATGAAGCCGCCGGGCTGAGCGGTCTCAAGCCATATAGGCGGGTAGCCAGGCCTCGTGGGCGCTGGCGAGCTCGGCGAGCGGGAGTTCGAGCAAGCCCTTCACGCTCAGTGTGTCGCCGCCCGACTCGCCGATGCGAAGCGCGGGGACGCCGGCGGCGCGCGCCGCTTCGAGGATCGCCTCTCCGTTCGCGGTGGCGATGAGGTAGCGGGCCTGATCCTCACCGAACAAGAAGGCGTGGGGCGCGAGGTCCTCAGGAAGAGCGAGGGAGAGTCCCACCCTCGATGCCATGGCCATTTCCGCCGCCGCGGCCGCCAGACCGCCGTCCGACAGATCGTGCACGGCAC